>Ga0210016_1001568_pt1 | contig 21259 bp, 16 predicted proteins | sample CryGeyCG2014_300_FD_185454 | JGI IMG/M metagenome (GOLD analysis project Ga0210016, IMG submission 185454) | Groundwater microbial communities from aquifer - Crystal Geyser CG02_land_8/20/14_3.00 (SPAdes) (version 2) | ecosystem: Environmental > Aquatic > Deep subsurface > Groundwater | place... | reverse complement strand
GGCGCAGCGACTGTTCTGTGCATCAACTTCTTTACCCGCCAACCGATGACCGAGCGCATGATGGCACAGCCTCAGGCTGGAACCTCTGCGCCCAATCCGCCTGTCGCCGGGAACACGTACCTGAGGGTCCGCTCCGCGAACCTGAAGCAGATCGAGCATGCCCTGGTCGGAACATCCCCCGCCTCCCTGAAGAGGATTTCAGACCAGTCTTTCCTTGTCGAGATACCACAGGACAAAGTGAATCTCCTCATCACCAGCCTGTCCGCAAAAGGTGAACTACTCAAAATGCAGAGGAACACTCCCGAGGCTTCTTCCCCCAACGCGTTGAGGCGGGTCAGGGTGGATGTCGTTCTGATGGATTGACGCGGCGCGTGGTACACCCCTTGCGTCGCCATCGCTTCTCAATGGCACCGTGCGGTTCATGCAGCCCTAACGCCCTAATAATCTATTGCCTCAAGTATACGCTTGGTCTACAATTACCAAAGAACGTGAAGGTGAAAAAGATACCGCGGGATCTGAAGGTGAGGTATGCCTCAAAGTGAAAGTCCGCGACGTGATTGCCAAGCTTGAGGAGGATGGCTGGAAGTGCATTCGCATCCGGGGCAGTCACCGGCAGTACAAACACTCGAGCAAGCCAGGACTGGTGACCGTCTCGGGGAAGGCTTCGGATGACGTTGCCGTAGAGACGCTCGGAAATATCTGGAAACAAGCTCGAATGGGAGGAACACCATGAAGGAATACCTGGTCATTTACGAAAGGGCGCTACACAACTGGTCAGCCTTTTCCCCCGATGTTCCCGGCTGCATAGCAACCGGAGACACGCGGGACGAGGTGGAAAGGAATTTTCAGGAGGCGCTGGCCTTTCATCCGGAGGGGTTGCGACTGGAGGGAATGCCGATTCCCGATCCGGTCACGGAAGCGGGACACGTGGCCATCGCCGCGTAAAGACAAATGCTCAATGGACAAGCGAGTCATTTGTAACACAATGTCTCCCGAAGTTGTTAGGAGAAGTTAGCGTGGAACCAAGCAACTGGATTGTGATGGCAAACCTCATTGTTCAAATAGGGGTTCACGCAGACCCTGGCGACCCTGAGTTGCACGGTCGCAACGGCAGCGCCTACGCTCACGTGACCGAGGAGTATGTGACTCCCACCTACCTCAAGCGTCTCACAAGCCGGTTGTCGGAAGGGGAAGTCTTGGTGATCTATTGCCTCAAGTATTCGCCTAACCTACAATCACCAAAGAACGTGAAGGTGAAAAAGATACCGCGGGATCTGAAGGTGAAGTACGCCAACTCTCAAGAAAAGCCAAGCGCCAATGAAGCTGCCAAACCGTGAGCTGGCACTGATTGCCCGTGACAAATGGGCCGATTATGTCTTGAACGTGGCGCACCGACGAGGCGGGCCGAAGGCTCGACGTTTCGCTCTGGAGTTCGCGGTGCAGTCGCAACACGTTTCCGCCCAGGTCGGCCAGGAACTCCGCCACGTTGGGCCAGGACCGCTTGCCGCGTGCTGCTCGCAACGCGGAAGTCAGCAGGTTCTCGTGGGAGGCAATTTGCTTAAAGAGGCGTTTCTGTGTTCGCATCGCATCAAAGGCTGGTAGGGCAAAGTCTCCGTGCCTGCCTTAATCTGGTGAACCGCTTATTGACTTAGCTCACACGGGACTTACCGGAAGCATCGGAGGCACACCTGATTCTTCAGAATCAGGTTCCTGACACATCGGAGGCACACCTGATTCTTCAGAATCAGGTTCCTGACACAGCGGACTACGAACCGCCCTGCCGCTGACGTCGCACACCTTGGCTTCAAGTCTCGAACTCTGCGAGTTCGCGGGTTCCTGACACAATGGGCTAAGGACCGCTGTAAGAGCCAATTGTGTGAGCTACCGCTGGCTGAAGCACAGCGGTGTCTATGGACGACGCCGGCTGAAGCACAGCGGGTGTCTATGGACGACGCGGCAGGCTTCCCGTAGCCAATTGTGTGAGCTACCGCTGGCTGAAGCACAGCGGTGTCTATGGACGACGCGTCGGAATCCCCTACGCCAATTGCTCCGAAAAGATTCCCCATACCAACCTCCGATCATTCAATACACCCCGGTCGGAGTTGGCCGTCGTCTCTTCACAAGGATTGTGATAAGATACCTCAAGTGTGGCGCGTTCCATCTCGCGTGTTGTGCTGACAGAGGAGGATTATCTTGGGCAATGCATCGAGAAAGGCCGGCGGCGATGATCCCACACGTTTCACCGATGGGGAAATCAAGATTCTCTGTGAGGAGTGCGGAGGGAGGTGCTGCTTCTGTATCCCCTACACGCACGACCTGGTTGACATCAACGGCTTCTTGAGGTCGGGAGACGTGACCATGCTGGCAGAAACCCGGGAGGAGCGGAAGCGCCTGCAACAGGAGCTGGCGTTCATTGCCGCGAACTGGATACAGATACCGGTAGTAGAAGCGAAGAGGACCGCTACTTACGATGTCCCCGGGTGGTCCACAGAGGATGGCAACGCCCATTACTACAATTGCACCCAGTGGGACGCGGCGACGAAAAAATGCCTGGCCTACGGAACGCGCCCCCCCAACTGCCGCGGCTTTCCGTTTTTCGACAAGGGGGACCCCTCCGACAGCTCCGACTACCTCGGCTGCCTGCTTGTGAAGGAAGCCAAGCGCAGACAACGTGCCCTGATTCGCTCGCGGCGGCGGGCGTTGGACAAACGGATCAACGACGCGAGGGAGGGGGCAGCAAGCCCTTGCGGGAGTGACGCGTGATCCAAGCTGCGGAACAACCGCCTTGGACACTTCGTCTCAACCCACCGATGGATGCGTCGCGGGACAGCCCAACAGCGCCCACATTCCCAGCAATGTCGAAAAAGTACCCATGAACGCTCAGCGCGAACGATTGACGATTCAACTGCGCGGCCTGCGCGTGGGCTTCCTCTGCGCGGCTTGGCTGCTGACCGGCCTATGCCCGCTGGCCGCGCAGGTCGGCTCCAATAGCGACGATTTGAACATCAGCGGGACACACACCATCACATTCCAGACCAACTCTGTCAGCGGGGGGGCGGGAGCCGAGTCCTCCTATGAACTGGACAACTACGGGGCAAACAAGGCGATTGAAAATCAAACCTCCCTTACCGCCAGCGGCAATCTGTTTGGCAACTTCTATATCGATGCGCTCTATAACAAGAGCACCTACGGATACTCCGACAGTCGAGTGCTGCTCATGTACGACGCGGGGGATACCGACATCTCCATTGGCGACCTGAATATCAATTTTGCGGGCAGTGAACTCACCTCCTTCTCCCGCACGCTGCAGGGGCTGAAGATCGACAGCTTGGTGGGGGACCGGCATCAACTGAACTTCGTTGTTTCCCAGACGGACGCGGCCACAGCCACCGACGTCTTCCAGGGCAACAACACGGTGGGGCCCTACTACCTGACACACAGCCCCATTCTCGATGGCACCGAGGAGGTGCGCGTCGACGAGAAAGTGAAGATCCGGGGACAAGACTACGTGATCGATTACACTTTCGGATCGCTCACGTTTACGGGCGTCAACATCATCCCCAGCACCTCCACGATCGCCGTCAGCTATGAATACAATCAAGCCGGGCAGAGTAGCGGCATTTTCTACGGGTTGCGCGGCACGTTCCCCCTCACCAAGTCCCTGTCGTTGGGTACCACCTATCTGAAGCAGGATGCTGCAAAAGCCGGGGGATCTTCAGGCCCCATTCGAGAACGCGAGGATTTTTCGGGACAGAACTCCCCGGGTCCTTACGCGTTGACATTCCGGCCCATCGTAGAGGGCAGCGAACAGATCACCATCAACGCGGTACTCCAAGTGCCGGATCGAGACTACGAGATCAATTATGTCTCCGGAACAATTACGTTTGTGCGGCCCGTAGCCTACTCATCGCTCATTGTCGTCGAGTACAACTACGATCCAGGATCCGGCGCGGTGACTGGAGGCCAGGCTCTCTGGGGAGTGGACGGGAAATGGACTTTCGCCGATGGTTGGGACCTGGGCTTCGAGTTTGCGGGGAGCCAGGGCGGCGCCACGGCCACCGATAAGGGGACCGGCTATAGCCTTCGTACCGCTGGAGTTTTTGGCAATAAACTGAATGTGACTTTGGGGCTGCGGGAAATTGGTGAGGGATTTCAGCGGATCGAGAGCGCCGGGTTCAATCGGGATGAATCCGGATTCGACATGGGTCTCCAGTACGCGCTCAACCCGCACCTATCGCTGGATGCCAAATACAACAACTATACAACCTCCCAGGGGCTTTACTTCGGTTCTACCGGCGGCGACACCACGGGAGGGACTTCGGACACAACTCAGTTGAATGCCGTTGTCGCTTTCAAGAAGGAGAAGCTGCCACAGTTGACGTTTACTCATCAGGAGATGACTTCCAGCAACGTCAACCCCGCCGGCGGAACCGAGGGCGAACCCGCAACCACAACAAACAGCAGCGACTTCATCAGCAACAACGTGGACATGTCTTTCACGCAAGGCAATATCAATCTGACAGGCAACGTCAATCAGACGGAGCAGACGGGCATATCAACCGGTGTGGACACGACCGCTGCCAATACGGGCTCTCTCACCCGCAGCGGCAAGCTGGGGATCACCTATATTCCCGCCAGATCCATACGGCTCGCTATCGATGTTGCCGCGAGCGCGATTCAGGAAGACGGCAAGTGGGTGTCCACTGCGGACAGTTCCAATCTGGGACTGACTTACACGCCCACGCCCAAGTTGAGCGTTTCCCTGAGCCAATACAAGACGCAAAGCGACGGGCAAGGGTCCAGCACCGCGTATTCCGGCAGTTTCATTGGCAGCGCCGGTTTTGGCTTCCCAAGCTACGGGAGTGGCTTTGGTTCGGGGTACGGTTCGGGGTACGGCATTGGTACGACGACTGGCGCCACGTTCGGGTCAGTCAACACCGGCACGACTGGTTTCGTCAACACCGGTGTGGGTGGAACAGGGTATCAGTATGGGGCTGGGGGATACAACCTCGGTACCGGCAGCTTCGGCAGCTCAGGTGGCTTTGGCGGCACGGTGCCTTCAACGGGCGGCCGTGTGCCGGGGACCTCTTCACCTTTCAGCACCACACAAGGAGGACCGGGGCTCACGACGACCGCCACCGCGAGCGGGCTTGTTACCATGGCGCCATTGCCTGGCATTACCGGCAGTGCTCAACCCGGTCTGACGAATGCGACGTCGGGGGCCGCGCCAGGACTTGCATCCAGCTCGTGGGGTTCCTTCCCGGAAACGGCAGGCAAGGGGAAAAAGTCCCCGACCACACAGGACGCGCCCGAGGGAGTGCTGGAATTGAGTCGTCCCTCCGGGACAGGACTTACGGTCAACGCCAGTCCGGGCTTCACCACCCATTCTCCCGATCCGGGAATCACGGGAGGAAGCGCCAACACTCCCGACATTGGGCAGGGGCACAGAGGCGACATGGGCATCCCGCCGGTTCCGCAATTCCGAATGGCTGAACCCGGATGGGGTTCGCCGCTAACTCCCTTCTGGGGCCGCGCGAATGCAGATGGCTGGGGGCCTTGGTGGGGACACCGCGTCACCTCTCTGGGACCGGCAACCGAGTTTCCACTGATCCCCCGCAACCCCGCCCTCCATGACCGGCAGTCAGACGGTTCCATCAGTGACGCTTCATCTCTGGAAAGCAAGACCACTTCCATTCGGGCGGACTACGCATTCAGCGAGCGGCTGTCGCTGAATGCCTCCATCAACCAGCAACTGAATCTGGGAACCGGCACAGTCATTGAAAGCGACTCCAACGACTATGGCATCGGTGGTTCTCTGCGGTTGACAGACGACCTTTCCCTGCTGGCCCAGTATACGGAACAGAAGCTGATATTCCTCGACTCCAGTGACAACTCCCACAGCAAGATCACAACCCTGGGTGTCCAGTGGGGGCGACCGGACAAGCTGAATGTCTCGCTCGATTTCCAGCGACTGCTGAGTTTTACCAACGAGGGGGCAACGTATGTCGGTGGGGACGGCGGTTTTTTGGAGTCCCAGCTCGACACGTACGGTGTTCGCGTAAATTACCCCATCTCTTCCCGGTACAACCTGTTCACACAGTACTTCGACTCGAAAACCATCGGAAGCGATGCGGAAGCCAACAACACGCGGAAAGAACTGTCCGTCGGGGTTGATTACCGGATCAGCAATTTCTTGACATTCTCTGCGTGGTGGTCGAATCAGGAATCGCTGTATGAGGCGAACCCGGATCAGAACTACACCGCCAAATCCCTGGAAGCAAAACTGGAGGCGACGTTTGCGACGTTCTAAGCGACCACCCGAAAAACAGACCAGCCGTGGCAGGAGCCGAGTCCGTTCACACGCTGTGACCTCGGCGCTCATTATTGCCTTCCTGCCGATCCCCGGCATCGCGCAGTCTGCCCCACAGCGCGCCGGCAGGATGTTGTCCAATACACCGTTCGAGGCGAGAGCACAAGGTCTTCTGGGTGCGGTTGAGGTGGAAGCTCCGCAGCAGCGTGGTCAGGCCGACATCGATATAGCCGTACAAGAGGCGCTTCGCAAAATCCATCCACCCTCCGCCTTACAGAGACGCCAACGACTGGAAGAATTCCTTCGCAAGGCGAAGAGGCTGAAGCCGGGGCAGAAGATTCGATATGACAGAAGGATCGTCCTAACGGACAACGGAAGACCCATTTTGCCGGTAAGGGACTCCCATTCCGCTCGAAACGCACGGTTCGGCAACGGAACCATTACCTACCAATTCTCCGGCTTTTCGACCGCAGATGAAGCTGCTTACCGGGGCTTCATCACAGCCATTACACCCCATCTCGATGCAATCTACGGAAAACCCTCAAGTAACATAACGGTGACCATTCGCTTCGATACCAACGCCGACACTATTGACGGCGGCTTTTACAACGTTACAACCAAGTCGATCCATTTCTATCCATTCGGCGAGTTGACAGGTGACACGTATACATTGACCCACCTTATACTCCATGCGTATCATGACGAACTGCAATTCTCCTTTGATGGGTGGGAGGAAGGCTTCACACGGGCCGCTGCCACTTTGGCTTTTCTTAGATACGACCCCAGTATTGATCTACTCGACACTGATGGTTTCTACCACCTCCCCCTTTACGACGGATGGAACCAACCGGCTCTGGGGAACAGTAGTTTCTTTTCTCCTTCCAACATAGAAGTCAGTGGCATGCCCTATTGGCGTCTTGGCATGGCACAGGCGGCCTGGTTGAAGGTGACCGCGGAGAACCCGGACTTCTTCCGTGGGTTTAACGAAGCGTATTACGCGCAATTCACCCCGGGTTTGGAGGGCAATACTCCAGCCTTGAAACAAATCGCCCAAGGGCTTGCACCGAACGTGGAGGGGCTTGGCTTCTCCGACTGGTATCGCAGACAATACATTCTCGACACCAGCAATTCTCCGGGCACGAAGCTCTATGTCGCTACCATAGCACAGCCGATCAGTGTCGTGCTGGTGATAGAACACTACACCACCACCCCTGACGGCGATGAGACACCTCTCAACGGCATGGCGGACCTCGTCTACAGGAACGACGAAAGCCCCGACCTCTTTGCAGAAGAGGGAAACGAGGCGGAGATTGAAAATGGCGAGGGGTTTATTGCTCCGCAGTTCTTTAACATTGGCGGCGCCAACCTGATCTTTGTTGATGTGGCGGCCGGAGGGTTGCAGACGACGGTTCTTTTCCCATACAACGTCGCACACGAATCCGTCCTCGGCGATCCGGACAACATCTTCGGGGGCGTCACAGGAAGCGCAAGCGGGAGTTTGGATGTCGCTCACGCAGTGCGTTCGGTCCCCGCAACTGCCCAGACGACACGCAGTGTGTTTGCCTATGCCCCGGACATCGCCATGAACGCATTGCAGCGACTGGAGTTCACGTACAACGCCTCGGATACCGGACAGTCGGTAACGGTGAGTAGAAACACGGGTTGGGGATACTATCAGCTTCTCCTCCATTCTCCTGTTACCATCACGTCCCTCTCCCATCTCTACCAGAAGGGATCCACCGGCTACCAGATGGTCGCGCTGCCCGGTCGACCGCTGCTCGGTGACGAGGCCTCTGTCTTCGGCGTCCCTGCCAATCGCTTCCTCATGGCCAAGTGGCGGCCGGACATGGCGGGGGAGAACAAGTACGAGTTGTACCCGAACATCATCACCCCACTCGGCCCCGGCGTTGGTTCCTGGGTGAAGCTCGAGAATGATGTCAACGTGTCCGTGCAGGCAGAGCCTATCAGTACCGACGAGGACTTCCGCATTCATTTGCCCTCCGGCTTCAACCAGATCGGCGCGCCGGTGGACGCCACCTTCGATATTGCAAACCTGTTCGTGCAGGTTCCCGGAGGAGCTATTCAGAGCTTCGGCGCGGCGCAGGCCGCTGGTCTGGTGAGCGGCGGCGTCTTCGGCTTCGTTCAGTCGGAAGGCTATCGCCTGACCACTTCGCTATCCGGCTGGAACGGCTACTGGATGCGCGTCACCAGCGTGAACGGCATTGACCTCATCTTCCCGACGCAAGGGATGGTGGTCAGCAGCAAGGTTTCGGGTTTCGGGTTTCAGGTTTCAGGGATTCAGGGCTCAAGGGATGGAACGCGGTCGGCGGGGTCGCCAAAGCGAAGATCGGGATCACTCATCCCCCATCCCTCATCGCTCATCCTTCCCGGCACCGTGGGTCTGGATCAGAAGCAGATGCGACGCAACGACTGGAGCTTCCGTATCTCCGCATCCACGTCTGTCGCCAAGGACCTGGACAACTACCTGGGTGTCACGCCTCTCGCCACCGATGGTCTGGACAACGTTCACGACATCGTGCAGCCGCCGGAATTTGGCCCGTATGTGTCGTTGTACTTCCCCTCGCGTTCCGCGCAGGGCGACATGCCGTTGGCCGTCGATTTGCGCGCGCCGTTCACGGGAAAGAAGCAGTGGGATTTCGAGGTGACGACCAACCTCGGCGACACGGAGGTCACGCTCACCTGGGACGATCTCCGCAAAGCGCCGCGCCCGATGAGATTTCGCCTGGCCGACGTGGATGCGCAATCGGTGCTGGACATGCAGAAGGTTGGTTTCTGTCGGTTCCGCACCGGCAACAACTCGACGCGTCGGTTTCAGATCGCGGTGTTTGGCGGTCCGCGGCCGTTAGCCAAAATTTCAAGGGTTGATGTCCGCCGAATCCCCGGACGCCTGCTGCTGACTTTCAAGTCGTCCGGCCCGGTAGACGTGGATGCCGAAATCTACAACGCGCGGGGACAGCGACTGCGTCGCCTGAAAGCCAAACAGATTTCCGCCGCCGGCGACTACGCCATGCAGTGGGACCTGCGGGACGCGCGCGGGCAGCGCGCCGCGGGAGGAGTTTACGTGGTGCGACTGACAGCGGTGGACGAAGCGAAACGAACACACCGAGTTGTGCGGATGTTTCATCTGGAGCGAACTCTTTGAGCTTGGAGCGATAGCCAAATGCCTGATACCCGTGCTCGAAGCAATACCGGCAACAGCGTAGGCAGCGGCCTAACACTCCTGCTGGGCGTGGGACTGTTCCTGCTGTCCGGTTGCGGAGGCTTGACCGGGTTCAAGGGCGCTGAAGTGCCTACGGAGACACAGGTCACACTGACAGGGATGGTCACTCGATCCGACACCAGCGCAAGCGTTTCCGGCGCGCGAGTGGTTTTCGGCGGCAATGTCACGACTACTGCGGCGGACGGCTCCTACACCTTTGACAAGGTACTGGTAACAACTCGGAACCGAACGCGTCAAACGACCACAGTCACAGCTTACCTGTCCGTCTCGAGAAACCAGTTCGACGCGGTCGTGGATGAGCTATCCTTTCTGACGGGAGAGTCCATCACGCACGATGTGCCGCTCGACCCGAACCCTAACTCCGGCACGGTAACCGGTAAGGTGGTGAGCGCGGCGGATACAACGCCCATCGCTGATGCTTTGGTTGCTATCGGGGAGGAGGAAGTGGACACGCGACTCGGTCGCACGGCCAGCGATGGTACCTTCCAGATTACCGGGCTGTTTCCCGGCCTGCGACCCGCGCGGATAGAGAAGAACGGCTTCCTTGCCTTTACCGGCAACGTGGACGTCGTGGACAGCTCGGAGGGACCGGTCGTTGATGTGGGAACGATCCGCATGGTCCCGTCCAGCGCCCACGTTAGTGTCTCCGGCACGGTACAGGATGGAGAAACCGGCAATGGCATCGTGGGCGCGTTGGTCGCCATCGCGGACAAATCGGCCACCACCGGAGCCAGTGGCGCATTCACAATCAGCGACGTGCCGGTGGGGAGTCAGACGGTGAGGGCGTCTGCCACCGGATACATCTCCGTGGAGTTTGGCGCGAGCATCGAGAGTCCACCAACGCCGTTGAACATCGTGCTGTATCGATCCGGTGTCGACCCGCCCGGCAGTCCGTACAATCTGACCGGAGCGGTGACTCTGTCGGACACACCGGACGCCAGCGGCGTGGCGGTGGTGGCAATAGAAAAATCCTCCGGGACGACGCAGGACAGCGCCACAACGAATCAGACCGGGGTATACAAGCTCTTCGTTCCTCCGTCAGAGTACACCGTGCGCGCATCACATGCGGGGTACCAGTCGGAAGAGAGAACTGTCACGATACCGCCCGGCGGACAGGCTGTTTCCGGTGTCGACTTCACACTCACGCGCAGCGCGGCGGTGCTGTCTCCAAAGGCAAAGAGCATCGGTCGAAGACGCAGGTGAACAAGAGTCGTTCGCTGGGGATATACTCGTTACGGATGAACAATCCACCTTTCCCCCTCACCCGTAACGAGTATATGTATCCCCAGCGGAACTTTTCGGGGGACATTTGTCCTGACTCGAGGAGACATCTCCCGAGCAAGTGCCGTCGGGGATACACATCCCCGACGAACCGGTTATCCGTCGAGGTTCTGAAATGAAGGGTCTATCAAGACAAATCGGTATCACCGTCCTCCTGCTTGCGATGGTCGGAGTCACTCTCTGGGTTTGGCAACAGCGCGAACCGCCCGAAGCAGCGAAGTCGCTGTCACCCTTATCCCCGGCGGACATCCCCTCGGACCTTGGGCTTGAAATTGCGGGGGTCAATGGACTCATTATCCGCTCCAACGGCAAGAAACAGTGGGAACTGACCGCGAAGAAGATCGCTGTCAGTAAGGACAAAACCCTCATCGAAGTCGACGACCTGCAGAAGGCGGCTTATTTCCGTGCGGGCAAAGAGGTCCTGAACCTGTCAGCAAGCCGCCTCCGGTTCAACTCGCAGAGCAGGAACCTTGAGATCATTGGGAATGTGCGGCTCAACACGATTCACGGACTGATATTGACCACTTCCCGTGTTCTGTGGGATTCTGGGAAGCGCAGAATTACATGCCCCAAGGCCGTTGAGGCGCGCGTCAAGAGGCTGTTCTTCAAGACCGTGTTCGTGAGTTTCGAGCCGGACACGGCGCGGCTGACCTGCCCGCGCGAGGTGCGAATGACGTTTGGGATGGGCGGATTCATGCGCGCCAATCGCCTCTCCGCGAACCTTACGACGGAGATCGTCGATTTGACGGGCAGCGTGTTCTGCAAGGCGCGCATCGGCAAGCTGAAAATGCCTTTCTCCCTTTAGGGGTCGGCGGGGAACCGCTCCGTCCACACATGAAGTCTTGAATCCGAAGAACAAAGGACTTGTGATGACAATCAAACGACAATCCCTCTGGTTGGTGATCGCGGGGCTCGCGATGGCAGCGACCGTTTGGAGAAGCGAATCACAGCAGGATCCAACAACGGCTAAGGACAAGGTTCGCGAGATCGCCATCAAAGCCGAAAAGGCGCGTTACAACAACAAGACGGGTATCACCACTTTTACCGGGAACGTCGTCGTTACCCAGTCGGGTGAGAAGTTTGAGATGACCGCCGATCGAGTGGAGTACGAAGAAGAGACCGATTCCGCTGTTGCCACGGGCAATCTTACGTTCAAAGACCCCGACACCACGATCACCGGCAACAAGATACATTCGTTCTTTGGCGAGAAGAAAGCTCTAATCACGGGCAATGTCAAGTTGACTTCCCAGGGCAAAGCCAAGAAGGGGGACGAGGGTAAACGGGATGGGTCCTTGAGGGACCGGTACAAGAAGAAGAAAACCACGATGACGTGTGACCAGATTGAGTACCTGTACAGCGACGGGAAGGCCGTCGCCACGGGCAATCTGAAATTTACGCAGGAAGATAAAAAGGGCGCCGCGAAGAAGGCGACCTACCTGGAAGAGGAAGAGCAGATTATCCTCGAAGAGGATGTCGAAGTGATCAACGAAAAGGGAGAGAAGCTGCGTTGCCGGAAGGCGACCATTTATATCGATGACGACTCCATGGAAGCGGAGGGCGTTGAGGCGGTTCTCATCCGCAAAGAAGCGAAAAAGGAAAAGGTGGAGGGTCCCAAATCAGTCAAGCCCGAAACGAGCACCGAGTCAAAGCCTGCACCCGAGCCGGAACCCAAACCGGACGCAGAGAAACCGGCGGAGTGAATGAAGCGCGGTACCGTCATCGAGCTTCTCGCAGCCTGTCTCTGGCAACTGCCAGATTTCGCAAAGTAACGCCGCTTTGCTGACATTGCGGGGGTCACCATGGCCCCGCGCTAATCGAGTCGCGTTTGGCCGGGCATCGCTGCCTGCCGTTCAGTGATACCTGACGTCTTGCTCGTATGACTGGAGGTCAAGTCGATGAAGAGGCTCTTCCGTGTTATTGTCTGTACCGTTGTTCTTCCTGCTGCAATCTCCCCCGTCTACTCTCTCGGCGGCCCCGCTTATGAATGGAGGGGGAATCCCGACCTGCTGCTGCCCGCGCCGTGCAAGGCGGTGAAAGTCGAACGCGTCGCCGTGGCCATTCATCTCAAACTGCCGGACGAAGCCAACACCTTTCGCGGGTATGATTATGGGAGACCGGAAGACTATCCCTTGCGGGGAGAGGAAACGGTGACCTACTCCATCGTCAACGTGGCGAAGCGCCCGGTACGGCTGTTGCTGGCCTTCCCGCTGGGCGTGCATAAGGCCGAGGAGACTCCGGTGTCTCTCGATGGGAAGGCGCTCTCCTTCCGCATCGTTCCAGAGTCGGCATTGGTGCAGAAGCTTTGCGCAGAACCGTATCAGATGATCGATCGCTGGGTGAAGCAGCATCCGCCTCTGAAGAAAGACTTCGAGAGATGGTGGCAGCTCAGGAACTCATCCAGGCTCGAGCAGGAGCGCGCGAACCTGAGGCAAAGAATCACGCATTACCTGACCCGGACGTTGGGAAAGAGTCAGCAATTCGCCGACATACTGATCAACCGGTGGAGTGGGGCTCATCGCTCCTACCTTGACAGGAAATCGCTCAGGATTCTGACCCGGGAGATATCCCCCGGGTGGGTCGATCCTCGCGATAGAATCCGACAAGCATGGGTTGGGACTGAGCGTATTGCTGACCCCGTAACGGGCGGGTGGCTACCGCAGAGACCCCACGAAGGCGAGCTTCCGAACACCTTGCTGCTGCGCACGGAAGTGCTGCTCCAACCCGGCCAGCGCAGCAGGCTTGTCACCAAGTGGCAAACCACCTTGCTTTCGGACTATGCGCGCTACAGTGCCACCGTGTGGGGCATCGTCGAGCCGGTGAATGCTGTGGGATTCTGGGGAGGCTTTGGGCCAGTGGAGGTGGAAGTTCGCCTCCCGGAGGGCTATCTTGTCCAAGCGAACCCGCGGGCATTCCAGCGCGCCCGACAAGGCGACGAGCAGGTGGTGAGGGTGCGCGTGGACCCAACCCGGCAGGGCTTTTCTTTGGGGGCTATGCACCGGGAGGGACTTCAGCCAATCGTCTTCATTAACAGCCAGCGATGTTTCGATCCCGTGCGCCCCCGCCTGAAAGATGGCCGCTTGTACATCCCATTCGTCGGGCAGTTCCGGTGGCAGCTCAACTGGCAACAACAGCAGAAGGAAAAGTCCGTCGAGATACGCACCAGCAAGCGAACGCTTGTTCTGACACCGGGCAGTCGTGAAGCGCAACTCAACGGGAAGCCCATCCGTTTGGGCGTGGCGCCGTTCATCTACCGTGACCGGACAATGCTTCCCTTTGAAGCGCTTTCTCTGTTGTCCTCAACGCCACCGAAGATTACCTGGAGTCCAGACCATCGCAGGTGCTGGATTGCGTTGAACCCATCGCGTTCGCCGTCCGGTTCAGGACCGCCCCCGCCCCCGCCACCCCCAGGGGTCAGCGCACGATTCCAGAAAACGCTCCGAGCCGGCGTGAAGGCGCTCAACGCGAAGGACTATCCCACCGCCACGCGCGCTCTGCGGGAGGCGGCGAGCTTGAACCCCAAGGGCTCGGTTGCCGTCTGCGCGCTGGGGCGGGCACTGCGGCTGTCAGGGAAAACCGATGAGGCGATCGAGTGGTATCACAAGGGGGTGAAACAGAACCCCGTCTTACACGCCGCCATCGCCAGACTTTGCCACGAGAAAGGAGACCAGGAGACAGCCGTTGCGCACATGCAGGAATTGCGTTGCGTCAACCTGCTGGCCCGGTACCTGGTGCTGATTGGGCAACCGGAAGAAGCCGAACAGGCCCTGCTCAAGACCCCTTTGGAGCAGTTCCAGGATCGGCTTACTCTGTCGGCGGTGCAGTTGCTACTGGGCAAACATGAGCAGGCATTGAAGGTGTTGGAGGAGACCAAGACAACCGGCGAGCCGGGGGCGGATGATCTCGTCGATCGGCTTGACCGCGACTTGGACCGATTGTTCTACATCGCCTGCCTCTGCAAGACCGCGGGCTGGAAGGACAAGGAGCGAGAGGCGGCGACAGGAGCGGTGCAAGTGGCTAACCAGTACGTGGAGTTGCTGGAGAAGGATTCCGCTTTGCAGGAAGACCCGGATGCGAACCCCACGTTCCAAACCTGCCTGTGGGGGTACATCGAGGCGCGACGCGTGCGCGGCTGGCTGAGTTTCGCCGCGGGAGATGCCGCGGCCGCGGAGGCGGAGCTAAGGCAGCTTACCGGCCTGCTTCCCGATAACTGCTTCGTGCTCAATGGACTGGGGTGCCTCTTAGGTTGGATCGGGAGGTATGAGGAAGTGCAAGCACTGGTTCGCGGACGTTGTGACTCGCCACTGGCATGTCCTGAGAACATGGCAATGCTGGGCGAAGCGCAGTTCCATCTGGGCAGAACGGAGGAGGCACTGGAGAACCTCCGACAGTCGATCAAGCTGCAAGAACGGCAGGAGGAGATTCAAGTCTTTGGCTTGAGGGAAGAGTTCTGGGAAGATGACGGCTTTAGTGTAGAGCTCTCTTCAAGAGAAACGCCACTATGGATTATGCCGAACCTGCCCGAGGCCCATTACCTCCTCGCCTGTTCTCTCGACAAGCTCGGCCAGCGGGCGGAAGCACTGAAGGAACTCGATGCGGCCATTAGGCTCTACCCCGGCTACGCCGATGCAAGGGCCGTACTCGGGCGTTTGCAGGGCGCCAGTCCTTGAAACACAATGTCCCGAGAACCCAAACACAGATTTCCGCGAAACCATCGAACGTATGCCTTCGCCGCCAATACGCGGTTGGAGAAGCAAGGAGAGGAATGCATGTCATCTCAAGAGTTGTTTGACCTGCACGGCAAGGTAGCATTTGTGACCGGAGGGGCCGGTTTCCTCGGAACTGCCTTCTGCGAGGCGTTGTCCGACGCTGGCGCTCGAGTCGTGATTGCTTCCCGCGATGTCTCGAGGTGTCAGGAGCTGGCGGATCGGCTTGACGGGGACCATCTCGCCATGGAGCTGGACTTGAGTGATGCGGAAGGCATCCAGAGAGCAATCGACGCGACTGTGGAGCAAACCGGTAGGATCGACATCCTCGTCAACAACGGCTACCGCGGCGCCAGCCAACCCATCAGCGAAACCACAGCGGATGATTTCCAGGCCAGTTTCCAGGTAGGCGTCACCTCCTACTTCGTCGCCAGCAAACATGCGCACGGATACATGAAGGCTGTGGGTGGGGGTTCCATCATCAATATCGGGAGCATGTACGGCATCGTCGGCAGCTACCCGGATGCCTATGCGGGTCTGGATGTGTGCAGTCCGGCCAACTACCACGCGCTGAAGGGCGCCGTCGTCCACCTGACACGTCATCTGGCGGTCTACTGGGCGCGGGACAACGTTCGGGTCAACTGCCTCTCCCCCGGGCCGTTTCCCTCGACGCTGATTCGACAAGAGAAAGCGGAATTCGTTCGCCGTCTCGAGTCGCATTCCCCCATGTCACGGATGGGAGAGCCGGAAGAGCTGAAAGGCGCTCTACTCCTTCTCGCGAGCGGCGCGGGGAGTTACATCACCGGCCACAATCTGGTCGTCGACGGCGGCTGGACGGCGTGGTAGGCGTCGCCATCAGGAGAAGCCGTGTAGGCCAGGGGGACGGAGGAGACTATGGGGATAATTACTTGAGCATGTCGTTACTACTCACGTACTTAGACAGGATTTACAGGATTGTCAGGACTGGAGCGGCGCACGGACGCCGTGCGTCTGCCGCCTTCGCGAAGCATGTAGTCCTGGAAGCATCGACGCCGCGACGGTTGCGCTCGGACTGTATGAGTCCACATCGGCCTTGGCGCGGCCTTCACCAAGCCGATTCATACGGACCGTCGTGGGTGTAAGACCCATGCCGAACTGTGGCAAGGCCCTTGATTGGTCGCCTCGAACTCGCAGAGTTCGCCTCGAACTCGCAGAGTTCGCCCTCATCCTGTGTATTCTGTGTATCCTGTCAATCCTGTCAAAAGGTTGTACCTGAGTAGTTACGCGCCAAAATAGCAATGATCAGAGTGGGGAGTCTGGTCTTCGGGAAGACGCTGATGAACGACTTCCTCCCCACACCGGCTCTCGCCGGGAGTGAGTACTGTTTGATGGCGCTGACCAACACGGGATGCACCCCGGACAGAATTTCCTCCGAAAATAAACCGCAAAGACGCAAAGAACGCAAAGGCTCTTTGCGGCCTTGGCGGCTTCGCGGTTAAAAAGAACTCTCTCCCGTTTTCATCTTCCGTGGTGACCGATCGGTCATGGGAGATTCCCTTGCGGATTCCCTGATCGGGAAAGCACACCTCTCCCGTCCACCCGTTGTCGGTGACCCTTGCCTTAAAGGTGGGCCGCGAGCTAAACGGGTCCCAGTCGCCTTTGTATTGTCCGCAGATTTGACCCGCAGCGTTAAAGAGGAGCTGGTAATGATTTCGCATCGTCGCGCCGGGGTCGAGGAACAACTCGACGCTGGACTGGTTGGTGAAGTCGTAGATGTCCACGAAGCCTTCAGCGAACCCCGGCTTTCCCCGAATCTGCGAAACCGTCTCCTTCAGGAGACGCATGTCCTTCCAGACACACTCCACGCCCACGTACAGGGAGCGGTCATCGAAGGCGAAGCGCATGACGGTCTGCTCCCGCGGCACCGCACCGAGAGGGAGGAAGTCGTCCGCGGGATCACACTTCCCCCAGCAGGGGTCATCGAGAACGCCATTAATGGTGGGAGGCGCGTCGGCCCGCGCCGCACACACGACCTTGGGGCACTGCTCAGCGGAAGTGGGGAAGCCGATGCAGACGATGCAGAGCAATATCGGGAGAACTCGTCCTAATAGGCAGAGCACCAGCGGCGACCTGTTCTTGCCCTCAAATGAAATCGGGAAGGGCGATATCCGGCTGAAATTCGCAAGTGGTTGCATACGCATACCGGGTCGTTCAACAGGCTCTGGTTGATAGAGCGGTCCAAGGAGCACAGGGATTCAAAGTTCTGGTAGCTCATCAGGACGCCCACCGGCTCCCCATCCCGTTGCAGGATGACCGGCTCGTTCGCGGTGGTGTCCTCCAACAGGGCGCTCAACTGACGACGCGCATAAGTCACGGTGACAGTCTTCATACCTTCCGTCTCCTTCTTCCCGTGTCTGCGGGGTCACTGTGTCCCTGCGATTTTACTCGTCCTCTCTTTCGGTGTCAACGCTAGGCGGTCGACCACGCCATCCCTTCGGTCCGTCACGGAGTTACCTTACGGTACGACCTGCCTGGACTGACATTTGCCACCGGCCACTCGTCACTTGACAGTCACTTTCACCGTCTGGCTGTTGTTGGAGGTGTTTGTCTCACCCGTGACGGTGGAGACGGTGCCTGTGATCAAGTACTCGCCGATCTTCTGCTTGCGCGGGACCTTGATCTTGATGGTTCCCGAGGTCTGCTGCCCCGCGCCCAATAATGCAGGTGTTGTTGACGATGTAAATGTTCTTCATGGGGTGAGTGAAACCGAAGCCAGACGTGTTTGCCTCGATACCGATAGCGCGGTTGTGGTAGACGATATTGTCATGGATGCGGATGTCCTCGAGCAACCCACCCATCTCCGATGCCATGGAAATGCCAGCGCCCAGGACGCCACCGTTGGTGTTATCGTGCACCCGGTTCCGCATGACCTCGATGTTGTAGGTATGCTGGTCAAACGGAAGTTGTCAATACTTCTGGGACACCTTCGTTACGGAATTATACTCATCACCGTTGAAAACACACCCTTTCAAACGTTTGAAATTTGGGGTTGAGGAGAGTTCTCAAGGCTTCCCGATGAGTGGTGTGCGTTTTGCTGAGACAGTCGCAGATGGCCTTCCAGAACTTGTCGTACCGGTCATAGTAGGTGTCCCAACCATTATAGGCACAAAGGGGTTCGCGAAGGCGAGGGAGAAGGCACGGATGGCGAGTTGCCAGTCCAACCTTAAACAGATCGGCATCGCTGCAGCGATGTACGCTCAGGATTACGATGAGCGCCTGTGTCCTGCCATCTTTGCCCCCACGCAGGGCGTATATACCAACCTGCAGTACTGGGCGGATTTGCTGCAGCCATACATTCGGAACAGGCAAGTGACCGTCTGTCCCAGCTTTGCTGCTTATCAGAACGGGATTGGTTATGGTTACCAGCCTCAGAACACTTACAGCTTCAACGCTGCTGTTCAGAATCCCCAATTCTGTGGGCATAGTTTGACAAACGCGCCGTCGCTTTCGCTGGCTCAGATTACCGACTCCCCTTTGCACTCATGACCCCCTAAACCCTTCTTCGCACTCCGTCCCACCGGACGTGTCAAACGATCGCGCACGTTCTCCTGCACACCCTCGATGATGATCTCTCCCACCCTCGCAGGCAATTCCCCTCTGACCTGTTCTTTCACCGCCGCACAAATCTCGTTGAGATTCGCGCCTTCCTCCGCTATACTTACTCGCAAGGAGATGGCGATCTCCATCTCCATGGGGTTCACCTCCTAACGTCCTTTTTTCGGTGAACCCCTTTTACTCTCTTTCGGCAAATCTCTCAACTATGGGACAAAGCCAGCGCATGGTAAACTGCACAACGTGCGATGTGTCGCAATCTACGATCCCAACTCGAATCATTCATAACCTCCAGTAGTTAAGTAATCAGTAACCAGTGTTCAGTAATCAGTGCCGTCGCGTTCTGCCTAACGTCGTGACCGATGGGGCACGGGCGATTGCTGAACACGGTAAACGCGTGATTTGGCGACGGCGTTATAACACTGACTTCGGATATGTTCGAGAGGCATGGAGCGCAGCCTCTCCATCCGCGTGCCGTGGAAACTCTCTTGATTCCTGGGCAGCAATGTGGTTGAATGATGCGAAGATTTCTCAGGTACGGGAGGAGGCAAGAGGAATGCCTGTGATGAAGTGTGTGGGATGTGGAGCGACGGAGCAGTCAACACGACCGTTCTATTTATGCAAGAAGTGCGGCGCGCAGTTCTGCTCGCATTGTGGAAGCAAAGGCAATAAGTGTCCGAAGAACTGCGGCGGGTACCTGGGATAGGAGAGTGAATTCCCGGAGTATGGATGCAGAACAATGGGAGGTGACAGCAGCCAGCATGGCATTCAAAGACTACTACGAAATCCTGGAGATTAAACCCACGGCGACCGCGGAAGAAATCCGAGATGCCTTCCGCGACCTCACACGCTTTTACCATCCCGACCAGTTTACCGATCCAAAGAGAAAGGCATTCGCCGAAAGCAAACAGAAGGAAATCAACGTTGCCAACGACACACTCAAAGACCCGCAGAAGCGCGCCGCTTACGACGCAAAGCGCAACAGTCGGAACCGTTCCAGTCAAGCCGGTCCCTCCGGGCCATCATCACAGCCACCTCCACCGCAGGGTTACCGGCCCGGCACGCCTGTCTCTCTGAGAATCTGCACCTCGCTCACTCCTCCTGTTTCGTTCACGACTGCCGTTGATTCGAGTGTCACCGATCTCAACTGCATTGCTGAAAGCGCCGCCGACTTCCTCTCCACGATGGCCCTGACCTTTGTGTGGAAGTTCGAGGGACACGAAGCCCACCGTTCCATCGAAAGAACCTCCCATCCGACGCGTCTCGTCGCCAATGCCATCCACTCTTCGGATGCCCTGCCTGTGGGCAACTGGCAGGTGGAGCTATGGGTGGATGGGACCCTGGCCGGTTCGGCAGATTTCAAGGTCTTTACGAAACCACAACCCACGCCAACTCGAACTCAGACATCGGGTCCAGTTCCTCCACCACCGCTTCCTCCGGAACCCCGCAACGACGCGGCGGTCTGGGCGTTGTTGGTGTCCGTCCTCGCTCTCATTCCGGCACTGCACTTTTGGGCCGGCGTGGCGGCGGCATTACTTGGCGTAAACGCCTGGCGCCGGGCGATGGCTGTTGGCGGCAACGGCAAGGGGATGGCTGGAACCGCTGTGGGTCTGGGTGGCGCAATGGTCTTATTTGCACTGCTCCCGTCGCCGAATAGTCATCCACCAACGACTGTCAAGCCAGTCGACACGAAGACGAAAACGAAGACCAATCTCAAAGACGGCGCGAAGATGATCTGGATTCCCGCGGGAGAGTTCCTGATGGGCAGCGACGAGAACGACGACGAGAAGCCGCCGCACATGGTGAATCTCGACGGGTACTGGATCTACAAGTATGAGGTGACCGTTGCGCAGTATCGTAAGTTCTGCAACGAGACGGGAAGCAACATGCCCGAAGCGCCAAGTTGGGGATGGCAGGACGACCATCCGATCGTGCATGTGAGTTGGGATAATGCGACGGCATACACGCAGTGGGCGGGGGTCCGGTTGCCTACGGAGGCACAGTGGGAGAAGGCGGCGCGTGGAACCGATGGGAGGGCATACCCGTGGGGCAACGAATGGGATGCGACCAAGTGCGCGAATTCGGTCGGGCAACGCTTGTCGAGCACGAAGCCCATCGGCAGCTATCCCTCCG
>Ga0210016_1001557_pt1 | contig 21337 bp, 18 predicted proteins | sample CryGeyCG2014_300_FD_185454 | JGI IMG/M metagenome (GOLD analysis project Ga0210016, IMG submission 185454) | Groundwater microbial communities from aquifer - Crystal Geyser CG02_land_8/20/14_3.00 (SPAdes) (version 2) | ecosystem: Environmental > Aquatic > Deep subsurface > Groundwater | place... | reverse complement strand
TGCTCATGAGGACGTAACCGTGAATCTTGACGGTATAGATCCCTTTGGTCTGCGCAAGGATTTCAAGAAACTTTATTCTGTCCGTATCATCATGGTATATCTTTCGCCTCTCATTCCCTCTGCAGGTCACATGATAGACCGCTCCGGGATACTGTATTCTTAATGGTCGGGTCATCGTGATGAATCTTATAATGCAAATAAGATCCGTTTGTCAAGTATAAAGATTTGACCCCCTATCATATCCCTAAAGATTTGACCCCCTATCATATCCCCCCTATCATATCTTAAAGATTTGACCCCCTATCATATCTACTTTGGAAACATTACGGTTTCAGAGTTCATGAGTTCGTTCTTCTTTAAGCAGATGGAAAATAATAAATTGTTGCAAAATAAATAAGAATTTAACCGGTGCCAGTTGCTGATTTATTGATCATTAGTAATGTTTTTAAGCCCAATCTTAATCAGTTCCAACAGACCCGGCCGGTTGAGACAACCCAGCATGCAGGGGTATTGGCAGTTCAAGCTCTTTTCCCTTGCCTTATTAAATTCTTCTGAATAATAGACCTCTCTTGCACTCTTTTCTTTCAAGTTACCAATCTTTCCAATCCAGCATACCCCCACATCCCCATTGGGGAAGATGGATATCGTATCGTACGCGGCCAAGCATTGTCTTTTCATGCCAGGTTTAATTGCATTTCTAAAATAGGGGCCAATCAGATTTAGGTGTTCCTTACTATTCATGACCAGATGAGGAAACTTGTGTTTAAAGGTTCTTATGAGCTGTACCACCTCATCTAATTGGTCGTTACCAGAAGACGGTATCCATAACGGGAATTTCTCAGATAGATCATCTTGAGTTAATTTTTGAAATTTGCCGTATGCGTAGGGGTCAAAGGGTTGAAAATAGATCGGCACCTTATATGCCTTAGAGAGCTTAATCATTTCTCCGATATCTGGAAGACTTTTGCTGGACAGAACCGTGTTGATCTTCATCTGAACGGTTTTTAGGCCCAATGATCGAAATGTCTCAAGGCTGTTAATACATCGGGAATGAAGCCCTATCTTCCTTCTTAACTCATCATGGGTCTTCTCTGTGCCATCAATGGATAGAGAAATGTGCCCACCTCCGATCCTCTCGTACCTGAGGAACACGTCTTTTTCAAGTAACCACCCATTGGTCACAAAATGGGAATACATACCAAGAGAGTTTGCCGTCTCCAGCATTTCAAATAATCTCTTATGAAAAATGAGAGCTTCCCCACCCGATACACCAAACTTTGATACTTTCCAAGCCGCCAATTCAGCCAATATTTCTTTCATTCTTTCGACGGAAATCCAATCTTCTTTGTTTTCCTTATTCCCCCTCTCCCACTGAGGACACATTTCACACTCCAAGTTACATTTCTCAGACATGAGATAATATACCTGTCTTGGTTTTGAAATATGTTTGCCGGTCATCACGCTCAGATTGGTCATAGCAAGAGAAACAATATAATTGTTGCCAGCCTTCAGATACCTTGATATAAGCTTATAATTAATAGACATCTACTTGCTCCTAAGGGTGTTCACAGAAAAACTAAAATACGTTGAAACCAAAAAAACGTTCTCCAATACCTCCTGTAAATCTGACCTAAAGAATAATTGTTTACTTTGCCGAATCCGCAAAAGGTCTTACTTCCGTTTGTTGCCGTTTAGTTGTAGCCCTCCAATAAACCATTTCCGTATTCGCTGCAATGGTATCCCAGTTGAATTCCCGCCGGACGCGCTCTCTTTCTTGTGAAGAAAAGCCATGCTGAAGAACATACTGCAACTTTGAACGCAGTGCAGCTATATCGCCAACTGGAAATGTCTCGTCAGGTTCAGCCAATTCCTGGTTAGCAGGAATATCGCTCACGAGAATTCGTAGATTATAACTCATGGCCTCCAGTAAAACAATTGGGAGACCCTCATGATAAGAAGGTAACACAAAAAGACCGGCATTCGAAAAGATCTCCTGAAGCTCTTTTCCTTTAATAAATCCAGTCATAATGATTCTATTATCTGTCTTCGACTGCTCTTTCAAAGTACGGCTGTATTTATCTTCATGATCTGCATCCCCCACAATAACCAGTTTACAGTCAGTTTCCAAATTCTTGTAAGCTTCCAGAAGATCGTGAAATCCTTTCTCAGGAACCAGACGACCCACTGCCAGGATATACCTGCGTGATGTCAGGTCATATTTTTCGAGATATCCGGCAGGGGGTAAGATATCAGGAAGGTTCACCCCATTCGGGATATAGGTTGACTCCCGATTGAATCTCTTCTTAAGATAACTGCGAATATGTTTGGACACTGTGATGATCTCCGTTGCAAATCTGACTGCACTCACTTCACTTACCCGAAGTATCTTTCTTGCAAAGGCACCCCATTTTTTACGGTCGTAGTCTGGACCGTGATGAGTCATGACAACGGGAATACCGAACAATCTTGCTATAGGTATTAGAAGAGAAGGCCCAATACCGTGAACATGAAGTAAATCGTACGATTTCTTGTGAAAAACCACGTAGAAGATGCCATAGAGAGTATGCAGTATGGCTTCTAGGTTTTTCTTGCGAAAAGTCCATAGGGGCACCACATGAACGTCTTTGAAAAGATAATCTTTAGAGGGAACATATCCTTTACGCGCAAAGAGTGTAATATTGTAACCCTTCGCAGCCAACCTTGGATAAAGAGCCTCGCAATGAGTTTCTACTCCACCCTGTACATTCGGAATTCCACGAAGTCCGAGAACGGCAATCCGAAGTTTGCTATTATTTGCCACACCCTTCTTTCTTCGAAAACAACTTGTTTTGGATGATCCAGGCGATGGGGATTTTGAGGTTCTTCTTCATGGCCGGAGCAGCACTTCCAATCATCCAGCAGTTCTTGTTGCAATGGCGCACCTGCTCCCGCACCTTTCGAGCCTGCTCGCTGCTCCATATCTCATCGAAGGTCTTGTCTTTGAGGTTGCCCATGGGCGCTTCTACGTCCATACCATTACACGGAAGGATATTCCCGAATGGGTCCAGAAAGAAAACGTCCGTTCCGACCTCACATGGAAGAAATCGCTTTCCACCCCGAACATAGTTCGCCATACATTGATTAAAATAAGCCCTGAACCATTTCTTGGGATGTTTTTCCTGCAGTAAAAGACGTGAAATCTTTTCAAACTCCCGAGCAACCATTTCCGGATTCTTGAATGTGTTGTCGCCTTTGTGGAAATAAAATGAATTATGTGTGGACGCCGTCGCGAATTCAACGTCCATGGCCTTTGCAAGGCGGTAGAGCTCAATCATGTCCTTTGCATTTCTGTCGGATACGGTAATCCCAAACCCTATGTCCTGCATTCCCATGGACTGAAGCTCCAGAAGCGTCCTCAGTGCGTGATCAAAACCGTCTTTTATGCCTCGGAGTTCATCATTGGCGGCCGGAAGCCCTTCGATGGAAAGTCGGATCCCGATTTTTGGGAATTTCTTTGCCAAGGCGACGATTTTTTCCGTAAAGTAACCATTGCTCGATATCACCAGGCGTTCGGTCTTCCTCAAAGCAATCTCCACGATTTCCTGAATATCCTTTCTCAAAAAGGGTTCCCCACCCGTGATATTTAAAAACTTCAGGCCCGAAGGAATCCTATTAACGATATCCGGAGCGATCTCCTCTTCCTGTATGGAAGGGTGCTGCCATGTGTTGCACATATAGCATTTGGCGTTACATCGGTACGTGACGATTATGCAGCCTTCCATCAGACGTTCCCCAGGACTTCGTTGTATATTTTCAAGAGCTCATATAAGTGTTTCCTTAAAGAATATTCTTTTTCAACTTTTCTGCGAGCAGCCAGACCCATTGAATACCGGAGTTCTCTATCGCTCCAAAGTGCCAGCATTCTTTCACACAACTCGGCAACATTACCCATTTCAAAAAGGAACCCCGTTACGCCGTGCTCCACCTGCTCTGGGATCCCTCCGATTTTCGACCCAATCACGGGCCGCGCCAAGGCCATTGCTTCCAACACTACCATCGAGCAATTTTCATTCCATTCAGAGGGTACCACAACAAACGAAGCATTTCCTACGATTTCTTGAAGTTCTTTTCCACTTCTATAGCCCATAAATTCTACATCCGGATAACGGAGGCGCCATTCATCTTCGAGTGGTCCCGTCCCCACTACTTTAAGAGGAATATGTTCTTTCGTTTGGGCATGAGCCTTTAGAAGTGTCTCAACTCCTTTTTCCCTGGAAAGTCTGCCGAAATAGATTGCATAACCCCTGTCTTGATCACTTGGCTCACAAGATTGGATATCTATACCATTCCTCAATACTCGGATTTTCTCTATAGAGAATCTATACCGACTAACTAAATCTGCTAAGAAAGAACTTGGCGTAAGGAAAAGGTCGACCTGTTCGTAACTGCGCCTCCACTTATGCCAGTATGCTTCGGCCGAAAAAAGCAACTCTTTGCTGATTGATCCCTGGCATCGCGTGGTTATGGGTTTATAGAAATGCTTTCCCTCACACAATACGCATATCTTATCACGATTCAGCATCAAATATGCGGGGCAAACCATTTTGCCATCATGCAGGGTCATAATTACCTTGACTTTCTTCTTCTTCAATAAAGGGATGATGGACGGGGTTAACTGATGATAAATATTATGGAGGTGCGCAATTTGTGGCCCTTCCTGATCCACTAACGATTCAAGCCTCTTTAGCGCTTCTCGAGAATGGATGAACTCCCCAGCGGTTTGCAGCTTTCCAAAAAGACCTGCCTCTTTCTTGTAATCTATATTTGGAACAAAATATTCAGAAAACTCAGAAGGGAAATTTCTTTCATCCTGCATGGAAAAATCTATTACGCTTTCTCCGTTTCCTTTTAAGAAGTTCCGCTCCTGGAAGAAAACTGTCTCAGAGCCTCCATTTAGAAAGAAAAATTTGTTGGCAAAAAGGATTTTCATATCAATATCAAGTTGTTATGCCTCTTTTTCTATTGATCCCGAAATGATTCCCTGCATTAATCATCAGTCTTCAATAAATAGGGTAAAATGGAGAGTTAACCCCAATAGCTTATGCCGTTTGATTTCAAATTTCCTTGCTTGGATATCATTTCTCATTTTTTCCAGGTCACGGTAAGAAAGCAGATTCATATAATCTCTTGTTGCCCATGATTTCTTGATTACCTTTAGGTATGCATCAAACACTCTCTTGGGTAACCAATGGAGCAGCAGTACGTTTGTATGAGGTTCTACCAGAAAATGTTTATTAGGTGTCGTCAAGTAAACCTTTTTTCCACACCGTATTGTTTCCTCCAAGAACTGCTTTTGAGATGGATAATCACCAACATGTTCGATTACAGCATTGGAGTAAACAGCATCAAACTCCTTATCACTAAATGGGAAACGTCCACCCTGATAGGTTACCGTATTGACTTCCGGATATCTTTTCTTAAACATCTCTAACGGGTAAATGGAGAGCGCTGTTATATTTTTCGGATAGGGATAATTCTTTTCCAAATAGTTATCATAGGGGGAATACTCTTCATCAGCAGCTCCCACATCTAAAATATTGATATTCTTATTGGACCCGATAAATTCAAGGAACTCGCGCAGTTTTCTCTCTCTACTTTTCCTCATCATTTTGTGCTTATTTTTTATAATAAAATTATTCATTATTTAACCTATAATATAAGAAGCAGTAATCAGATCACCTTCCTTGCAATAACCCAATAAGCATTCGAAAACCAGATACTCATCCATTTCGGCAACTTCTGAACCAGCCACAAAAACCACCATAACTTAAGCTGCCTAACCCAGTTAATGTCAATGACAATATTTTCAATCGAGAATCCAGTCTTACCAAAAAGCTGTTCAATATTCTCTAACGAAAATCCGTAAAGATGGCCTGAATGGGACTTGAAATATCGATCCTTTAAATAACGGACGATGGTATACTCCGTTGGCAGGCCAATAACCAGTGTGCCATGCGCAGAGAGTATTCTATTGAACTCCTTCAACAGATTCAGAGGGCTGTCGACATGCTCCAGCACATGGGAACAGAATACAACCGGGAATTCTCCGCTATCGATACCTAATGGAATCTTGTTGATATTGTCTTTCTTAACGTTCAAACCTTTTTTCTTGCATATTTCAAGATTAGGGTCTGATAATTCTATTCCCAAAGAGCCTTCACCCATGCAAGCCAGATATTGACCCGTGGCGCATCCAACATCAAGCACTCTTTTCCCTTCCAAATAAGGAAGTATATATTTAAAGGAACATAAATATTGGCATTCAGTCATCTTGTTCTTGTAAGATTGTTCGGTTGGTTCTATCGGTAGTTTTTCAACTATTTTCCGAATCATACGAGCCGTACCTCACATTAATCGAGACAAATGTATCTCATGATTAGTTACCTTCCCGTCGGCAGCATCAATGTTAGCAATTCTTTTCTTGCAATCATACAACTTCAGCATGACAATATGCTTTGATGAGACCTTCTGTTTTATCTTCCCTTTTGGATGGACCTGAACTCACGATCTCAGGTTGCAACGAGTGTGTTCAGCATTTCAGAATATCTTTTTGCAATTTGGGGCCAGGAATAATTCTCTTGCACAAAAGCTTTCCGCAAGCCCTCACGACGCTTGTCCTCCTCTATATAATTGCAAGCGGCATCCGACCATAATTTCACATCAAAACCTAAACACTGGCCAAGATACGTTTCTTGTAAAATTTCTTGAGGCCCCGGTTCGGTTGACGCTAAGACAGGCAGGCCATTATACAATGCCTCAAGTATGACCATTCCGAATATTTCATGGTTTGTTGGAAGAAGCAGGATATCCGCTACTTCATAAATCCCGCCCATCTCATTTTGCGGGATAGCACCTGTGAAGAGAACATGCTTCTCAACAGTTATCTCAGCAACTCTTCTTCTGAGGCTATCCTCGTCCGGTCCGGTTCCAACAATTAATGCACCAGCATTCGGATAATGTTTTCGCACATCAAGAAGCACATCTATAAAAAAATCCACATTTCTCATTTTGTCCATTTTCCCTACATATAAAAGGACGGGAGCATGGGTATTTCTAAAATCAATAACAGATTGATGAAGTATCTTGCTTTCTGTAAACATATCAATGTCTAAACCAACGGGCATAATTTGAACATCCTCGAATCCACGTTTTTCCAAGTGTTTCCGAGATGTGTTGGTCTTGGCAACCGCTAAGTCTATGTACTTATGCAATTCATGCCCGAAAAAGTAGTCAAAGGCATGCTCCAGAACCTTTTTCCCACCTGTAAACTTAGAATACATGCCTTGCCATAAAACGATTTTAGCATTCGGAAGACCGTTCCACCTCGCCAGCAGTTGGGACATCAGGGAATAATCATCTTGTAATTGCACCACGTCGTATTTACCTTTGGCCAGGAACTTGAACACTCCAGGAAATAATCTTTGTTTTCCAGGTAAACATATTCCGTTCAAGGAAAAAAGACGAAGAGCCGAGGTTCCATTTGATAGAAAAGTTCTGGGCGACCCCTTAAAATCGAAACTGCTATAAATGTCTACCGACCACCCGAGTTCGAGTAATGCTTTGGATAAACCGATCTCCTGAATATTGTAATAACCTAAACGAAGGGTAGGACCGGCCCCCCTGACAATGGCGAGTCTTCGCATGCGTTCCTTTTAAAATCCACCTTTGAGCAAATCAAGAGCTCCAATTGTTCAATGCCTTCTCATAGGCCATTTGGCATCGCTCTGCCACTTTCTGCCAGGTATATTTGTCTTCAACGATTACACGATTCTTCCGCCCCATCCGGTGTGCGAGTTCAGTATTCGTTAATAGCTCTATGATCTTCTCCGAGAGAGAATTTGTATCATCAGGATGGAACAAATACCCGTTCTCGCCGTTCGTAATCAACTCTTTATGCCCTGGAATATCAGAACAGATTACAGGCAATCCCATGGCCATGGCTTCTAACGCTGCTTTGGGTAACCCTTCATAACAGGAAGGCAAAATAAACACATCTGACATGGCATAGTAGCCAACCAGTTCTTCATGGCTGACATTATCAACAAAGAAAACATGCTCATTAACGTTCAGTTCATGGCTCATACCTATATATTTTTTTTTAAGTTCGCCCATGCCTACAATAAAAAGTCTCACATCAACTTTTCTTCTAATGATTTCGGGTATGGCCTTAATGATCTCCCCAACATCCTTTCTTCCATTCAACACTCCAACAAAGAGGAGTATCTTTTCCGTCATTGGCATGGAATTATCTTCTCTCATTTCGATTTTTTGATCATATCTATTTGCTTCCAAAAACAGCCGTGATACCCCATTCTTAATCACAAATGTTTTATTTTTATCAATTTCATAACATCCAATCAATTCATCCTCCAAACCCTGGCTCACCGGCAAGAAATAATCGCATCTATTTATACAAAGTCTTTCCTTCCAGAGATCAACTTTTTCTCTAAATCCGATAGACATTAAGCCGAGGCGTTTCAACAGCTTGTACTGTTGTCCTCTTACACTATGAACAGACATGAAAATTGGTACTTTAATGAACTTTCTTAAAAACAAATGAAAAAGAAAGAAACTAACCCCATGGGTATGAATGAGGTCAAACTTTTTCTTATGATGGAGTTTAATAAATAGAAATATCGCCAGCAGCTCAAAGAGGAACGATCTCGCTTTTATTCGATGAACCGTTAAACGGCCGATCCTATCAACTTCCTCACAACCGGGCTGATATTTTGTTATAATTTTCAATTCATTTCCCATTTCAACCTGGGCAAGTGATAACTCATAAGGCCCTGGCCCCAAACCGCTCCAAGGGGGAGGAAATGCATCTGTGATCCGACAAATCCGATATCTTGTCATACCAATCCTACACGACTTCTTTTCGACAAAAAATAAGCCAATAAACGGTGGGGTAGAAGTGTCTTGAGAAGCAACCATTTGAGTATAGCAGACAGGTGCCAAAGAAAGCCAACCATCCCCGGCACGAAATCTCTGTAGCAGGTAGCGATATGAAACGACGTTCTCAAATGCCAGGAATACCTTAGGTCAAGGCAACTCTTGACAAACTGCCATCTGGATGCCGTATTCAAGAACACGAAGAGATCCTTTGATTTCCCAGGTTCGGAATAGATGAGACTCCGAGTGCTCACACACACATGGATTCCGTTCCGCTTAGCGCGCAAACAAAACTCAAGGTCAGCCCCCCCGTGAGGAAATCTCCTCTGTTCAAAAAGACCTACCTTCTCAAAGATGCCGGCCGGCACAAGCATGGCTCGACCGGATACCGAATCCACTTCTATCAACTCCGGCAGTGCCAAAGTCCACTCCTGATTCTGGAAGACATTCTCAAATCTTGGGTGCAGGGCCGCCGTTTCCCGCATTCCTGCTTTCCAAATAACCTTTCTATTCCTTTCAGCATATAATGTAGTAGCACCCATTATACAAGCTGATTCCGCTTTAGATCCGTTTATCAATACATTCGCGAAATCCATTTCAAAATCAACGTCATCATTCATAATGAGAACGTAATCCACTTTCTTTTTTAATGCGTTTTGGATCCCTGTATTTACAGCTCCAGTCCACCATAAATTACCGTCACCCTTAAGAATCGTAACTGACGGGAATTGGTCTTCTATCGCTTCCGCTGTCCCGTCGGAAGATCCATCGTCAACAACAATAATTTGTTTTTCACACCCATTGATTGGGACATCTTGCAGTCTCCTAAGAAAATTAATAGTAACATCTTTCCTGTTATGCACAGGAAGTACAATAGCAACGCTTTCTCTGGCGTCTTGACTCATAGTTTTAAACTAACAAGACTTCTGCACTCAGTAGTAAATGTGATTCTACAGTGCTGATTTCTCAGAAGCTGCAAGGATGATATAGACAGATAAGTCGATCTGGAATGCTACCAATACTTTATGAAATTATATGCAAAGTCACTACTGTCCGGACGTTAATCGAATAAGTTCAATTGGTTATGCAACACGAGATCGTTGGTTCTGCAAACGGAATCTGTAAGCACCTGTAAAATAGGGATTCTTTCGAAAATGGTTACGCTTAAAATCTGTAGAATTGTGTAAAGGCTTACTTTCAGGTTCAGACGCTTTTTGATGATAGCCACGAGAACATAAACGGAAACCGCAGTCCATACCTGAGTCTTGACTGCGTTTTCGGAAGTGCCATAGAAGGTCTTGATCCGGAGATGCTGTTTGATCCATTTGAAAAAGAGCTCGACCTGCCAGCGGCATCGGTAGAGTTGAGCGATGGTCAGGGGAGGAAGCGAAAAATTGTTGGTTAGAAAGACCAGTGTTTTCCCCGTTTCGACGTCGAAGTATTTTATGCGTCGGAGTTTCTCCGGATAATCTTTTCCGGGATAAAACCCTGTAATCAATATTGTCTGATCGCATAGGAGTCCTGATGTTTTGTCGACCCGATGAGAATAGAGCCTTCGAAATTGAAAATTGGATTTGGCCCGGATGATAAAGAATGTGGCACAGAGTGTCAACTGATAGAGTCGTGCAAAATCGAGATAACCCCGGTCCATGATGTAGAAGGCTCCAGGTTCTGGGACGAGTTGGTCGAGAATATTGACATCGTGCGGTTTGCCGTCGCTGATATGGATGAACGTAGGGATATTCCCACGCAGGTCTAAAAGCGTATGGAGTTTGATCGCGCCCTTGGTTTTTCGGAATCTTGCCCAAGGGAATACAGAGAGACACAAATCGATCGTGGTGGAGTCCAGAGCATATACAGTCTGCTCGATTTCGACACCCAAGTCTTCGTCGATGTACAAACGACGTGCTATATGAATCAAGGATTGGGCAAAGTCGGCATAGATGCGCCAGTCGCGTCTTTCGTTGGCTTCGGCCAAGGTGCTTCGAGACACCTGGCCACGAATGCCCATGTGGTACAGCTTGGTTTTCTGAGCACGCAGACAGGCCTCGATATCGCGAAGACTTTCCCTGTAGGTGAGTTGAGCAAAGGCCATGCATAGGTACTGATCCAAACAGGTAAAGCGGATGACTTTGTGGTTGCCGTGATACCGTTTTACACACTGCCGGAATATGTGCATGGGGAGATGATCGATGACTTGTGCAAAGATGATATTGCCTGTAAACATGAGCCGCTCCTCCTTCCAAAGTTAAAGGAGGATAACCTTTCCGGCTCTTGCAATTCAAGTCGATAACAGGCATAAACGACGAACTATCCTATTTATTACAAGACGTTACAGAAATCCAAAGTCTGAACGTCCGGACAGTAGTGATGCAAAGTATATCTCAAGACAAGTCATTTAGGAAAAGTCATTTCTTAAATGATGTACGAAATTTTTCGCACTTCAACTTTAATAAAGGATATTTCTCACATGGATTTCTCTATCACCAAGGCAGTTAAGGAATGAGGCTCAAAAATAAACTCAAAATCCTCTTTGCCAGGGTTGAGGCTAAAAGTACCATGAGAGATCTTCACATTTTCAGGACCATCTTCGTTAGTCGCATCAATGGCTGGTCCGTTCAAGGTCCAAGACGTACCTTGGAGGGACATAGGAAAATCTTTTATTCTAATTTTTACAGGCATACGACTTTTCGAATGTTTATTGATAACGATTAAATAAAGTTTGTCTTTATTCTGATTTGTGCTGGCGATAGCCGTCAGATACGGTGTCGGATGGTATTGCGCCGCTGGTCCCAGATCTTCAAGAACAACATCTTTCACTCTCACTTTTCCGGTTACAGGGCCGCGCCCCGAAACCCGCCTAATTATGAACTTGACAGCCTCAGCATCCGCCAGTGGAGCAAACTCAACCATAACATTGTTCCAGTCTGTCGTACCAGAGACTTTATACGTCGACCTAACCCAATGGGTCTTTTCCAATCCACGAATATCCTGAACTTCCAGACAGGCTCCGGAGGCAGAAAACAATTCTTCAGCCTTCATCTTTCCCTTAAGCCGGTATCTGTGATTCGGTTTTATGGATTGAACTACTTTGGCATGATGGTAATTAATGTCTTTGTTGCCCGTGAAATCCACACTAATTTCATTTACGCTCTTACTCACGTGTACCCCCAAAACCGGGAATACCTTCCATGATTTGGCATCGATAGTTTGAGAAGTAATCTCCCATGCATCGGTATTGACAAGTTGAATCTCATCCGTGGTCGCTTGTACATTCTCAAATGCAGGAGACGTATATCCAGGACAGCTAACTTGGGTTTCAATAAGCTGGCTGCCAAAATGTTTGGCGTACATTTCAAAGACAAAGTAATTCGGCCGCTTATAATATTTCCCTTTACCTTTCATATAGTCCGTATTATAGACCATCCCCCAATAATCATTTGAAATTTGGAGTGAATTCGCACACAAGATCGGAGCCCTGGTAATTAAGAAAATTCTTAACAGATCAGCATTTAGGAGGGCATTGCCTAAACAATGGCGATAAGGAACGGGTTTGTTCTGACGAAACATTCCGTTGTATTCTGTAATAGCAATAGGGATACTCTTTCCAGTATATTCCCGAAGCTGGTCACTTATGGTTTCAAGGGAGTCTTTGACTTGCTCCGGAGCAGCTAATGCAATCTCGAACAGTTCATCCGAGGACAGAATACCATCATCAGAGTTGTAGTACACAGGATAAATATGAACAATTCCAAAATCCATGGAATCCCTTAAGGTCTGTGCCACAATCGTGGCCCATGATGTCATACCAGGAAACCAATCCTGAAGCACAGCTCCCAACTGGATACGAGGATCAATACTTTTGAGCTTTTCGCGACAACCAAGATATCGCTGAGCATACACCTTAGGATCAACGTTCACAACTCTCGTCTTGATTCCGTTATAGACCTCATTGCCAAATTCAAAGTATTTGACGTTATAAGGTTCAGGATGCCCATTTCTGGCGCGCTCCTCAGCCCAATTTATACCTCCGTTGGGATTACCGGCTTTTAGAGGATGGTTGAGATACTCCACCAAGTCTGCTAAAACTTGATCAGTATCCGAGACATAGTTCAAAGTAAAGAGAGGTTCTGCTCCAATAGTTTCACAAAGCTGCAGATACTCGTCCAACCCGAACTGGAATATAGGCCGATCCTGTATGGGTCCTATTGTCTCTTGCCAGATGTAATAGTTAGCGGCGCTTCCTCCCGGAAACCTTAGAATCGGTATTTTGATCTCCTTGGCAAGTCCTAATAACTCACTATCGGGCTTTTTTAAGAAAGGATTCCATAGACCCGTTCCCCAATTGCTGTGCCGTCCGTCGTCGGTAACACAGTCCTTAGAAAGTGTGGTACGACAACGTTCGTATCCCATAGCATTGTGCCCAAAAATTAGTGGATTGACATCTCTTGCCTTTGAAAAATCGACAATGATTTCATTAATCCCTTTATTAACATGACCTTTCAACTCTATAGTTGAGGCTTTTTCATTAGAAACGCGCTGAACCCGCACCTCTCCATATGCATTAATCAGTATTATACTCATCAAGATCTGTATCAATACTGCACAAGCTAAAACCACTTTAAGATTGATGAATGTAGATCTCAATAATATCTTAAACATGTTCCCCTTTTCACTCATTCTTCAAGCCTGAGTTGAGGTTCCACTCTCTTTGTCGTGAAACTGATGGACATGGAGGTTGTTTATGACATCCGGTATCAATGCTTTTCTCTTATTGGCAATCAGAAGAGTTCTATTGTTGGTGATGTAGTCTGACACATTTTGCTTGCTATAAGGATCCCCATCCCCAAATGCCTCCTTTTGATCTGAAAGCAAACAGGATGGGTTTAGTTCTACGACTTCTTTGTACCCGCTTTTATTAAGGATGGTTAATATTTCTTTAAGTTTCGGTCGCCACTTCTTTACAATTCCATTTTCGGTCCTTATGATTGTCCTTTCAGACGTTTTGTCGTACCAATATTCTTCATCGTCAAACCACCTGGAGTCTATGATCAGGCAGTCATTGTTTATTTGACAAATTGCACTGAAAAACTTTTCCCAATCAGTTTGTTCCGGCAAATGATATATAAGGCTTAGCAGTAAAATGATGTCGTAAGTGCTGTCGTTTTCTTCATATAAGAATTTAAAAACATCTCGACGCTTAAACTGAAAGCTTGGAAAATTGAAAACCGTCTTCAAGAAGTTGGCTCGGAGTATTTCTTGCTCTCCCAAATCTACACCAACTAGCTCTTCAATTCCATAGCGACCGAGCCGGAAGCTCCAATATCCATCATTGCATGCAATATCCAAACATGACTTACCTCTCAAATCGACAAATAACGGTATACTCTTTAATATCATATCTTCTCTAAACAAACTTCTCCTTTTCCATTCGCCGCTCACAAATTCACCTATTAAAACTAAATGCAATCCTCCACCTCTCCAAAGTCTAACAATCACTTTGACAGTTCCCCAGTAGATAGCACGCACAAAATAATAAAATGCGAGCAGACCACTTATCATGCTTCTTTTGATCATTTTTTTTATTCTTAATAACATCAAATGAATCCCCCTTATCGATAGTACAATTGAGCTTAGAGAAGAAGTGGGAAGATTGGAGTCTTTGTTTTAGAAAGAGCCAAACCTTATGGGAAGCCTGAGACCGCAAATATTCAAAGAAAAAAGAACTCTCAACGCCCGTAAATCACAGGGAACTTTTCAGCCATCCGGACAAAGATGCGGTTCCTTGGTCATCCAACTTTATGGAATGATACAAATACGAAAAAGCGACGCCGGCTACCATGGCAATATATTTTGTTATCATTATCAACTCAGAAAACATCGACCCCATAAGTAGTACACTGAAAAAAATCAAGGTCAAACTCCTAAAAAGACTCCGATTAAAACCTTGAAGAAATCTACAAACACTCCTAAGCATCAGTAACCAAAGGGTAAGCCCCAAAAGTCCTAGCTCTACAAGTACTTGCAAGTGTAAGTCGTGTGCAGGCAGGTAAGTATGAGTCTTCTTGTACAGAATACCGCTAATCGTTTCAAAACCTGTACCAAAAAAGATGTGCGTGAAGCTATCCGAGAACACGGCGAACAAAGTACTCCATATGCTGATTCTTCCGGAAGAAATATCTGCTTTTTCTCCAAAAGAAAGGGCCACTCGATTGAAAGCACTTTGCAATAGCTCATTATTAAATAACAGAGAAAGAGCAACAAATATAAAACTAAACGAAAGTATAACCATAGCAGGCTTGTAGTCCTTGAAGACAAGCGCGACTGATACAATTACAACAAGTAAAGTCAGAAGACCGCCCCTGGATCCGGCCATCAGAATGCTTGCACATGAGAAAAATATCGACGTCATAAAAATCATTCTGACAAGCTTGTTCTGGTCATATTTATAATAAAAATACATAAATGGCAACAAAGAACACAGGAGATAAGCCATCTGGTTCGGATTTCCGAACCCGGAAACGAAACGTCCAGCGTAGACTCCCGGGTGCATTGATTGGCTCAATTTTTCTTCTGTAAAAAATATAGGGATATGGGTGGTTATTTCAACTAAGGACAAAATATTGATAGCAGTAAAAACCAAAACTACAATTTTCAAAAATGATTTAGCGCTCTTTATATCATCTATTAACAGAATGGTTAGAACATATAAGATCACCGGCTCAACAAATCTATTCTTCAAGAGCTTCACCTGTTCAAATAGTGTAATATCGCTTCGATTCAGCATCACATTTATACCAATGCTGATGCATAAGTATATAAACAAGAATGATAACATTCTGAGGCCTGGTATTCTTTTCTTGTTAATATTTTTTGTTGCGACTTCGGTTGCCATTACAACTATAGCCACAGCATATATACCGATATTCTTTATGTTTATGCCTCGGGCTACCCCCAGTTGAGGAGAATAAATAACCTCGATAATTACGGCAAGTAACAATATGAAAAATATGAAAGACTTCAATTTATTTCTCTGATAGGCCCGTCATGGGGAATGGGGATCCGATCCCACTGCAACGCAGGATTACAATATGCTATGCGGATATGCACACCCTTCAAAAATGTATATAATATTTTTCCTTTAAACGCGATATATTTTTCAGTTTCTTCTTGAACATAGGAACTTCAAACAATGTCATAAGATGGCAGACAAGAAGATTATATCTGTCTTTCAAACCTCCCGTGGATTTCGTATTCAGTTGATTGAGGTCAGAAAGGAGTTCATCCATGTTGTATCCAAATATTTCAATCGTCTCTTCCCCCAGATACCTAATATATTTCGATGCATAGTTTCTGCGATATTTTGTGCCCAAGACGGTCTTCCATTTATCAACCGGGGCCTTTTCCAAACGAGAGTATTTTTTACTACCAAATTGGTCACCAAATCCTGTCAAAGAGATCTCACTGAAATTCTCTACAAGTGAATCAGAATAACCAATAGACAAATAATCGCAAATACCCATTATTGTTTCCCGTGGATTATCAAGAATGTTCTCGTAATGAACAGCAATGCTCTTGTCTTTGAGAGCCTTGTATCCATCGGCTAACATAAAGGGGCCTTTGTAAATGTCTATTTTATGCTTATAGTCTCCAAGGTTCCCTCCAAAGAATGAATCAACAAGAGAAGATAGTGTAGACAGAGGATTTCGGAAAAGAAAGATGAATTTAGCGTCTGGAAAGATCTGCTCTATCTCTTGAATGATCAAATAATATCTCGGAGTTTTGTCGAGAAAATATTTCGCCTTCTTTGTATTCAGACGCGAATAGATCGTTTCCGCAAACACCCTTAATCCATCATAATAATCCTGCTTCCCATTTGGTAGTTTGCTAATGAGATGTGTCATGGTTTTGTGCAGTGATGCTGCGCTGTATTCAGCAAAGACCCCGCTATCTCTTAGAGCGTACACAGAGGGGATAAGAAACCATGGTTCTGAAATCGTCTCAATTTCAGGGTGTGAAACCAGTATTCTCTGAAGTAAAGTTGACCCCGAACGGGGTAATGAAAAAATAAAAATGGGTTTGATACTCATACCTTATTCTCTTCTCAATCTAATGCTTAGCATAAGAGTTATTCGCAAGAAAGAAGGCTAAACTAATGGTAATCACCTCAAATAAAATATTGACCCCGGCAAAAAGAATCAAAACGATTACAGGACCGGATGACAGCAAACATCCAACCACTATTGATATACTCACCGTTACTGCCCTTGAAACACTTAGAATCAATTTTATGCCTTGATTCTGAGACACTTCGAAGATGACGTGCGCAGGAGAAGCCGTAAAGAAGCAGAAAAACCAGGGCGATAGGATTTGGACATACGACCCAGCTGTTTCCCAATTTTGTCCAAAGATCATTCCAAACAATTCTCCGCCAAAAATTGCGATAACTCCAAATGGCAGGAGCCCTATGAGGAATAAAACAAATATCGTTTTCTTTAACCCGGGGATCAAATTGACTCCCCTATTCAAATCTTCAGCGCACTTCTGAAAATATACTCTTTGAACCGATGTTGATACGAGGTTCACAGGTTGATTTAGAACTCTGTTGCCCAGACTGTAGAATCCAACTACAACGGGACTAAAAAATACAGAGAACATGAAAACTACCAAGTTCTTTGACAAATCAAGCAGCAATGCATTCACGGCAGCGAACTGAGGGAATTGCTTATACGTCACAGCCATGTTCTTGATCGCTGTTTTAGAAACCTCTCTTAGATGTTTGCTGACTTGAAAAATCGTTGGATTACAAAATAGCCAAAGAAATGAAACCAGTGATCCCAGAATCATTCCTATAATAAGACCTCCAGAATAAGCCCCTATCAAGAGTCCAAGTGAAATTTTTGTCAGAGCGGAAACTGCGGCTTCGTTTATTCTCGCATATCCAATTTGCTTAAACTCTTTGTCACGACTCCGCCAGTAGCTCATAATATTTACAATACCGGCTAAAAGTATCCCACCCGGAACAAACCAAAGCCAAAAAGAGAACTCAGTGTTCCCCAGAGAATCCGCTATATCACTATTAAAACAAACAACAAGCGTAAGTATTATCGAGGTGGTGAAAAGTAGAATTGCAACGGACAGAAAGAATACGCTGATTGCATCTTTGTTATTGTTTGGCAAGACTATTGCCCTTTCATAACATAGTGCGCCTACCCTGGAAATTATGCCAACACTGGTAGCAAATAAAGCAAGCAGACCGAAGTTCTCTGGCGTAAATATTCTTGTTACTATAGGGGAAGAAGCCATGGAAATCATCTGTGCTATAAGAGTGCCGCCCATAAGTGCAAGGACATTCTTGAAAAATTCGGAATGGATAATCTTCTTCATCATATTTAGATTACAGAGCTATTTTCAACAAAATTAGTATAGAGTTCTAAATTACAAAACGAAAGCTTCTTCTCTACTTCTCAACCTCCGTCTTCCTCAAAAAGTCGGGGATATGTATTGTCAGTTTCGCCCGTAAAAAATGATTTAGTTTTCTACAATGTTACCTTATAACGTTTTACATGGAGAAGTAAATCATGGAAGTTCATTTAGACTGTAATTAACGGAAAAACTCCTATATTTATCTATTTTGTTCCAACAATTATAAAGTTATTAAACAAGAGCCTTAGCGGCAGATTTCGAAACAATTTTTTTCTCAACACAAAGGGATAATTGGCGAACAATCTTTCAGCTGACCTGATTAGGAGAAGGGGGAGCGGAACCTTAATACCCTTTAGAATTGTTACATATCTTATTTTTTTAAAACCTGCCAACTGAAACAGTTCGGTTAACTCACCGACAGTGTATTCTTTCAAATGAAAGCAGGTTGCCACATCATCGAAGTGTTTTGAGATATCATGCGGCCCTAAATAACGATGGGGTGTTCTACAAATGTAGATACCGCCATGCGTTAATACTTGATAGATGTCTTGGATCTGCTCCAATGCATCATCAGGATGGAGATGCTCCATGACGTGGTTGCTATAAACAATGTCAACCCGCTTCATAGACGTTGGAACATTCACGCCATTAGATATAAGCAACTCGACATTCTGAGGAAAAGAGGCTCCTTGTGTAGGCTTAGCAGAAATATCAACCATATAAACGGTATCGACATGCTCGGCAACTTGGAATGATAGACATCCAGTGCCTGTACCAATTTCCAAGAAAAATGATGTCGGCTTCAGGAAACTTTTTAGGAGTTGCATTTGATTGTTAGCTGAGCGTACTATCGCTTCATTATTCTTGTGTATGAAGGGATGTTGTGGAAAATTCTCATAATACTCAGCATAGACAGAATTATATAATATTTTTCTTTCTTCCCTACTTGAATTCCTTAATTTTTCTGCTAGTTTTTTTTCAAGAAGATACGCCTGTCTTACTTGACTTTCATTCATAAAATTATCCCGGCAAACTTCTTATTTGAACTCCTTCGTTATATCGAATCTTCTGTTGTTCTAATCTGAAATGATCCACATACTACATTGTAAACTTAATTGTTAATAGTATCGTAGAATCTGTTCAATTTATTTCGAGCGTCGTTCTTTGTAAAATTCCAGCAAATGACGACTTTGAGCCGATTGCGCCGTCTTGTCCAGCTACCCACTTCTACGGCTAATCTCCGCATCCCGGCAATGCGTCTATCCAGGCATTGCTTGGATAGGGCTGACAATTCAATCTCGGCCATGTTCAGCCAACTGGCTTTCTTGGGCGTATAGACCATTTCAAAACGTTGCGACAACGTAAATGCTTCGTCGGCCGGAAAGGCTTCATAGAACGATGACGGATTATGCGTGTTCAGGTTGTCCTGAACCAGAACAATTTTTTCGGCATCCGGATATGACGCCGCCAAGGCCTTCATAAATTCGGCGTAATCTTTCTTGGTTTTCTGTTCTGTGACAGTCACAACACGGCGACCGGCTAACGGTTCAACGGCCATGAGCACCACGCAGGTTCCATTACGCTTATAGTGATAATCCTGACGTTCCACGCGCCCCGGCTTCATGGGGATCGGCATCAGAACGTCGCCCAGCAACTGACAGGGACGCTCGTCAAAACAGACAACCGGATGCGCCGCATCATACGGCCGTTCATAAATGTCCAAAACCTGCTCCATGCGCCAGAGATACTCCGCCGTGATCGTCCCTATGCACCATTGTTTCTTTAAGTGCGGTTTCAGTTCGTTTTTTTTAAAATGTTACTTATACTTTGATGCGAGATGGACTCAACAATCTTGAGTTCTACCACGCGATCAGCCAATAAACGCAAACTCCATCGGGCTTGACCTTCCGGCGGAGTGCTGCAGGCGATCGCCGTGATCTTCGCTGCAGCTCTTCCTTTGAATTTCGGAGGCTGCCCGGAACGTTTCCCCTCACCTATGGAACGTTCTAATCCCTCCTGGCAATAGCGCCGTCTGGTATTAAATATCGTAGCCAGGCAGACATTCAAGGCATCGGAAATTTCTTCGTCTGTCTTGCCGTTGGCTTCATCAGCCAGTAATAAGATTCGGCATCGCGTGATCTTGCGCGCTTTGTCTTTTCCTGACCGTACGATCTTTTGCAATCGTAAACGTCCCTGTTTGCTCAGTTGGACCCGAAATTGTTTTTGGCTCATGGACACCTCCTTTTAAGAGAGGATACCATGAAAAGCCATAACTATCAATAATTAAGTTTACGATACTACAATGTTGGTTTAAAACAACCCCTATATGGATAGGGCAACATCAACAGTTTTGGATCATTTCATCAGTCTTCAAGCATATTATTTACATACCATTGATATGTTTCTCGAATGCCTTGCTCCAATTTTATTCGTGAGCGCCACCCAAGATCGCTCAACATAGAAACGTCCAGGAGCTTTCTGGGCGTACCATCGGGTTTACTTTTATCAAAAACAAGTTCGCCCGAGAAACCCACAACTTTCCCAATGATCCCCGTGAGTTGTCGGATTGTGACATCTTCTCCGGTGCCAATGTTAATTAGTTCTGTTCCGTTGTAATATTCCATCAGATAAAGACAGGCATCAGCCAGATCGTCCACATGGAGGAATTCACGCCTTGGTGTCCCAGTACCCCAGATGATGACGCTTTTCTTCCCTTCAATCTTGGCTTCATGAAACTTCCGGATCAAGGCAGGAAGCACGTGAGAAGTTTCCAGATCAAAGTTGTCACCGGGACCGTAGAGATTCGTGGGCATAACGGGAAGGAACGAGGTCCCGTATTGCCGATTATAGGCACGGCACATTTCTATTCCTGCGATCTTGGCCACAGCATAGGGTGAATTCGTAGGTTCCAAGGGACCGGTCATTAAGTATTCTTCTTTCATGGGCTGGGGGCAGCGCTTGGGATAAATACAAGAACTTC
>Ga0210016_1001553_pt1 | contig 21349 bp, 18 predicted proteins | sample CryGeyCG2014_300_FD_185454 | JGI IMG/M metagenome (GOLD analysis project Ga0210016, IMG submission 185454) | Groundwater microbial communities from aquifer - Crystal Geyser CG02_land_8/20/14_3.00 (SPAdes) (version 2) | ecosystem: Environmental > Aquatic > Deep subsurface > Groundwater | place... | reverse complement strand
AAAATGGCTCTGCCTGAGGAGGCAAAGATATATCCAAGCTTGAGGTGTGCTTTATGCGGGGAAAAGATGATGGAGCCGAGGGCAAGGATTAAGGATGGAAAGATTGTATGTATTCCATGTTTTGAAAAAGAATAAAGAGTAATAGGTTATGCAAACTACACCACGGTAAACGTCATTCCAGCTTGTCTGGAATCTTTCTTAGATTTAACCTGTTATATCAGAGAATAAGAAGAAGGATTCCGAACAAGTCGGAATGACAGAAAGAAGACCAAGATAACAAAAGAGTAGATATGAAATGGAGTTTATTATTATGAAAGACATAATCAAGAAGGCAGAGATATTGATAGAGGCGTTGCCTTATATAAGAAATTTTTACGGGAAGACTTTTGTTATTAAATATGGAGGTTCAGCACAGGTGAAGGATATGCTTAAAGAGTCTTTTGCCACGGATATAGTTACGCTTAACTACATAGGCATCAAGACTGCGATTGTCCACGGCGGGGGACCAAAGATTTCAGCCACAATGGAAAAGATGGGGAAGAAGCCTAAATTTGTGCAAGGACAACGTGTCACAGACAAGGAGACAATGGATATTGTAGAGATGGTGCTTGGTGGTCTTGTCAACAAGGAGATTGTTTCTTTAATCAACAGCCACGGCGGAAAGGCAGCAGGTTTGAGCGGCAAAGACGGAGGACTTATAAAAGCGAAAAAGAAATTGTTTAAAAAACATGCAGAAACAGGTGTTGATGAGATAATAGATATTGGTCTTGTAGGAGAGGTTACTCATGTTGACCCGCACATATTAATCAGTCTCGAAAAAGATGGGTTTATCCCTGTTATATCCCCTGTAGGAGTTGGACCAAAAGGTGAGACATTGAATATCAATGCAGATTATGCGGCTGCTTCTATAGCATCTGCACTTCAGGCTGAAAAGCTAATACTTCTGACTGATGTGCCAGGGATTATGGATAAAAATAATAAGATAATTCCAACACTTACTAAAGAAAACATAAAGAAATACATTAAAGAAGGCACGATTAAAGGAGGGATGCTTCCTAAGGTTCAGGCATGCGTTAAGGCAATTGAGGCTGGCGTCTCAAAGACACATATAATTGACGGAAGGGTTCCTCACTGCCTGCTTCTTGAGATATTTACAAAAGAAGGAATTGGCACAGAGATACAGGCATAAAGGTCTCTTAGCCCTCATTTTTCTAATCTCATTTACGGGGCTCATGCTTTATCTATTTTTGGTGCCAGACGTTTCAAGGCTTAAAAAGGAGCATCCTAAAAAGACCTCTTTTGTAGAATTCCGTGAAAAGGAGTGGAAGCGTCAGGGTAAGGAATATAGGATTCAGCAGAAATGGGTTCCACTGTCTCAAATATCTCCATACCTTATAAAGGCTGTGCTTATTGCAGAGGACGACAAATTCTGGAGCCATGAGGGTTTTGATTATGAGGCAATGCAGAAGGCTATTGAAAAAGATATAAAAGCAAAAAAATTTAAGTTAGGAGGCAGCACCATCAGTCAGCAGCTTGCAAAAAACCTCTATCTTTCACCTGCTAAAAACCCGATAAGAAAGATTAGAGAGGCAATTATTACATGGAGACTGGAGAGGGTATTAACCAAAAAGCGAATCCTTGAGCTTTATTTAAACGTTGTTGAATGGGGAGATGGAGGCATATTCGGGATCGATACTGCATCAAGACACTATTATGGGAAACCTGCATCCGCACTTGATCCAGAAGAGTCATCAAGGCTCGCAGCAGTTCTGCCGAATCCGAGAAAATACAATCCGCTCGGAAACAGCAGGTATGTTACACATAGGTCTAACCTTATCTACAGTATTATGGTAAGACGTGGGATTGTCGTGCCTGAATATGAAGATGTTATGGACGAAAGCAAAGAGAATGGGGAACCCGAATTACTTCCAGGAACAGAAGGACCTCAGATTCGGTAATTTATAAATCAGGGTGTGATATTTAAAGGTGTAAAGATTTTATTCGGACTATTTAGTAAGCTACCTTTACAGACTGCAGGATTATGTGGTATTGTTAAAACTAATAACAATTTTGAAAGGTGGTATTGAATGGCAATTGATAAGGTACATAAACAAACTATAATAAACGACTATAGGCTTCATGATAACGATACAGGTTCACCCGAGGTTCAGATAGCTTTGTTAAGCACAAGGATAAACTATCTTACTGACCATTTCAAGATTCATAAAAATGACCATCACTCGAGGCGAGGTCTTCTTAAGCTCGTTAGTCAGAGGAGAAAATTGCTTGACTATCTCAAGACTTCAAGCAAGGACCGCTACGACAAAGTGATTGAAAGGTTAGGGATAAGAAAATAATGAAAAGACTCGAGATCGAGGTTAGAGGAAAGAGGCTTTCCCTCGAAACAGGCAAGATGGCAAAACAGGCTGATGGAGCAGTGGTTGCACAGTATGGCGACACAGTAGTACTTGCAACGTCTGTAGCAGAAAAAACCCCAAAAGAAGGTCTAGATTTTTTCCCTTTAACAGTAGATTATCGGGAGAAAGCATACTCGGCAGGTAAAATCCCGGGCGGCTTTTTTAAGCGCGAGGGGCGACCGACAGAGAAAGAGATACTGACCTCCCGTCTGATTGACAGACCAATAAGGCCTCTTTTCCCAAAGGGCTTTTACTATGAGACGCAGGGTATTGTCAGTGTTCTCTCATATGGTGATGAGAATATTGCAGATATACTTGGAATAATAAGCATATCTGCTGCCCTTATGATCTCAGATATCCCGTTTAACACTGCGATCGGTGCTGTAAGAATTGGCAGGATTGCAGGCTCTTTTGTGATAAACCCTGACCTGAGAGAGGTTGAGGAGTGTGACCTCAACCTTGTTGTGGCAGGTACTGAAGATGCTGTTTTGATGGTCGAGGGCGAGAGCCAGGAGATATCAGAGCTTGACCTTCTCGAGGCCTTAGATATAGCACACCAGGAGATCAAGCGAATATGCGCTGTTCAGAATGAATTAAAATCAATAGCTGGTAAAGAAAAAAGACTTGTATTAACTCCTGTTGTGGACGAAGAGCTTAAGAAAACTATTACAGAGATTTCTTTAGAAAAGATAAAAACTGCTATCACTATTCCTGACAAAATGAGGAGACAGAAAGCCCTTGATGAAATACTCAAAGAGGTAATCGAGAAGCTGAACACAGGTGAGAAGGACATAACAATGGATATAGTTGCTGTGTTTAACGATATCGAGAAGAACCTTGTAAGAGGCATGATCCTGAACGAAAACATCAGGGCAGACGGAAGGTCTCCAGCAGAGATAAGAAAAATAAGTTCGGAAGTTGGCATCCTTCCAAGAACACACGGTTCTGCACTATTTGTAAGGGGAGAGACCCAATGCCTTGCAGTTGTAACTCTCGGCACTTCAGATGATGAACAAAGGATAGATTCGCTTGATGGGGAATCTTCAAAGACATTTATGTTGCATTATAACTTTCCTCCTTTCAGTGTAGGTGAGGTGAAGCCATTGAGATCACCGGGCAGGCGAGAGATAGGTCATGGTATGCTTGCTGAGAGGGCAGTTAAGGCTGTTATACCAACAAAGACAGAATTTCCATATACGATTAGGATAGTTTCAGATATATTGGAGTCTAACGGTTCATCATCCATGGCAACAGTATGCGGAAGCTCTCTTGCATTGATGGATGCAGGTATCCCTATTAAGTCTCATGTTGCCGGTATAGCAATGGGGCTTATAAAAGAAGATGACAGGGTTGTTATTCTTACTGATATTCTCGGCCTTGAAGACCATCTCGGTGATATGGACTTTAAGGTGACCGGAACAGAGAAGGGGATTACGGCATTCCAGTTGGATACAAAGATAGGTGGCATATCACATGAGATAATGGAAAAGGCGCTCGAGCAGGCTCGACAGGGCAGACTCCATATACTCGCTAAAATGGGTGAGACAATCAATGTACCACGAGACAATCTTGCACCTTATGCCCCGAGGATTTACACAATGCAGATTAAGCAAGCCAAGATTCGTGATGTAATAGGCACAGGTGGGAAGGTTATCCGCGGTATAGTAGAGCAAACAGGTGTAAAGATAAATATAGATGATAGCGGCCTTATCAATATAGCCTCCCCTGATGGAGAATCGGCAAAAAAAGCTATGGATATAATAAATAATATTACAGCTGAGGCTGAACTCGGCAAGATATACCTCGGCAAGGTAAAACGGGTTGTTGATTTTGGAGCATTTGTAGAAATCTTTCCCGGAACAGAAGGTTTGCTACATATATCACAGATATCAGAAAAAAGAATAGCAAAGGTAACAGACGAGATAAATGAGGACGATGAGGTTCTTGTAAAGGTTATAGAGATAGATAAATTAGGGAGGATACGCCTATCCATGAAAGAGGCATCAAGGGAAACAAAACACGGGTCGCAGTAAAGGTTTAAGGGTTATCAGAATGTCATTTTTACCTATGTGTCATTCCCGCTTGTCGGGAATCTTTCTTTTTTATTACACTATAAAGAAGGATTTCGGACAAGCCGAAATGACAAAATCCAGTGGGCTTCAGTTGATTAAATTTTTACGTTTTCTTGCCATATTTAACTGACAGAATGATATGTTTATAAAAGAACATCTATTAAATGGGCTGCCAGTAGTTATGGAATCGCTTAGGAATATGCGGTCTGTTGTCCTTGGTATTTGGGTAAAAGTAGGTTCGAGGAATGAGTTACCTGAGAAAAATGGAATATCCCATTTTCTTGAACACATGTTTTTCAAAGGGACAAAGAAACGTAGTGCAAAAGATATTGCGTTTGAGATTGATTCTCTGGGGGGAGACCTGAATGCCTTTACATCACGTGAAGGTACAACTTTTTATGTAAAGGTGCTTGACGAATACCTTGAAAAAGGCTGTGAATTGTTATCAGATGTTTTTCTCTACTCGACATTTCCCGAAGAAGATATCGAGAAAGAAAAGAGGATAATAAAAGAGGAGATAAAAATAATTGAGGATACTCCTGATGACTATATTCATGACCTTTTTAACCAGACCATCTGGGATCATTCAGGACTAGGGCAGCCTGTTCTTGGCCACAGGGATACAGTAAGATCCTTTACAAAGGATGACCTCCTCACACATATAAGAAAGTATTACGGTACAAAGGATATAGTTATATCCTGTGCAGGAAATTTTGAACCTGAACAACTACTTTTTATACTCAATAAAAATCTCGGCAACTTAAGGAGGGGTTCTGAGCCCGAGAGGGGTGCACCGCCTGATTTTAAAGGTAAGGTTGAGGTATTCGGTAAAGAGCTTTCTGAGGCGCATATATGTCTGGGGATCCAGGGTCTTTCTCAGGCGAGTGAAGAACGTTACAGCCTTCTTGTACTTAATACCATTCTTGGGGCAGGTGTAAGCTCAAGGCTCTTTCAGGAGATAAGGGAAAAGAGGGGGCTTGCATATTCGATATATTCATTTATCGCATCATATTTTGATACAGGTGTATGGGGTGTCTATGCGGGCGTCAGCAGGAAAAAGGTGAGGGAGGTATTAGAATTAATTCTTGAAGAAATGAATAATTTAAGGGATACACTTAATGAGGTAGAACTGCAGCGTGCAAAAAACCAGCTCAAAGGTAATATAATCCTGGGGCTTGAATCAACAAGCAGCCGCATGAACAATATTGCACGTCAGGAGATATATTATGGCAGATATTACTCTCCTAAGGAGATGATGAATAAAGTTGATTCAGTCAGGCTTAACCAGATCAAAGACCTTATTGAAAGGCTGGTCAAAAAAGAATATTTTTCACTTACAGTCTATGGACCAGTGCATGAAGAGGATTTGAAGGGGATATTAGGTTAGCACGGTTTCCTGAGTTTGTATGGTTTCTTGTGTTATAAACTCTAAAAATACAAGAAACTCAATAAGCTAAGTAAACCCCGTTAGAAAGGGTGGGGCTCTAAATCCACTCAGCCATAGATGGCGGGGCTTTCTAACAGGGTAAACCTGAAAAAGGAGGTAATTATGCCAGCATATGAATATACCTGCAAAGACTGCAAAAAAGAGTTTACAATTTTTCTTTCAATCAAGGAATTTGAAACAAAGCCCAAGATTAGCTGTCCTCACTGTCAGAGTGATAATGTAGAGAAAAAACTTACATCCTTTTTTATAAAGACGAGCAAAAAATCCTGAGGAATTCCACCTCTTATAAAGATTCTGAGTGAGCAAGGTAATTTTAAAAACAGAATTTCCTGATATTACTTTTGTTAAACGCGGTAAGGTAAGAGATATCTATGATCTTGGTGAGCATCTGCTGCTTGTGGCTACTGACAGGATATCAGCCTTTGATGTTGTTCTTCCAAACGGGATACATGGAAAGGGGAGGATGCTTACACAAATATCCATCTACTGGTTTAAACAGATGGAGGATATTATTCCAAACCATATTGTAGCTACAAAGATTGAGAATTTCCCTGAAAAACTGCATAAATATGCTGATATCCTTGAGGGAAGAAGTATGCTTGTGAAAAAAGCAAAGCCAATGCCTGTTGAATGCGTGGTAAGAGGTTATCTATCAGGGAGCGGCTGGAAGGAATACAAAGAAAAAGGAGTTGTTTGTGGAATTAAGTTACCCGAAGGACTTGTTGAGTCGTCAAGACTTGATGAGCCGATATTTACCCCGAGCACAAAGTCAGAACACGGGCATGATATTAATATTTCCTTTGAAGATGTAAAAGGTATTGTCGGTGATGACCTTGCTAAAAAACTTAAGGATACAAGCCTGAGAATATATTCAAAGGCAAGAGACATAGCTGAAAAAAAGGGCATTATCATAGCAGACACAAAGTTTGAATTTGGTCTATATAATCGTGGTTTAATAATCATAGATGAGATTCTTACGCCGGACTCGTCACGTTTCTGGTCAATAAAAGATTATATCCCTGGCAGGAGTCAGGACAGCTATGACAAGCAGGTTGTAAGAGACTATCTGCTTACTCTTGATTGGGATAAAACTTATCCCGGTCCATCGCTGCCGGATAAGATTGTAAAAAAAGCATCCACACGATATAGAGAAATCCTTAAAATAATTACAGGACAAGAATAATGCATATGACACCCTCACATAGTATGCTGTCCCTAACTCATATTTACAATAACGCTAATGCTGTCATTCCCGTGAAAACAGGAATCCAGAAGCAAAAAAACTGGATTCCGGATCAAGTCCGGAATGACAAAAAGTAAAGGTATTACAGATACAATACACTAACTAATCTTCTTTTTAATTTCAATAAGTTTATTAAGCGCATCTTCTGGTTTAAGCTGTTTTAAATCCAGATTTTTGATTTCTGTAATTACAGACTCTGTCACAGAAGAGAAGAGGTCAAGCTGGACCGTGCCTTTCTTCGTTTTCCTGTCTGCAAACCTTGGTCTGCCTGTCTCATTCAGCTCCTCTTTTTCGAGATTGGCAAGCACCTCCTTTGCCCTTTTTATGATGCTATCAGGAAGCCCTGCTAATCTTGCTACCTGTATGCCATAACTTTTGTCAGCAGGACCCTTTTCAATCTTTCTTAAAAATATAATCTCATCACCCCATTCTTTTACTGATACGTTATAGTTCCTGACACCATCGTGGGTAAGGCTGAGTTCCGTGAGCTCGTTATAGTGTGTTGCAAAGAGTGTCCTCGCATTTATCTCATTTAAGATATGCTCTGCAACAGCCCAGGCAATGCTTATACCGTCAAATGTGCTTGTGCCCCTTCCCACCTCATCGAGAAGGATGAGACTCTCAGCGGTTGCATTGTGCGTGATGTTTGCCACCTCTATCATCTCTACCATAAAGGTGCTTTGACCTTTTGAAAGGAAATCAGATGCACCTATCCTTGTGAATATCCTGTCAGCAATCCCTATCCTTGCATTAGATGCTGGGACAAAGCTCCCAATTTGTGCCATGATAACTATAAGTGCAATTTGCCTCATACATGTGGATTTCCCAGCCATGTTCGGGCCTGTAATTATAAGGAGACGGTTATCTTTGTTATCCATATAAATGCTGTTTGGTATAAACCTTTCATCCATTGGTATTCTTTCGAGGACAGGATGCCTCCCGTCTGTTATATCTATTAGTCCAGTTTCGTCTATAGATGGCTTTATATAGTTATACCTCTTTGCAACAACGGCAAGCGAGGCAAGGAAATCAACTATTGAGATGGCTGAGGCTGTTTTTGATAGAAGTACAGATTCTTTCTGTATATCATCGAGTATTTCTTGAAAGAGCTGGTACTCAAGATTTTTAAGTCTTTCTTCAGCTCCGAGAATCTTTGTCTCATATTCTTTAAGTTCCGGTGTTATAAACCTTTCTCCTCCCACAAGCGTCTGTTTTCTGATGTAATCGTCTGGGACCATGTGGAGATTTGATTTTGTAACCTCGATATAGTAACCAAATACCCGGGTATATCTTACTTTCAGGGAAGATATACCTGTCCTCTGTTTTTCCTTTTGTTCCAGCTCTGCAATGAAGTCCTTACCTTTTATAGATATATTTCTGATCTCATCTAAATCAGCATTGTATCCAGACTTGATAATCCCGCCATCTCGGAGACTTATCGGAGGATTATCAACAATACCTTTCTCTATTAATTTACTGAAAGCTGAGAATTCTGATATCTCCTCTGAAATCGAGCTTAGATAAGAATTTTTAGAAGAACTAAGAGATTTCTTGATCTTTGACAGATACGATACTGAATTCTTAATTGCTATAAGATCCCTCGCATTTGCACTCTTTGAACTAACCTTTGCTGAAAGCCTTTCAATGTCCTGTATCTTCCCCAGAGACGTCCTGATATCTTCAAGCAGTTCGTAGTCTTCTACAAGATATTCGACTACATCCTGCCTCTTTTTTATTTCATGGATATTAATAAGAGGTTTCAAGATAGAAGCCCTTAAAAACCTTCCACCCATAGGGGTTAATGGTTCATCAAGAACCCAGACAAGCGTGCCCTCGTTTGAGCCATCCTTGAAATTGTGAGTGAGTTCAAGGTTGCGCTGTGTTGCTGCATCTAAAAACATATAGGAATCCTGTCTCAGAGTGGTTATCTTTTTAAAATTTAATGTTTTCTTCTGTATATCCTCAAGGTAACTGACCAGTGCCCCGGCAGCAGAGATTGCAGCAGTCATGCCATCGCATCCATAGCCGTCAAGAGATGAGACCCTTAAATGCTTTAGTAAAGTCTTATATGCCTCTGAGTAATCAAAATACCAATCCTCATAAACAGATATATAAAATTTATTGAGCGACTCTTTATAGTGGATATTGTCCTTGAAGCCATAGGGGATAAGGATTTCTCTTGGCTCGAACCTGTACATCTCATCCTCAATATTCTCATCTGTTTCATAAACGATAAATTCTCCTGTAGAGACATCGACTGCTGCTATGCCGTGCTTGCCTCCAGAGGGAAACAGGCTTATGATATAAGAGTTTTCTTTAGGATTTTCGGGTGCATGCGTTCCAGGTGTAATTACCTTTACTATATCCCTATGGACAATGCCTTTTGCCTCTTTTGGGTCTTCCAACTGTTCACAAATTGCAACCTTATATCCTGCTTTAATCAGCTTTGATATATAACCTTCTGAAGCAAAATAAGGAACGCCACACATAGGTACCGGTTCTTCCTTTGATTTATCCCTTGTTGTGAGTGCTATCTGTAATATCTTGGATGCCTTCTCTGCATCCTCTCCAAACATTTCGTAAAAATCTCCAAGCCTGAAAAAGACAATTGCGTCTTTGTATCTTTCTTTGATGCTGAAGTATTGTTTCATCAAGGGGGTTATTTCTGACATAATTAAATATTTAATAACATAAAGCATTGAAAGTGCAATATGCAAGTTTGATATATGAAAAAGATGCTTTAGGCAGCCCTTCGAGGAATCACAAAAATTAGTCACAGATTTTAAAATCTGTGTTGGTTATAATCATGCATGAACCTCTTTTTGTTTTCATGGTAGAATGTTGTAGATGGATAAAAACCTCTTCATGTAGAAAATTAAAATAAGGAGTCTAAGGAGTCTATGGATAAAACAGAAGAAAAGAAAGGAGATACTATGAATCCAGTATTAAAGGCAATTGCGGAAAGAAGGGCTGTAAGGAGCTATGAGTCCAAACCTGTTTCCAGGGACATAATTAACAAGATTATAGAAGCAGCCAATCAGGCACCATCTGCCATGAATAGTCAACCCTGGCGTTTTGTGGTTGTGGAGGACAAAGGATTCCACAGAAAACTAATAGAAGCAGCCATCCCAAACAGCAAAAAAAAACTAGAGCCATTTAAGGATATTAACCCTGAAAGATACCAGTCTATTATGAAACGATATGAGGAATTGGAGGACCCGATTTACTATTCAGCCCCTGTAATCATATTTGTTATAGGCTCTGGTCAATTTGTAGATTTGTCCTGTCCTCTGGCATGTGAGAATATAGTGTTAGCTGCATATTCACTGGGACTTGGAAGCTGCTGGGTCCATTTCGGTTCTCTGGTAACAGACAATGAGGAAATAAGGAAAGAACTTGAATTATCTAATGATGAAAGAATATACGGTCCGATAATTATTGGTTATACGCAGAATTTTCCTGAACCACCTCCGAAAAAGGAACCTCGGGTTAAATGGATATAGTCACTAATAAGTTCATAAATAATCGGCATTATTGTTACGATTTCTGTCATTGCGGCTTGTCCGCAATCCTTCCGGGTTTCCACTTGACAAACTACTAGCAGAAAGATTCCAGACAAGCTGGAATGACATATATTATAGCCTTATTTATGAACTCATTAATGTGTGCGTTAAGGATTATAATATTTCTTTTTCTTTTTCAAATATTCCTGTTCAACATAACCGCCATAATCATGCGGGTATTTATAGCCCTTTCCATGCCCTAATTTTTTAGCACCGGGATAGTGGCTATCTTTCAAATGGTTCGGGACTTCCATCGTTTCTTCCGTAGAAATGTCTTTCATTGCAGATTCTATGGCTTTGTAACAAGCATTGCTTTTTGGTGCGGTTGCAATGTAAATGGTTGCCTGTGCAAGGGGTATCCTCGCCTCTGGCATGCCAATGAATTCCACTGCCCTTAATGCAGACGTAGAAATGACCAGCGCCATAGGGTCAGCATTCCCCACATCTTCTGAGGCGCAGATGACAATGCGCCTTGCAACAAATCGAGGGTCCTCACCTGCATAAAGCATCTTTGCAAGATAGTAGATAGCAGCATCAGGGTCTGAACCACGCATGCTTTTTATAAAGGCAGAGATTGTATTATAGTGCTGGTCACCTTTTTTGTCATAAACTATAACCTTTTTCTGAATGGACTCTTCTGCTATCTGGATGGTTATTTTTATATTACCGTCTTTGTCCGGAGATGTTGTAAGGGAAGCTATTTCCATCGCTGATAGAGCCTTTCTCGCATCTCCATCAGACATTTTTGCAATATGTTTTAATGAATCTTCATCTGCAATTACATTTAAATTACCGAGCCCTCGTTCCCTATCGTATAGGGCATTATTTAATACCTTCAAAATGTCTTCCTCTATGAGTGGTTTCAATTCAAATACCTGACTCCTTGAAAGTAGCGCCGAGTTAACATAAAAGAATGGATTTTCTACTGTGGCAGCAATGAGAGTTATATTACCTTCTTCAACATCCGGGAGTAGGGCGTCTTGCTGAAGCTTATTAAACCTATGAATCTCATCGAGAAAGACAATGGTATGGATACCTTTAGCCTTTCTTGCTTTAGCATGTTGTATAACCTTTCTGATTTCATCAAGCCCGATAGTGGCTGCATTAAGCCATTCAAAATCTGCCTTTGTCTTTTCAGCAATTATTCTTGCAAGGGCGGTTTTGCCCGTACCGGGCGGGCCATATAGGATTAATGATGTGATCCTGTCCGCTTCTATAGCCCGCCTTAATAATTTTCCATGCCCGAGAATATGTCTCTGTCCGACATATTCATCAAGAGTTTTTGGACACATGCGATAAGCAAGAGGCGGTATAAGATCTTCTTCTTTAAATAATTCCATGTTTTATGTTCGCTGATATGATGGAATTTTTCAAGTTATATCAAGTCTTTTTAAAGGATATCGGAAATGATATACTATTTTCAACATACAAGGATGTTTATAAAGTATAAGGCTATAGATTTATAGGAGGTTGCAATGTTCCATACCGCAGACCCCTTCTTTTCCGCCTCAGCGGATCTCCGAAGAATGATGGATAAGATTTTCCTCTTTTATTTAACTGTTCTCTATTGTCTACTGCCTGCTGCCTACTGACAAATATGGCTTCCATTTATATCTTGCTTGCCATATTCCTCTGGAGTTCTCTCGGTGTGGTTGTAAGGCTATCTGGTGTTGCGATACATATCCTTATTTTTTATTCGCTTGTAGTAGCTTTGATTGTACAGGGAATAATTTTATCCCTGAAAAATTACAGAAAAGAGATTCCAGAGATCAAGAAGCTTAAGTATCCCATGATACTTGGCCTTTTTTCACTTTTAAATACATTCACTTACTTTTATGCATTTAAACATACCACGATAGCAAATGCTGTCCTTACTCATTATACAGCTCCTGTAATCGTTGCATTTCTTGCCCCGCTGTTTCTAAGAGAGATTATCACGAGGAGGATTATTTTTGTGATAGTTATAGCTTCAATCGGTCTCTGGATTATGCTTGACGGCTTCTCATTCAAAGAAAATCAAATGGGAGGCATAATGGCTGGTCTTGCCTCAGGACTTGCGTATGCAATAATCATTATCTTTGCGAGGATACAGGCCCGGAATTTTAACCCGCTTGTACTTACTTTTTTCTCAAATGCTGTTATTGCAGTCCTGCTTACACCCTTTATAAGGGAAGTGCCTTTAAATGCCTTATGGAGTTTTCTGGTGATAGGAATAGTTCATTCCACTATTGCACCTATTCTATATTATAAAGGGCTTCAGTATGTTACTGCTAACAGGGCTTCTGTTCTTGGTTATCTTGAACCTGTCAGTGCTATTATATTCAGCATGTTATTCTTAAATGAACAACCAGAGATAAATTCGATTATTGGTGGAATGCTAATAATTTTTTCAGGTTATCTGACTCTAAAAAAAGGAAGATAAAGCGACCTTTATTCTTTATTTTCTGAAATATCAGGTGTTTGAAGACTTAATTCTTTATGCAATAAATAAAGTGCCTCACTCAGTAAAAGTTCTGGATATCTGATCGTTGCCTCAATCGCTTCTGTAAGAGGGTAATCTACATGATGTCCCTCGGGATATATAATTCGAAAAAACTTTCGTTTCAAAAGATAACAGCGTTTAATGTGGCCATTTTTATCAGTGAAAGGAATAATAACATGCTCAGGGTCTTCTTCAAGTCCATAACGTTTTATTAATTCATTAATTTCTTCCACTACTAATGTCCGTTTAAAAAATAGCCTTATGATTGAAACATCAGTTTAAACAATGATATAACATAATACATTATATAAAATTTTAGTTTTGTATAGCTAATAGCAGCAATGAGATATCAATAAAATGGATCCAATTACCCACGGGCTTGCAGGTATAACAATTGCTAACCTTGGCTTTAAGCGAAAAGCAGCCATGTGGGTATTGCTCCTTTCATCAATTGCCCCGGATTTTGACTACATAACACGATTCTGGGGTGCGGATATATTTCTCAGATACCACAGGGGTATAACACACGGCATACTTGCCTTGTTTGTTATCCCGATAATAATCGGTCTCATTTTCGGCTATAGAAAAGGGTTCTTATATTATTCCTTCACAGCCTTTCTCGGCTATGCCGCACATCTCTTTATGGACCTCACAAACCAATATGGCACGCGCATTTTTTCCCCCCTTGACTGGCAGCAGTATTCCCTTGACCTGATATTTTACATTGACCCATATATAATCATAGGTCTTCTTCTATCTGTCATCCTGTGCAAGTTTAATAAAAACAGGACTATAACCATAGCGCTTATTACAGTGGTCCTTTTAATTGCTTATACTGGCGGCCGATATTATCTTCACGGTAAGACAAAGGAATTTTTGAGGGAGAGAATGGATGCCAATACTTATATGGTATGTCCCCTGCCTAATGACTTTCTGAGATGGTGGTTTATTGCAAAGTCAGGGAATGAGATAAAAGTAGGTTTTGCAGACCTCTTTACACAGAGGGTATGTATGCAGGAGACATACTTGATACAAGACAAAGACCTGTTTATAGACAGGTCAAAGGAGACCAGGGTTGTTAAAAATTTTCTTTATTTTTCTAAATATCCATATGCTGAGGTAAGGAAAGAAGTCGGGAAGACAACAGTGGTCTGGCATGAACTTGCCTATTCCTTTTTCTCAGGAGATCATTTTGTAGCAAAGGTAGAATTTGACAAAGATGGAAAGGTACTAAAGTCATCCTTCAAAATTTAATATTTTACAACTCTATACCCTCTTTGACTGCAATTTTGATTATTCTTTCCTCTGCTACTTCTATAGGAATTATATCTACATCAAAAGGCTCTGCAAAAACCTATTCTTCAAATACTGCTCGATTACCTGCTTGTGGTTGGCTACGTAATTGCAGCTAGGCTCTTCGCCGCACTTTCGACATTTCAGGTCGTAGGTGGAATTGATGATTTGGCACCGTGGGCAGGCATAGTTTTCCCTAATTTCCTTGAGCCATTGTTTATACCCAATAAACTTGATTCGTTCAAGATTGACCCAAAGCTCGATCCGATGAGGCATTGCATATTGAAACTGTTTCAGGTCATCGCAGGGATACTCTTCACATTCGCTGCAAAAGTCGATGCCTCGTTCTGCTGCGCAAGCGAACATCTTGCATTTCTCGCAATAAGACAACCTCTTGTCCGACCGGCATCCATAGCACTTGCTCTCTTCCTCCGAAAAATGCAATTGTACCGCAAGCCTTTTAAGCCTTTCAGGATCTTCAGTGGTGGCAATAAACCATGAGCACGCCTCACAGTAAAGGCCACATACAGCAGCTAATTTTTTGTCCAATTCTCCAGAGTGATTTTCTTCTTTTTGCATGACGACCCCCACCCTCATTCTTCTGACTGTATCCAGAAATCAGATTCAGCAGTTCAGTTCAGGTCTTGGAATATAATTTTATATGATGTTTTCTTAATTACTTTACTAACCGTAGTATAGTGAACCCCAAGTAACTGCAATCTCTTTCAGTATGTCAAGATTAAAGACCTGACCGTATGCCGTGTATGCCGTATGACTTGTCGGTTAAAGTCCAACCGTGGGAATTCGGCAGTTCACCCACGTAGCTTGAGGAAGATGTTAGGAGCAATCCGAAACATTAAGTTTTCTGACAAAGGCTCAGTGAGTGAGTCGAGCAAACCTGCGGGTTGTAGCGAAAGCGAACCTATAAGTAGCCTCGTAACTTGAGACGGAGTTGCCGACCCTGTGGTCAAAAGGGGAAGGCTGGAACACCTATCCTTACGAAAACTGCCATAACCGATAGGTGGACTCTCGGGGTAGCAGGGGTGACACGCAGGGGAAGCCAAGCGGAGTAGCACGGGAGACCCTTACGGATGCCCCGCCATTAAGGGGACAACTGGTGGATATAAGGAAACGAAGGTTCATCAGGTTCGTAAGGGAGTCGGAGTTGCCCATAGTACCGATAGTATTTCAAGGACAACAAAACCTTGAAAGAGGGAAGGGGCAATACCTTCATCACGTTTCTGAAGAAAGGAAGGAAAAGGAGATTGCGTAAGTGCTAACAACTCCTGAAAAGATTCGGGAACTTCAGAGGAAACTACATCAGAAGGCCAAGCAAGAGAAAGAGTTCAGATTCTATCTTCTTTATGACAAGGTTTACAGGATGGACATCCTGAGCCACGCCTATAAACTTGTCAGAGCGAACAAAGGGGCAAGTGGAGTAGATGGAGTAACCTTTGAGAGCATTGAGGAGATTGAAGGAGGAGAACAGAGGTATCTTGAAAGCATGGCGGAGGAGTTGAAGGAAAAGACTTACAAGCCCATGCCTGTCAGAAGGGTATACATTCCAAAGGCGGATGGCAGCAAGAGGCCGCTTGGGATACCGACAGTTAAAGACAGGATAGTGCAGATGGCAGTAAAGATAGTTATTGAACCTATATTCGAGGCGGATTTTCAGGAGAACTCCTATGGGTTCAGACCGAAAAGAAATGCCCATCAAGCAGTGGATGATGTAAGCTTGCAGCTCTGGCAGGGAAAGACACAGGTAATAGACGCTGACATTTCAAAATATTTTGATAACATACCTCACGACAAATTACTTGAACTGATAGCAAAACGGATAGTGGATAAGAACATATTGAGACTCATCAAGATGTGGCTGAAATCGCCAGTAGTGGAAGAAGGAGAAGATGGAAAGAAGAGGTACAGAGGTAATGACAGAGGGACGCCACAGGGAGGGGTAATATCTCCGCTACTTGCCAACATCTATTTGAATGTACTGGATAAGATATGGAAACTGAAGAAAGTACAGGAGAGACTGGGGGCAAGGCTAATCAGGTATGCTGATGATTTTGTGGTATTGTGTAAAGGCAACACAGAGAAGATACTAAGTGGGATAAAAACAGTTCTTGGAGATTTAGAATTAAGCCTTAATGAGGGAAAGATAAAGGTGGTTGACGCAAGGAAGGAGAGCTTTAACTTTCTTGGGTTTACAATTAAGGTAAAGGAGAATCCAACGACTGGCAAGAAATTTCCATTAATAATACCTTCAAAGAAGGCCATGAAGCATATCAAGGCAGAGATAAAGAATCTAACCTGTCGGAAGAATCTTGCATTACCTAAAGAGGTAATTATCAGTAAGCTCAATGAAGTAGTCAGGGGATGGACAAATTATTTTTACTATGGGCATTGTAGTAAAGACCTGTCAAGACTGAAGGGATTCCTTGATGAAAGAGTGCGGACATACCTGAGACGGAAGCATGAGACTAAGGGCAGGGGATATAAAGCATTCCCTTACAGATATTTGTATGAAAACCTCAGATTATACAAGATACCGACAACTGCTCCGTGGACTCAGTCTGCGAAAGCCTATGGAAGAAGATGACTGGAAAGCCGTATTCGGGAAAACTGAACGTACGGTTTGATGAGGGGGAACTGGAGATAGGGCATAGCTACTACGCCAGTTCTCTACTCTACCCATATCCTTCTCGTTCGTTGATACGTTCTGTTTATGTATTGCGTATAGCAAAGGGTAAGACCTTGCATCATTTTAAACAACGATTTGTCAGATTTTGGCTTTGTCAAAAGATGAATATGATTACTCATGAGACAGTATGCCATTATCGGAGATTCCCACTTCACAGAGTATTTCTTCAGCAGTGATAAATACTGCTTTCGGTCATCTTTTTCAAAAAAGACTACCTCGCGATTGTTTCCTCTTTGAATTACATGGTGCGGAAATCCCGCTGCGACTGCTCGGCCAATTCTCGGCATAAAGAATTGTATCGATTATTATGTTGAGTGTCAAGAAAATGGGATGTGTCCCTTTTTATTTAATTTATCACTCCCTAACGGTCTGCCGGTTTTTGTGTAATATCTTATCTCTTTCATTTCCTCTTCTGTAATCCTCGATCGGATAAATTCCGCATAATCTTTTTTCTGTCCTTCTGCAAATAGTTCTTCTCCTAAAAGAAATATGGGATGTGTCCCTAATTATTATCTCAGGTATAACTTCTTCCTATTTAGTGTCTGTGTATAAACTAAGAATTTAGTTGTTCGTCATTCCCCGACTCGATCGGGGAATCCAGTCTTTTCAAGGAGTTATGGATCCCCTCTATGAGTCGTAGACCGGTCAAGCCGGAGGATGACAAAATAGGACTTTATACACAGACACTATTTAGAGGTTCCCATGAGCTACATCCCATTGTAAACCTTGCCGCCATTTGTTCCTCATTGTTATTTCTTAGAAGAAATTTCTTTATAGATAGATATTGAACGCTCTGGATTCTCCATATTATCTACCAGATATCTATTTAACTTAAATATCTCGTCTTTATAAGTATCAGCTTTTTTTTGCATTTCTAATGCCTCTTTATTGAGCCTCTCCGCCTCTATCAGTAAAGAGGCGTCATCCTGATCAAATTTTGTCTTCTCCTTCTCCAATTGTTCCCTAAGTTCTGGCTCATTTACCTTTGCCTGTTGTTTTTCAACAACCTCTTTTTGTTCCTTAATCTTTGAGCGTTGTTCTTCCAATTTTGTTATCCTATCTTCTGTTTCTTTTAATTTGTTTTGGTTATAGATAACTTCAGGCAATAATTTATTTGAACGTTCTCTTATGTAGTTATAAACCTTCGCCTGAGGATTATCCTCGACAGGAGAGGGAACATCGGGGATGTATACTTTTACTGTCTGCGAAGCATTGCATGCGTGTGAACACTTTGATAATTTAATTGCAGGTGCAAAGTAAGCTCCAAAATAATCAAAAATACAGCCAGCCGATTCTCTTGCTCTTTCGAAGTCACCTGCTAAAGCAGCATTACTTGCCTCAAGTGAATATTCTGCAGTACAACTAAGTTCTCTAACGGCATTGATATATTCTTCTTTTTCATTCTCATTTTTAAAGCCAGATATGGATTCTTTTAGATCTTTTCCGCTCTTTAATTTACTTAGAAGAACTTTATTTTCATTCTCAAAATCTCTTTGCTTTTGTAATTCTTTTTCCTTCTCTTGTTTTTTGTAATTTTCAATAAATTTATTATTCCTTTCATTAACTCTCTGCAGATGGAGAGATCCCAGATATTCAAGATATTTATCCCGTTGTTCCGGGTCAATACTTTCTGTACGATCACCATAGGATTCAGAAGGAGAATAATTGGGTGTTTGTGAAGGGGCATCACTATCATAACCAGTGCAGTCGATGCGATGCATACAAAATTGTTCGCCTCTCCCCCCGCAATACTGGTATCGTGCTTTATCGCACTCAGACCGCGTGGCAAAATTTCCTATTCGCGATGGACTACTGCAAAGTCTGCTATCGTACTGAGTTCGGCATATATCATCTCTGAATCTCGAGACATCTATCTGCCAATCTGCGTAAGAGACCGCTGGATATAAAAAGAAAATCATACCTGCTATTGGTATCGTCATAAAATGTTGTTTTGCCCTATTGTAGTTCATAGATCACCTCCTCCTTTGCTATTCATAGATGTCCTCACACGATGGCACTGGACGGACGGCCTCAAAAATCTCTATATCAAGCTCCTTTGGTATTGTTTGTTTCCACTTTAATTTAAGCCGTGGTGGATCATATGAGATCAGTTCCCCTTCTATGGATACCTGAATCAAATACGGTCGATAATGAGGAGTGCCGGCTAAAGCCGTACAATGCTTAATATATTCATAGTAAAAACGATTCCCTTCAAATCGAATGGGCACCCAGATATCCGGAATCGGTGGCGGAATTGCTTTTTTGGCCCAGGCATCCATTCGAGTATAATCGACAACTTCGGCTTTTACGACAGATCCATATTTTTTGAATCTTACGGTATTATTAGCGTGATTGCATCTGTTCTTGCTAATCCATTCTGCATCTGGATCGCAAAGAATTTTAATGAAAAGTTGAAGCTTTTCAGATTTTTCTTTTTTGAATTCAAGAACATCAATGGTCTGTTTTATTTTGTCTTGATCAGGGGCATTCGGCAGCAGCTTGATATACTTTTTAAAATTGCGTAAAGCACCATCGTAATCTTCGATTTTTTCATAAAGCAGCCCGAGGTTGTAATATACATCAGGCCAGAACGGCGGAGCATATGTATCAGCCAGTTTAAATTCGTCGATCGCCTTCTCATATCCTTCGTTTGATCTTGCCAATTCGGCGGCTACAAGTCCCCGATTAAAGTGTCTTCGGGCTTCATCAGGTATCTGTTGGGCAATGGTCTGGTTTGAAATAATTAGAAAAAATACCGCAAAACAAAACAGCAACACCCTTTTCATCTTTCAACCCCCTCCTTCTTTGAAGATAGTTAGATTCACCATTTTTGACTGAGTATTTCCCCCCGTTTTTGTTTATACTCCTCCTCGCTTTTGAGGTTTGTCTTTCATTCTTCCCACCACTTTTTGATTTGATCTATCTTCTCTACCTTGACGTCACCATCCACGCCAATGATTGCTTTATTCCCTGTATCAACAGATAATGTTTTATCTTTTTCCGGGATAGTAACGTCCACTATCCCTTCTAATACTATTACCTCATAAGTATTGTTGTCTTTGATTTCACTTGTAAATTTTGTGCCTCTTACGGCACATACAGCGGTAATGCAATAAATTTTCTCATCTGGACCAAGATGACACTCCCTATGCTCAAGAAGAAATTGCCTTTTTCTTATTTCTTTCTTAAGGTCGGCGATATCTTCTTTATTTAACTGCTTGATTGTTTGAAGGTCTTCTTTGTATTGATCAATTTTTTCCTTCATCTTTTTCGCATACTCATCTATTTTGTCCACTGCCATATAGACCTTGCCTTTGAGCAGTTCTACAACCTGCTCTTGTGGTGTGTCTTTTTTCATTACGAACTCGGAATATGGTCCCAAGGTAGCAGACCCTCTGCCATCTAACATCTGTATCTCCGCACTACCATTGCCTGTCCAGACCTTATCACCGGGATCAAGAAAGCCATTGTCCGGAGATGCCTTCTCACCATTTGCCTTAATGATATACACGTTTCCTGTGTAATTTGTCATAAACCCTTTTATCTGCTTACTGGAGCCAAGATTTCGAGAGAGCATGTTTTGAATTGCTGCGTAAGATCTGTCGGCTCTCATCTTATTGAGTTCCCATTGTTTTTTGGTTTCTTCATTTTTTCGTTTTGCCTCCTGAGCCTTCATCAAGGCATCTTTTGCAACCATCTCGGCTTTTGTATTCCCTTTTTGCTGGGCAAGGCTGATTATCTTCTCCGATTTCTGTATGGCCTCTTCATTCTTCTTGATCTCCATATCAATCTTTCTGATCTCCATGGTTGCCTTGTCTCTCAATTCCTGAGCCTTGAATAAGACAGAAAGCAAAAAGTTGCTGTTATATTGTGGTTCATCATATGCATAGGCAACCCCAGTAAAAAGCAATATTATCAATAATAATAGAGGTTTTATTGTCTTAGTCATAACCTATTTCCCTCCCTTTTCCATCATAAACTCCCATTTGTATATCTCATCTTTTGCCTGGCGGACATCTGGTGCATCAGGAGAAAGGTCAAGATAGGTTTTTAAATTGTCTATTGCCTGCCGATACTGTTTTAACTCTGCATAATTCAAAGCTATGGCTTTATATAGCATAGAAAAGT
>Ga0210016_1001547_pt1 | contig 21370 bp, 21 predicted proteins | sample CryGeyCG2014_300_FD_185454 | JGI IMG/M metagenome (GOLD analysis project Ga0210016, IMG submission 185454) | Groundwater microbial communities from aquifer - Crystal Geyser CG02_land_8/20/14_3.00 (SPAdes) (version 2) | ecosystem: Environmental > Aquatic > Deep subsurface > Groundwater | place... | reverse complement strand
AGGATTAATTCTTTATAATAGCCTTTTTAATGCATGGCACATTGAAATTAATGAGAAAACTCCGTTATTCAATTTATATCCATCTTCTCTTTGGGTCTTTGTGCCTTGGTGGCTGAATAGTTACCAAAAAATGAGGTTTTCGTTCAGGCACTATTTATTGAATGCCCGCACCGGCAGATAACAGAGTACTTGAGGCTAACGCACAAAGGCTACGACTTTCTCAATCACTCGAAACATTAGGCGACATCAGGATAGATGAATATGAGCATCACACCAGATTTCATTCTTACTGAAATCGAGAAACAGAGCTACGAGATCTCACTTCATGCGGATGACGAACGAATCACAGACGGTTTAACTGTCTCTCAACTGGAGTTTGCATTATCGAATTGTGAAGTCAGAACCAAATGCTACTCGAATCCTGGAATATACGGAACAGCTCTATCCTCTTTGTAGATGACTGCATCACCTTCGGCACAACAGCAAAGCTCTGCTATGAGGCATTGGTTGCTTTTGGAAATCATGTGGACGGTCTAATCTGGGTAAGCGCGGGAGGATAATGATTGGGAATCTCCTTGCTTTTTGAGCAAGTTAAGAGTATTTTGACAATAACAATCAAAATAATCTGGTTGTCAATAGTTATTAGAAAGGAGAGCTCTATCATGGTTCCTTCGGTCAATGAACAGTACATCGTCGATGAGAAAGGGAATCCAACAGCGGTTATCCTCCGGATAAAAGACTACAAAAAGATGCTTTCCACCTTGGAAGAAGTCGAGGACCACAGAGAAACCAAGATTCTTTCTCAATCCCCGGAATTAAAAAAGCTCGTCAAAAAAGGGTTGGAGGATATTAAGGCAGGCAGAATCAAACCCTGGAAGGAAGTCTGGGATGAGCTGTGATGTTCAGTTAACCGATATCTTCCAAAAATCGATAAAGGCCCTGAAAAAGAAATATCCTCATGTTAAGGATGATCTTCTTGGTTATATCAAGGCATTAGAGGAAGATCCATCATCTGGAGATCCTATACCGGGCTGGAACAAAGAGATATGGAAAGTAAGGGTCGCCAGCTCTGATGTCAAAAAGGGAAAGCGGGGAGGCTATCGGCTCATCTACTTCTGGAAGGCTGGCGAAATGAAAATCTACCTTCTGGTGGCCTATTTCAAAGGCGAAAAGGCAGAAATCACCAAGAAGGAGATAGAAACTTTACTCAAGAAGCTCAATGAGGAATTGGGATAGTCAGCCCCTCATGGGAGATATCAAGAGGGGGAAGCTCAAGATCTGTAACCAGGTCGCCTCTTAGAAATAGACTTGAAGTAATATTGAAGTAATTTCCTTGCAGAAAGGGGGTATTTGTTCGACCCCAGGCTTCGGCACCAGAAATTTCAAGGGATTAGCCATTTTTGGTTAATATAACATGGACGTCCATTAAAAAATTCATATCGGAAGCCGAGCCTTTGTATAACGATCTTCTCGCAGGATATCAGCGGCGCCACTTACATAGCTTACTCATCGGACAAGAATGTTGTGGGTTTTCAGCTCAATGCCACCTCAGACGGCACGATGCTCGATGGGCTGCCCGGGCTTTAGGCGGTTGATCGAAAGGGCAACGTTTATACAAAAAACGGCGGCAGACATCAAAATGATATCCCCCCGTGGGAAGAGTGTCAAAAGGATATTTTCAAATGAAAGTCGGCATACTGACCACCGGTAACGAATTAACCAGTGGAAAGACGCAGGATACAAATTCCTCTTTTATTGCCCGCGAGTTGAATGTCCAGGGATGGCAGGTAGCGGCCATGATGTCCGTGGGTGACGATGAAAATGTCATCCGGGGCGGACTGAGCTATATTATGGGTATTTCCGATGCCGTGATCGTAACCGGTGGTCTCGGTCCCACTGCCGATGATATTACCACGGTGGCCATCGCCAGTACCTTTAGCCTTAAGCTCTACACCAATGAGGACGTCCTCAGGCATATCCAGGGCCTCTTTGAAAAGCATCGCCTTAAATGGACGCCAAACAATGCCAAACAGGCCGTGTTTCCGGAGGGCGCCGAAACAATCTGTAATCCCATAGGAACGGCCTGGGGATTCTCCCTGAAAAGGAACGGCATAATCGTTGCCGTCATCCCCGGTGTTCCTGCCGAGGTCAGGAGGATGCTGCCGGAAGGTGTCATTCCCCTCTTCAGGAGGGAATTTACAGAGGAGGCGCAGTATGTTGAAAGCAGGACCATCAAGCTGTTCGGGATCGCCGAGGCGGGTGTAGATCAGGCGCTGGCCGATGTTGATCTTGCCGGTCTGGGCGTGAATATCGGCTTCTACCCCAATTTTCCGGAAAACCATGTCGTCCTCATCGCCAGACATGCCTCGGAAGCAGAGGCAAAGAAGAAACTCAAGAAAGCGGAAGGGTACGTCAAAGAGAGACTCCGGGATTACATTTTTGCCTATGACCGGGAGACCCTCGAAAGTCTTGTCGCCTCTCTCCTTACAGAGAGAAAGCTGACCCTTGCCGTCGCCGAGTCATGTACCGGCGGGCTGATTACCGACCGTCTCACGGATATACCGGGAAGTTCCGCCTTTCTCGAAAGGGGAGTGGTTACCTATAGCAATGTATCCAAGACCGAACTCCTCGGGGTTCCCGAGCAGGTTTTACATGAATTCGGCGCCGTTAGCGAGCAGACGGCTATCCTCATGGCGGAAGGGGTAAGGAAGATCGGGAAGACAGACCTGGGGCTGGCCGTAACGGGCATTGCGGGTCCCACAGGGGGAACGGAGGAAAAACCGGTGGGTACCGTTTTTATTGCCCTAACAGACGGTAAAAAAACCATCTGCCATCGTTCCTTTTACCGGTGGGACAGGAGAAGGATCAAGATGGTCTCTTCACAGTCGGCGCTCATGATGCTCAAGAGATACCTCACGGGAGAAACGAGGGATGACTGAAGAAAAAACGATAAGGACGTTTCTGGCCATTGAGCTGCCCGAGGAGATACGAAAAGAGATCGCGAACATTCAGGACCACCTGAAGAAGAACATCCGTGGGGTTATCACCTGGGTAAGGCCGGAGAGGATACATCTGACTCTGAAATTTTTCGGCAATATTTCCGGGGATGACGTGGTCAACATCAGCCGTGTAGTGGAAAATAGCGTAGCCGGTGTCAGGCCGTTTTCCCTGAGCGTCAAAGCCGTCGGGGTATTCCCGGATGTGATGCGGCCTCGTGTCGTCTGGCTGGGGATAAACGGAGACGTGGTGCCGTTAAGCAATCTTCATAAGGTCATGGACCGTGGTTTTCAGGATTATGGCTTCAAAAGGGAGGAAAGGCCCTTCCGACCACATCTAACGCTGGGAAGGATTAAATCACCAAAAGGAATGGTCGGCCTGGCTACGGTTGTGGAAGGGGGCGGGGGTTACATTGCGGGACAGTTTCAGGCCGGGGGGCTTACCCTCTTCAAGAGCGACCTGACACCAGGAGTGGCCATCTATACAAAGCTGGCCTGGTTTCCCCTTCGGGGGATATAAGTCGTAAGACATAATGGAGGTAATTATGGGATCAGATCTGAATAGAGAAAAGACGTTGGAGCTTGCCATCACTCAAATAGAGCGGCAGTTTGGAAAGGGTTCCATCATGAGACTGGGCAGCACAGAGCAGATTTCAGATGTCCCGGTAATATCCACCGGTTCACTCGGTCTCGACATCGCCCTCGGCACAGGGGGGATTCCCCGGGGAAGGGTTGTAGAGATATTCGGTCCTGAGTCCGGCGGCAAGACTACGCTGGCCCTCCATATCGTGGCAGAGGCGCAGAAAAAGAACGGCCTGGCGGCCTTCATTGACGCCGAACATGCCCTGGATGTTACCTATGCGAGGAAGATCGGCGTAAACACTGATGACCTCCTCATCTCCCAACCCGACACGGGTGAACAGGCCCTCGAGATCGCCGAGACCCTTGTAAGAAGCGGGGCGCTGGATGTCCTTGTCGTTGATTCCGTAGCTGCCCTTGTGCCCAAAGCGGAGCTTGAAGGGGACATGGGAGATGCCCAGATGGGACTCCAGGCGAGATTGATGTCCCAGGCGCTCCGCAAGCTCACCGCTACGATCAGTAAATCCAAAACCACAGTGATCTTTATCAATCAGTTGAGGATGAAGATAGGGGTTTTCTTCGGCTCCCCGGAGACGACAACGGGCGGAAACGCACTCAAATTTTATGCCTCCATGCGCCTCGACATCCGGAAGGTGGCCCCCATCAAAGTGGGTCATGATATTATCGGTATCAGGACAAAAGTCAAGGTGGTAAAAAACAAGCTGGCGCCCCCCTTCCGGGAAACAGAATTTGACGTTATCTTTGGTGAAGGCATCTCGCGGGAGGGCGATATCCTCGATCTTGCCGCGGAAAACGGCATCGTGGAAAAGAGTGGCGCCTGGTATTCATACAAGAGTGAGCGACTCGGTCAGGGAAGGGATAATACCAGGGCCTTCCTCAAGGAAAATAAAGATCTCGCAAAGGAAATCGAGGAGGCAGTGCGGGAGAAATTTGGTTTTCTCAAGATAAGGGATGCGGAATAAGAGACGCTTACGCTTATGGAGGACGACCCCCTTCTTGAAAGGGTAAGGAAGAGTGCCTTTCGTTTTCTTTCGATACGGGCGAGGAGCAGGAAAGAGCTATGGGCAAAGCTGAAGGAGAAGGGTTTCGACAGCCACGTCGTAAACAGAGTCTTGGATTATCTCCTGGAACGGGGATACCTGGACGACGCATCCTTTGCCGGGCAGTGGGCTCGTAACCTTGCGGTAAACAGACTCCTCGGGAATCGAAGGATCGAGATGAGCCTCCGGGAAAAGGGGATTCCCGCTGAATTGATCGGGGCGGCCATCGCCGGCGCCAGGGAAGAAATCTCCGAGAGGGAGGCCATTGGGAGACTGATCGCAAAAAAGGAAAGGGGCAGGAAGGTCACCGACCCGAAGGAACTGAGAAGATTGGGAAGGCGCCTGGCGGGGAGAGGTTTCCCACCATGTCTGGTTTTTGAGATATTGGAGACGGCAGGAGAGGCATGTCTCGAACTGAAAGGAGAGGAATCTTTGCGTAATAATGATGAGAGCTGCTGAGATCAGGGATAGTTTTTTGAAATATTTTGAGGGAAAGGATCATACAAGGATCTTGAGTTCATCCCTTATCCCGAAAGACGATCCGTCACTTCTCTTTACCAATGCAGGAATGGTGCAGTTTAAAAACTGTTTCATCGGCGCTGAGGAGCGTCCCTACAGGAGGGCGGTGACCGCTCAGAAATGCGCCAGGGCGGGAGGGAAGCACAACGATCTGGAAAATGTAGGGATCACGTCACGTCATCACACTTTTTTTGAAATGCTGGGAAACTTCTCCTTCGGCGATTACGGGAAAGAAGACGCCATCACCTGGGGGTGGGAGTATCTTACCGTGGTCGCGGGCCTTCCGGTGGAGAGACTATGGGTGACCATTTACCGGGATGACGAGGAGGCCTTCGCCGTCTGGCATAAGAAAATAGGCATCCCTCCGGAACGTATTGTGCGTATGGGTGAAAAGAGCAACTTCTGGATGATGGGTGAGACCGGACCCTGCGGCCCCTGCTCCGAGATCATCTACGACCAGGGGGAAGGGACGGGGTGCGGGAAACCCACGTGCGATATCAACTGCGATTGCGACCGTCACCTTGAACTCTGGAACCTGGTCTTTACCCAGTTTAATCGTGATGACGAAGGCAGGATGACCCCGCTGCCGAAACCCGGTATTGACACGGGCATGGGACTTGAGCGTCTGGCGGCGGTTATCCAGGGCGTTACGAACAATTACGATAGCGATCTGTTTTTTGATATCATCCGTTTTATTGAGAAGATCAGCGGAAAAAATTACAGGGCAAGTGGAAGAGACGATATATCCATCAGGATCATCGCCGATCACAGTCGGGCCGTTACTTTCCTGGTCGGCGATGGTGTTCTTCCAGGGAACGAGGGACGGGGTTATGTCGTAAGGAGGATACTGAGACGGGCGGCGCGCCATGGGAAGCTCCTCGGCCTTGAGAAACCGTTTCTCCACAAGGCGGCCGGGGTAGTGATTGATGTGATGAAGGACGCCTACCCTGACCTCGCCGAAAAGAGATCCTTCATCAGGAAGGTGGTGGAAAACGAGGAGGAACGTTTCACCACAACTCTCGACGCCGGTTTGAGGATCCTCCAGGAGGAGGTGGCCTCACTGAGGAAGACAGGGGGAAATGTCATCCCCGGTGATGTGGTTTTTAAACTCTACGATACTTATGGTTTTCCCACCGACCTGACGATAGATATTGTCCGGGATGACGGCCTCTCTGTTGACCTCCCGGGATTCCATAAAGAGATGGAAATCCAGCGGGAAAAGGCAAGGGAATCCTGGAAGGGAAGCGGCGAAGAGGCTGTGGCGGAACAGTACCAGAGTCTCATAGCCTGCGGGATCAGCTCTGCATTTACCGGTTACGGGGGAGTCACAGAAGGCCGGTCGCGCATCGCGGCCATCCTGAAAAAGGGACAGCCCGTGGAAACGGCAACGGAGGGGGAAGATGTCGAGATCATTGTCGAGAGTACCCCTTTCTATGGCGAGAGCGGCGGACAGGTGGGAGATACCGGTCTCATGGAGGGCGGAAACTTTCGCTTTGACGTCGCCTCTACCCTGAGACCCCTCGATAATCTCATTGTCCATTCGGGAAAGGTCAGGAAAGGTGAAGGGAAGGTAGGGGACATTGTTCGCTTAGCGGTTGATGAGGCCGGGAGGAGGGCGGTGGAGGCCAATCACTCCGGCACACATCTCCTCCAGGCGGCCCTGAAGGCTGTCCTGGGAGAGCATATCAAGCAGGCCGGTTCCCTCGTCTCACCGCAACGCCTCCGTTTCGATTTTACGCATTTTTCCCGTGTCGGGGATGACGAGCTGGAACGCATTGAAATCCTGGCCAACCAATACATCAGGCAAAACATTCCCTTAAGCGCCGATATTTTACCCCTCGAGGAGGCCATGAAAACGGGCGCCACGGCGGTCTTCGGCGAGAGATACGGGGAAGAGGTCAGGGTCGTCAGGATAGGCGATGTCAGCATGGAGTTGTGCGGGGGGACGCATGTTGCGAGGACGGGCGCAATCGGCCTCCTGAAGATAATCCATGAATCGTCCGTTGCCGCAGGGGTGAGGCGTATCGAGGCCCTCACGGGAGAGGAGGCCGTCAGGTACGTGCGCGGCATGGAAAATGAACTGAGGGAGGCGGCCAATCTCCTGAAGGCCAATCCCTTTGATCTGGCGGAGAGGACAGAAAAACTCCTCCGCCACCAGAGGGATATGGAAAAGGAGATCGAGGCGCTCAGGGCGAAACTGACAACAAGAGATTCCTCCGATCTTTTGAGTAACGTGAGAGAGATCAAAGGCGTCCCCGTCCTCGCCGCCCTGGTGGAAGCGGCGGATGCCAGGACCCTGCGTGATTTTGGCGACAAGGTCAGGGACAGAATTCCCTCGGGCATCATCCTTCTCGGCAGTGAAACGGAGGGCAAGGCCATGCTCCTGTGCCTGGTGACGAAAGACCTGACCGCCCGCTACCATGCCGGAAAGATCATCAAGGAAATCGCTCCCCTCGTGGGGGGAAGCGGCGGCGGGCGTCCCGACATGGCCCAGGCCGGTGGATCAACCCCGGAAAACCTGGGGCAGGCCCTCGCCAGATTGCAGGAAATACTCTAATCAGAGCTAACAAGATGAAGGCCAGTAAACTCAAGGAATTTGAACCCATATTTTATCCTTGCTCCATTGCTGTGGCGGGCGCATCTGCCGACACCGGCAAGATGGGTACAAAATGGGTAAACGGTCTGCTGGCCGCCGGTTTTAAAGGAGAAATCTACCCTGTTAATCCTATGGGCGGTGAAATTTCTGGTTTAAAAATCTATCCCAATCTGAAAGCGATTCCAAAACCAGTGGATCTGGTAATTGTCTGCATTCCCCGACAATTCGTCCTCAACCTGCTTGATGATTGTGCAGCTTCGGGGGTAAAGGCCGTTCATTTCTTCACGGCCGGGTTCCGGGAGACCGGTGATCCTGAGTGGATCAGGGTGGAGGAGGAAATGGCGGCAAAAGCCCGTCAGGGGAATTTTCGCATTATAGGCCCCAACTGCATCGGCATCTACTGTCCCGAGCAGAGGATGCCATACGGACCATCTTCTCTATTAGGCGCTGCGGGTACGGTAGGATTCATCTCCCAGAGTGGCGGACATGCGGGGAAGCTCTTAGAGATTGGGTTGGGCCGGGGGATCCACTTCAGTAAGGTGATCAGCATGGGCAACGGTTCTGATCTGGATAGCCTTGATTTCCTGGAGTATCTGGCCGTTGATCCCAAAACTGCTATCATCGGGGCCTATCTGGAAGGGGCAAGGGACGCCCGCCATCTCTTTCAGGCAATTAAGAACGTCTCCCCCGCCAAACCGATCGTTGTGTGGAAAGGGGGTAGAACAGAACCCGGGGCCGAGGCAGCCGCTTCCCATACGGGAGCCCTGACAGCTTCAGCATCCCTATGGTCTGCCGCACTCAAACAGGCGGGGGCTATTGAGGTACAGGGGCTGGAAGAGTTAGCCGATACCATGCTTCTCTTGCAACAACTGGGACGGATAAGGGGTAACAACGTGGGCATAGTTTGCGGCCTCACCGATGGCGGCGGTGGTGAGTCGGTACTGGCCGGCGATGCCTGCGCCGCCTTCGGCCTGAATGTTCCACCCTTCAGCGAAAAAACGAAGGCCCACCTGACGGCTCTTCTCGGTCAGGTGGGCAGTATCTTGCGCAACCCCCTGGATATCAGTCAAGGCTATGGAAACACCCGTATCGTGGAGCAAGCCATGGAACTCGTGAGTAGAGAACCTCACCTTGACCTCATCATCGTCTATGAGAATGTGGATATCCTTTTGAGATTTTTGTCGGCAGAGATAACAGAGATAATGAACAACATTTTCATCGGCTTCCACCGCCGGCAGAGCAAGCCTATTGTTGTTGTGCTGCCTCGGGGGTCAAGGGAAAAAGAGCGACTGGAGATTGAGGACAAATTTTCCCGGGAAGGGATCCCCGTCTATCCGACTATAGAACGGGCAGCAAGGGCAATTGCCCATGTAACCCGGTATTATTCCCGCCTTCATAAAGGCTCTACTGAAAAAAGCCGCCAGTAGCTTATCACAAATCGTCAAAGTGTGTATCCGTTTTCACAATGCGTATTGTCCTTGCCATGCCGATGTTTAGACCAAGAACATGTGTCAGGATTTCTATTGGTCTGGCGGTTCCTTCCGCGCCGAAACGCACCTCTATTAAAAGCCGGTAATTTTCTCTATCGAGCTTCAGGTTATCCACAAAACCTCTGATATCTTTTATGACCGTTTTCCCCTTCGCCTTTCTGACAACAGTAAACGTCTCCGCCTGAAGGAAACTCTCTATTTTTTCGGCCATCGTGGACAGATCGGAGGCGGTGAATTTTTCCGGTATAAAAATCCGGTACGTAAATCCCCTGACCATCTCAGATAACGCCTTACTCCGGGGCGCCTCCTCCATCGCCACGACTTTCATGCCTGCCGGCAGGCGTGCATTGATCTTTTCCCTCAGGACGTCCGGCTCTACCCGAGGCTCCTCAATCCAGAGATCTGCATATTCACCCATGCTCTCCAGTCCTACGGAGGTGGCAAAGGCAAACGATACCTTGGGATGGGGATGATAGCCCTGTGAATAAATGAAAGAGAGACCGCTCTGATTGAGCGCCCGGATAAGGGCGCCCCCGACCTCGAGATGCGAGAGAAACCGTGATGGTCCAAGCTTGGTAAATTGAATCATGAATCGCTTTCCACCCGAGGACACATCGTTCTTTAGGTTTGCTTTTAACTTTTTTTCTCCGGTAATACCGGGGCTATAAACCTCCCCGCTCACCGAAGAGGAGGAAGCGGCGGTGACAATACGGACGGTGTCATGATTACATGCCCCGCAGTTGTGACAGGCCCCCAGACGGCAGTCCGCCGTCGGCTCGCCATGGATGGATTTCTGATTCTCTCCGAGAAGAAATTCTCTGTTGACCCCGCAGTCTATCATGTCCCAGGGCAGAGACTCCGAAAAATCCCGCCGGCGCAGGTAATCATCAATACTGATACCTGAGTCGCGGATGGCCGCCTCCCACAGGTCGAACCTGAACTGGTCGCCCCAACCATCAAAGCGGCATCCAAGATAAAACGCCCTCTCGATCAGCATCCCCAAGCTCTCGTCCCCCCTTGTCAGCGCCCCTTCGATAAGGCTCATCCGGCTGTCATGCCATTTGATATTAAGATTACGGGGCCATTTTTTGAAAAATCCCTGCTTCTCCAGGGTCTCTTCCAGGCCGATCTGACGTTCCCACTGGAAGGGCGTGTGAGGTTTGGGTACGAAGGTGGAAAGACTGACCGTAACCTGTCTTTTGTTTTTCCCTGTACGGAGGACATTGTAGCCGAGGTCAACGATACCACGCAGATCCTCCTCCCCTTCACCGGGCAGCCCCAGCATAAAATAGAGCTTAACCGCCTTCCAGCCCGCCTCAAAGACCGCACCTGTAGTGGCAATGAGGTCTCCCTCTGTATTGCCCTTATTTATAACGTTTCTCAACCGCTGCGTCCCTGCCTCCGGCGCGAGGGTAAAACTCGTCTTCCGTACCCGTTTGATGTTTTCTATCAAATTCATAGTAAGGGTCTCCGTCCTCAGGGAGGGCAGCGCCAGGGCCACCCTTCTTTTGCAGTAACGGTTCATGAGTGCGGCCAGCAGGGGTTCGATCAGGCTGTAATCACCGGAGCTGAGGGAGAGAAGGGATAATTCATCATAGCCTGTCCTTGCCAGCATCTCGTCCGCCATCCGCAGGAGGACTTCCGGATGCCTCTCCCGGACAGGCCGCCAGACCATGCCGGCCTGGCAGAAACGACATCCCCTGGTACAGCCCCTCGCTATTTCCAAATTGAGCCGATCGTGAATGATCTTCATCAAAGGCACCACCGGTCTAACGGGAAAGCACCACCTATCAAGGTCGGGAACGACCCGCTTCCTGATCCGCTCTCCATGAGTATGAACGGCAGGGATGTAAACTCCCTCTATCGCGGCCAGGGCGGCAACGATACGTTGTCTTTTATAGCCCTTTTCCTTTCCCTCCATAACGGCATGGACAATTTCCAGGATCACCTCCTCGCCCTCGCCAATCACAAAGGCATCTATAAAGGCCGACATGGGAGCTGGATTAAATGCGCAGGGGCCGCCGGCGATGATAATGGGGTGTTCTTCCCTGCGGTCCTTCCGTTTTAACGGGATGCCGCCCAACTCCAGCATATTCAAGACATTGGTATAGGACAATTCATACTGGAGGGAAAATCCCACGATATCGAATGCAGAGAGCGGTGTGCGCGACTCCAGTGATGACAGGGGGATATTGTTCTTCCTCATCTGTTGTTCCATATCCGGCCAGGGAGCGTAACACCGCTGGGCGACTACGGAGGGGAGGCTGTTGAGGATTGCGTAGAGGATCTGAAGCCCCAGGTGAGACATCCCCACTTCATAGGTATCAGGAAAAGTCAGGGCAAAGCTCAGTTTGCATGTCTGCCTGTCCTTTCGGGAGACATTGACCTCTTGCCCAAGATACCGGCTCGGTTTTTCAACGGACAGAAGTATCTCTTCCCAGTTCATATCAGTTCCTTTACCACCTTTGCGCTTGACCTGCAATTCTTTCCTCTGCTATGATAATAAATAAAATGAGGAAGGGGTCATCCCATGGAACCAATGAAGAGGGAAATTCTCTTTACGAAGGAAGTTATCGAAAAGAAGGTCTGGGAACTGGCCGAGACAATTTCCCGTGATTACCAGGGGGGGGAGCTAATCGTCATCGGTGTGCTCAAGGGGGCGTTTGTTTTTATGGCAGACCTGATCAGATCTCTTAGCATATCCTGCCTTATTGATTTTGTCAAACTGGCAAGCTATGGCGCCGGTTCGGTCAGCTCAGGAAAGGTTATGATGACTAAAGACATTGAGATATCTATGGAAGGAAAGGACGTTCTCATTGTTGAAGACATTGTTGATACCGGCCTGACCCTGTCTTTTTTAGTAAATCTGTTCCGGGAGAGAAACCCCCGTTCAGTGAAGGTTTGCGCATTACTCGATAAAAGACAGAGGAGAGAAGTTCCCTTTGAGGCCGACTATGTAGGTTTCACCATCGAAGATGGTTTTGTCGTGGGATATGGCATTGATTTTAACGAAGAGTTTCGGTACCTCCCTGAAATATACATCATTGAAAACATGACAGAAGAGAGAAACACCTTTATCCCCTTTGAGGAAAGGGAAGATCTCGATGACTTGCAAAGAGACGTCGAGCAGATCAGGGATCAGAAATTTGGCGAGGAAGGGGAGGAAGGGAACAACGAAAAAGAGACAAGCCGGTTATGGAGCCCATGGAAACTGACAGCTTATATAGTCATCGCCGTTCTTATCCTGTCCGGTGTTTGTCTCTGGTTCTTTCCCGGGATCGGGGAGCAGGCATGGGAGAGAATGTCCCTCTCTATACCGTGGATTGAAAAGATTCGAGGAACAGAAAGGCAAGGTGAGATATTCGATCAACCCCGTGTCCAACTCAAAGACATCAAGCAGCGCTTCGTCAATAACTTGCTCCTGGGAAATCTTCGCGTCATTGAAGGTACGGCCGTTAACAGTTCAGACTTTCCCATTGCCGGCATCCGGGTACGGGGGAGGCTATACGATGCCTATACCATGGTTGCAGGGGAACAGTTGTCCTACTGTGGTAATTATCTAACCGATGAGGAACTGGGATTCCTCACAGAAGATGAAATCCAGGAAGAACTATCCAATCCCCGGGGAAGCGATGTTTCCAATAATCGGATTACACCCCACGGTCAGATACCCTTTATGATCGTGTTCTGTCACTGGCCAGGTGATGTCTCCAAGACAACTGTGACCTTCGCCGGAGCTGAACGTCTGTTGGAATAAAGCATGGGGGGGGGCGCCGTAAATTGGCGGAACCTGGAAGCTTTGAAAATTAACTTTGCTCGGGCTCAGAATCTTTTTTCGACCATGTAATATCTCACTCCGATGTTAAAGGTCTTGTTTTACGATTTCTTTACACCTCAAGATCGCCAGAAGATGGTGTCCACTTTTCAAGTTTAAATTGCAGTTACAAATTTTTTAGTGTCAGAAGCAAATAAACTGTCCGGAGTTGTAGCATAATTGACCTGTCCGGTTAAAATAAGTCACCAGAAGGTGACAGATGAAACGGACGGATCCTGTTGAGGGACAGGAGATTCGGAAGATGCGATTTGAAGAGGCTTACGGGGTATGGACAGAGGGTAGATTGAGTCAGGAAGAGGCGGCACGGATATTGGGAGTAAGTAGTCGGACGTTTCGGCGTTACACAGGTCGTTACGAGGAGAATGGATTGGAGGGATTGGTGTCAGGTCTTGACACCCTTTCTCCTGACACCCTTTCTCCACAGAAAATCTCAAAACTATCCTTTCATAAGGATGCTTTCGAACAGGAAAAGACCTACAGATGCAGAACAACTGCTCTGGAGATGCTTAAGAATGAAACAGGTGGAAGGTTTAAAAATTCAGGAGACAACAGCCCATAGACAATTACATGGTTGATTTTGTTTGCTTTGAAAACCGCATTATTGCGGAGTTTTAGCAGTAATAAGGGAGAACTGCTTGTCTCACCCTCCCCCTCCCGTCAAGGGAGGGGAAGGTTACCCACTTGAAATGAGAAAGAGCCATAGATTTTTGGGGGAACCCATCTCTTCCATCTGTCAACTTAACTTACTAAGACGATTAGGGGTATATGTGGGGATAATTTCCTTTAAGGCGGTGATTATGGAAGGGGCATCCTGAAGTAGCGCAAAGTTTTTCAACTCTTCGATTTTTCTAAATAAAAATTCCTGTGAAAAGGTTTCTTTAATTCTGGCCTTGAAGATATTTGGATGTCCAGTAGGTTCAACCCCCTCCTCCGCAGTTAAAAGCTCCTCAAAAAGCTTCTCTCCAGGCCGAATCCCGTTAAAGACAATAGGGATATCCTTCTCAGGCTCCAGCCCAGAAAGCCTTATCAGTTCACAGGCCATATCATATATCTTTATTGGCTCACCCATATCCAGTACAAAGACCTCCCCACCCCTTCCCATGGCGCCAGCCTGTAAGACTAAAAGAACTGCCTCAGCTATCGTCATAAAATAGCGCTTCATCTCAGGGTGAGTGATGGTCAGTGGCCCACCCTGCCGAATCTGCTCCTGAAATAGAGGTATAACACTACCCCTGCTCCCCAATACATTCCCAAACCGCACAGCTACGAAGCGAGTCGTCTGTTGGTGGTTAAGGTCTGTTATCACCATCTCGGCTACTCTCTTACTGGCGCCCATAACGCTTGTTGGATTAACCACCTTATCCGTAGAGATGAAGACGAATTTCTCTACCCCACTTTTGTAGGAGAGCTTACCCAGGATCTCCGTACCCAGGATATTCACCCTGACAGCCTCTTCAGGAAAATCCTCCATAATAGGCACATGCTTATACGCCGCCGCATGAAATACTACCTGAGGGGCAAAATTCCTGAAAACAACGCCCATCTTTTCTTTATCCAGAATATCCCCCAGTAAAGGATGAATGGAAAGGTATGGATAACGTTCTTTTATCTCCCGACTGATATGAAAAAGGGCTGTCTCATTAAAGTCTAAAAGGACCAGCAGTTGCGGGTCAAACTGGGAAATCCGTCTCACAAGTTCCGAACCAATGGAGCCTCCTGCCCCTGTTACTAAAATTCGCTTTCCCTTTAAACCCCTTTCGATTTCAGCGTATTCAATCTCTATAGGCTCTCGACCCAATAAATCTTCCACCTCAATCCTTTTGATATCAAGGATGCTGATATTCCTGGATATAATCTCTTTAATACCTGATATAATACGAATCTCATTTATCCCTGCTTTGTGAAGGTAAGAGACAACATCCCTGATCTCCTTTGAAGGGGCTGAAGGCATGGCAATCACGGCCAACTCCACATCTAACTTTTTTGAAATTCGTGGGATATCCATCCTCATTCCCACTACCTCAACACCCTGTATAGAGGTCCTTTTTTTCGACGGATCGTCATCTATAAAGGCTACTGGCAGATACGGAGAATCTTTTGCCGTCTTCATCTCCCTCACAATCTGCTCCCCGGCATCCCCCGCCCCAATGATCAGGGTCCTCTTCTGCTCAACCACAGTGCCTCTTCTGGCATGAATATAAGCCCGCTTTGAGACCCTCAAGCCCTCAACCATGATTAGTGAAAAGGCATAATCTATTAAAAATATCGAGCGGGGGAAGCCCAGGAAAGGCTCTCCATAAGCAAGAAACAAGATGGAGGCCGAGATGATCAACGAACTCAGGGTTTGAGCCATAAATACCTTTATGAGTTCGTAGAGACCTATATGGGACCAAGTAAATCGGTAGATCTGAAGAAAGTAGAAGACCATAATCTTGATGCTTATAAACAGGGGAAGGGAGATATAAAAATGCACCAGATAGCGATCCGGGATCATCCCCTCAAAGCGGAGGTAAAAGGAAAGATAAAGGGCCATGCTAAAAAGAACGGCGTCTGAAATCAAAAAGAACAAAAATCTTTTCAGGACTGTCTTCTTGAAAAGCCTTTTAAAGAAGGGGCTTAGGTTATACATGAAATACCTTATCCTCTTATCTGACCGCCACTTTCATCACCTTATCTATCGCCTTGAGCACATCTTTCATATCCTCTTCCGTTAAGGTAGGATGGACCAGAAACATAAGGGATGTCTCCCCCAGCTCCTTCGCATTGGGCAACCTCTTCTGACTTCTATTGAATGCCTTTTCCAGATATACCTCGGAGCAGTTCCAGGAAAAAGACGGAATCCCCTCGGCATTGATAGCTGCTACGATTCGGTTCCTGTCCCAACCGGGCTTCAGCCTCTCCGGGCGGACATACAAAGAATATCTATAGTATGAATTATAAATATCTTCAGATGGTATGACAACCCTTAAGGCAGGATGTTCTTTGCCCCCCCCTCTAATATTTCGGCATTCCTTCGTCTAAGCTTTACCCAGTGGGTCAATTTCTTCAAGACCACCCTTCCGATAGCCGATTGTATCTCGGTAAGCCTTAAGTTTGTCCCGATGCTTTCGTGAAGCCAGCAACCCCGTTGTAGAACGGGGCCGGATGAATGTTCCTTATTATATACCGCATCATAGCTCTTGCCGTGATCCTTATAACTCCATGCCTTCTTAAATACAGCTTCATCATTGGTAATGAGCATCCCACCTTCACCACCTGTAGTCAGTATCTTGTCCTGGCAGAAGGAAAAACAGGCAACATGCCCAAATGAACCAACAGGCCTTATTGAATCTACTTCTTCCCCGGAGGCCTGATCCTTATCCTTTTTCAGTTTTGCCTCATAGTTTGAGGAAGCTTTGAACTTTGAACTTTGAACTTTGAACTTTCTTATCCCCGCCCCGTGGGCCTGGGCACAATCCTCGATGACCAAAAGCCCCCTTTTTTTGGCCAGATCCATAATCGGGTCCATATCGCAGGGCCAGCCAGCAAGATGCACACAGATAATGGCTTTTGTCTTCGGGGTTAAAACTGCATTTATACTCTCTGCACTTATATTCCCGCTGTCCAAATCCACGTCGGCAAAAACCGGTTTTGCCCCTCTGATTACAATACGAGAGCTTTGAATTTCTACCGAATATGTCATTCCGGTGAAAACCGGAATCCAGGAAGTTATTGAAAGCACTGGATTCCGGCTTCCGCCGGAATGACGATTTGCCGGGTTTCAGGAGAAATTCAAAGCTCTCAATACAGCTTGCCGAGGCAATAAAGGTTCTAGGGGTAACAACTACCTCATCTCCATGACCAATACCCAACGCCATAAGAGCAAGTTCCAGGGCTGCCGATCCATTGGCAACCGCTACCCCATAGGTACAGCCAACAGATTCGGCAAACTCCTTTTCAAAAAGATGTCCTTCCTCCCCGGTCCAGTAATTGACCTTCCCAGATTTAAGCACCCTGGTTACTGCCTCGATTTCATCTTCAGAAAAATAAGGCCAGGGGGGAAACGGCTTGCTTCTTACAGGACCCCCCCCATCAATGGCAAGCTTACTCATAATAAAAGCACCTATTCGCGTTAGACCCTCCGTTCTAACGCCTTTATTCTTCTAAAAACCCCATCTTAAAAGTTCCAATAGTGCATATTATCCCTACTGAGAGTAGAATAAAGACACTGATCCTGAGGGTTGAAATATAGGAAAAGACCCCCAAAAGACCAAAGATAGAACCTATAATCCAGCATATCATCGAGTAAGCCTACCAAAAAGATTGCCATAGCACCCACCATGACACCCAATACTTGAAGACCAATCTCCCCTTCTTTCAAGATAAGATAAAACAAGAGCGAAAGAAAAACCCCTGAAAATATGGCCAGCCCACCCAGGCGGGGTGTAGGCTCTTTTTGAATCTTGACCTTACCAGGATTATCTACTACCTGCCAGATTTTAGCCAACCTTATAGTCAAAGGGGTAAAGAGGAATGATATCAAGAGTGACATGAAAAATAAATACAAATTGCGCATTTTGCAAACGTCTCATTTTGGTTAAATGATGGCATGAAATCTAATTACCTTGAAAAAGGCAGCAGCAGTAATAATGGTAATATTGCGAAAGCTGCCCAGATCGAGCAGGTCCTTGTCACCGCTGATGAGATATCCGGCGCCCGCGGATATGGCGCAGGTAAGGAATTTGTCGTCTGCGGGGTCCCGGCACACGCCGCTAAGTTCTTCCTCGATCTCAACGACTTCGCAGAAAGGCAGCACCTCGTCTTCGATGAGGACCTCAATTTCCTGCACCGACAAAGAAAATTTTGGGTAGGCAAGGACCCTTTTGAACTCATCAAAGGTGTCACGAGAAAAAACCGGGATAAACGCGCCGCTCTTCCAGCCCGCAACGAGCCGCCCTAACTCCCCCGGAAAAAGCAGTGCGGAGACCAAGACGTTCGTATCCAGCACAACCCGCATTACTTCTCGTTTCTTCTGGCCCACCGGACCGCCTCCGTCACGTCGGAAGGCGTTATCCCGAGTTTTTCCATCTTTTTCCGGATTCCCGCCAGATTCGCATCCAGGGGCTGTATCCGGACGGGCACGAGGACTATCCGGCCATCCCGTACAGCGGCATCAAAATATTCAATTCCCGTGAATTCTTTGACAATCTCCCGCGGCAGCGTAAGCTGATTTTTGGTGGTTAGTTTAGCAAGCATACCTTACCTCCTTACAGTAAGGATATAATGCACCAGGACATCTGTCAAGAAGAAACAGCGCGCTGCCCCTATTTTCCTCTTGTCATTCCGAGGAGCGCAAGCGACGAGGAATCTTAAGTTTCCTCTCTACACTTCGGCACGACTCAAAGAGTCAGATTTCTCGCGGAGTTTACCCTGAGTGCGATACAAGATTCCTCCCCTTTTTTCCCACTCCCAGGCGGTCTTGATAAGGATGATTTCATCCCCTTCTTTTATATCAATTGCCTTTAAAATCGCATAAAGGGCAACCCTGCCTTTCCAGAAGAGAAAGATATTTGAGGAATCAAGAGAAAGATATTCTGCCAGTTTTTCTTTCAAGATTGCCACCTTCTAAAAATCTTTAATCTTTCAAACAAATAGCAGATAAGCCATGAATGAGGGGCTATAGCCCTTGCAAGAAGCGGGGCGAGGGTAATGCGTTTTAAGTAGATATCGCAGTTTGGAAAAAGTTCATAAATTTCTCTTTTGTTGACTCCTTTTACATCAGGGTTTTCTGGATTGTAGCCACCTGCTTCATCTCTCACGTCTTACCACAATCACTTCCATCATCGACCATAAGTACCGCCTGAGTGGGTCATTATTTGTTTCTTAACTTCCTTGCTTTCGATTTTAAATAATATATCAAGAACTTGATGATTCCCCATATCGACCCGATTCCGTAGGAAAGATGAAGCACAGGAAATGTGACGAGAAGAAAAGGAAAATATTTCAATCCTTTTTTGAGTGAGAGATTGATCGAAACAAATGTGTCGACTCCCAGATAGAGCCCAGCGACCAAGGTAAAGAGATAGAAAAAAGGCTGGTATGCAAAGGCAAACATAAGGCTTCCGAAGAGCGATAGCACAAAAAGGAGTTGGTATCAAAGCCGCCAAAAGCTGGCCAGAAAACTTGAGTAAGGGTTTAAGCTCAAATATATCATCGAGTAAGCCTACCAAAAAGATTGCCATAGCACCCACCATGACACCCAATACTTGAAGACCAATCTCCCCTTCTTTCAAGATAAGATAAAACAAGAGCGAAAGAAAAACCCCTGAAAATATGGCCAGCCCACCCAGGCGGGGTGTAGGCTCTTTTTGAATCTTGACCTTACCAGGATTATCTACTACCTGCCAGATTTTAGCCAACCTTATAGTCAAAGGGGTAAAAAGAAATTCAAGGTATGAACCCTACATTTTTCCTCAATTCACTCACCTTACCGTTTAGAATTCTACCATCATTTAAAGAATGCCTTTACCGCATCTATTACTATTTCTACTTCATTGTCGGTAAGTTCGGGGTATATGGGCAACGAAACCACTTCATTGGAAGCCTGTTCAGTCACTGGTAATTGGTAATGATGAAGTTCCAATGCCTTCTGTTTGTGGTTAGGGATTGGCCAGGAAATCAGTACCTCTACCCCTGAAGACCTCAGATGATCGACAAGGGCATTACGTTTCTTTGAGCGGATTACATAATTCTGGTATACATCGAAGTAATCACCATCAAATCTTGGAGGCGTAATGATATCACCAACTCCGGAGAGGCTTTTATCATAGAGGGTCGCTATTTCTCTGCGTCTTTTTATCCACTGGTCAAAATAATTAAATTTCATATTGAGTATTGCTGCATGGAGGTTGTCCAGCCTTGTGCACCATCCGAAACACTCAATGACCTCCACCGATTCTACTCTGCCGTTATCTCTGAAAGCATGGAGTTTCCTCGCCAGCATACCATCATTAGTACAGACCATGCCTCCATCACCTGCAGTGCCCAACATCTTTGCCGGATAGAAGCTGAAAATGCCTGTATCGCCAAAAGAAGCGCATCTCTTACCTTTATACTCTGCTCCGAGTGCCTGTGCTGCATCTTCAATAACCTTCAGATTGTATTTTTCTGAGATTGCCATGATTTTATCCATATTGCAGGCATGTCCATTGAGATGGACAGGAATTATACCCTTTGTCCTCGTTGTTATGACACTCTCAATCTGGTCAACATCCATATTAAAATCATCAGTTATGTCTATAAGAACCGGTATCGCGCCGCACTGGACAATAGCGCCAATCGTTGCGACAAAGGTATGTGCAACTGTTATAATTTCATCGCCATGACCAAAACCCAATGCATGGGCAGAGAGATAAAGGGCGTCTGTCCCTGTATTTACACCTATGGCATGTTTTACTCCGATATAGTCAGCAATCCTTTTCTCAAAATCTTCCAGATGTTGCCTTAATATAAAATCACCGCCTGACATGATTTCTTCCCAGACAGAGTCAAACTCTTTTTTATATATCTGATATTGTCTTGGATAATTAACAAATCTTACTTTGTAGGACATTGAATAACCTCCTCTATAGCTTTAATAATATCATCACTATTTGGATAGTAGATATTTTCCAGTACAGAACTTGCTGGAGCAGGGACATCCGGTAAAGTTATACGAACTATAGGTGCTTTAAGATATTTAAATGCTTTCTCGCATACAAAAGCTGCAATTTCGGCAGCAAAACCAAAGGATTTCCACCCTACATCGGCAGTTACAAGCCTTCCTGTCTTTCTAACCGACTTAAAAATCAGGTCGTAGTCCAGTGGTTTGACGGTGCGAACATCTATGACCTCTACATCAATACCTTTGTCTTTCAATGCCTCTGCTGCTTTTACTGCCTCAATTGCCATATATGATACTGAAACAATCGTAATATCTTTGCCTGTTTTTCTGATAATACCTTTGCCAATTGGGACTGTATATGGTTCTTCGGGCACATGCTCCTCAGTTTTATATAGCCAGCGGTCATCAATGTAAATTACGGGATTGTCATCTTTTATTGCTGAAATCATTAATCCCTTAGCATCAAAAGGGGTAGCAGGCATTACGACCTTTAATCCAGGAATATGGGCAAATAAGGCATGTAATGCCTGGGAGTGCTGAGCGGCCTGTTCTCCTCCCCGGTTGATGATGCCCCAGATAACAACAGGCGCACAGGATTTAGCGCCGTTCATATAGTGCCAGTTGGCTGCCTCATTAATGATCGGATCAAAGG
>Ga0210016_1001542_pt1 | contig 21406 bp, 21 predicted proteins | sample CryGeyCG2014_300_FD_185454 | JGI IMG/M metagenome (GOLD analysis project Ga0210016, IMG submission 185454) | Groundwater microbial communities from aquifer - Crystal Geyser CG02_land_8/20/14_3.00 (SPAdes) (version 2) | ecosystem: Environmental > Aquatic > Deep subsurface > Groundwater | place... | reverse complement strand
TCAACAGAATTGTCGGTAGGACAGGCATTTCTGCCTGTCCTGTTGCAGATGACAGGCAAGAATGCCTGTCCTACCGATTAATCTCCATATCTCCCCCTTATCCATTTTACCATAATGAGAATTGCTGGGAGTCAAGAAAAATAAGTTGTACACCAAGAGTCACTCAAGTCGTTTGGCTGGCAAGTCTGACTGTATGTAAACGACGAACAACGAAGCCAGCCAAGATGGATCGGTGACACGACTCCTGCAAGTTATTTTTTCTCCGGCGACTAAGTTTAGTGATTATAGGATTTATAGGACTTCTATGTCCTATTTAATGGAGAAAAGGAATGAAATTTTCGCAGGAAGAATTAAAGGCTATAGGATTAATTGTTGTTTTTATAGGAATTACTATCTTTGCTTTTATAAATTATGGATATAAACCTCTCAAGATTAGATCAGAGGAGTTGAGCAGTGAAATAGCAGCTAAAGCTACGGAATTAAAGCAGATTAAGGATATTGTAGCCAACTTGGAGATACGGAAGGCAGAGGTAAGAAAGCTTAAGGAAGAACTCTCTTTCGTAGAAACAAGGCTGCCTAAAGAGATAAATATGCCTGAATTAATAAAAACAATTACTACTATTGCTGAGGAAAATCATGTTGTTTTTTCCAGCTTTGTCCCAAGTGGTCCATTTCGTAAGGATGTTTATGATGAGATCCCGATTACTCTATCGACTAAAGCTACCTATCATAACTTTGGAAAATTTCTTGCAGCCATTGGAAATCTTGAGAGGATATTGACACCATCATGGACGAATTTAACCTCTTTGTCGCCAACAAAAGAAGATGTGTCAACAATATCTGCTGATTTAGTTATTACAGCATTTACATATAAACAATAAGAAACTATAGACGCAAAATCTTGCGTTTTTACTTTCACAAGGGTGAGTATAAAATATGTGGCAATTAAGTAATAAATTGATAATAGTCAGCTTGTCGTTAGTTCTGGTAATTGTTTGTGGGTGTGCCAAGCAAAAACCTAAAGAGGTAGCAGTATTACCAGTACAAGTATTACCTGAACCATTGAAAGAAAAACCGGTAACCCCGCAATATATATATCAAAATATTCATAGTCGGGATCCTTTTATTCCTTTGATTGTTGAAAGTGGACAAGAAATTCAGGCACAAAAGGGTAGTATTCCGGATGTAGATATTACAGAACTTTCGTTGATTGGTGTTGTTTGGGATAAGAAGGATTCCATAGCTTTGGCTCGTGGGCCTGGTGGTTATACCTTGATATTAAGATATGGAATGCTCTTTTATGGGGATTCCCCTATTTCTGGGGTACGGGGAAAGATTCTTAATAATAAATTTATTTCTTTATCCCAGCTTGATAAAGTGGTTACATTAGGATTTAAGGCATCTGACACCAAGGTGATGATAAAGGGTTATTGATCTTTCATCAGGCCAAGGAAAACAAGAAGAAACATTATCAAAGGAAGAGAAACAAGAGTTTATGAAGGCATTTGCCTCTGGACTTGGAGCAGGTATGGCAAAAGAGGCTGTGGCTCAACAAGGAAAACAACAAAAATAGTAACTGTTCACCGTTGTTTTTAATATAATCAACGAGTGAGAGAAAAATTCATGTCAGACATGTCAGAAGAATAAAATAATGAAGGGGTGGTTTTAAGGTGAAAAAATTGTATTTAATGACTGTATTTATCTATGTGGCTATGTTAAGTTCTATTGTCTATGCAGAGACTAATCTGCTTGATGTTCAGGTTGAAAAATTACAAGACAGAGTCAGTATAGTATTTGTTGGGGATACAGCTATAACAAATTATGACTCAGTGGCGTTAACTGATCCTCCGACAATAGTTATAGATATGCCTAAAACAACCTGTACCCCAAAAGAGATACCTGTCTCATCTGGTGGAATAACCAGAATTCAGATAGTTCAACAAAAAGGAAATCAGACAAGAATAATTGTTGGACTGATAAAATCCATCCCGTATCAGATAAATAAGATTCCAAATGGGCTCGAATTAAGTATTACCAACCCTTATGCTGATTATGCAATAACAGGGATTGAGGTCAAGGAAGGGGATGACCGAAGCATGGTAGTTATTTCTACGAATGGCGCCCCTCAGTATAAGTACTTTGAAACACTAAACCCTTCACGGATTATCTTTGATTTTCTTAATGCTACCTCTGGTGCAGTAAAGGATATAATGGTTGATGGTAAAAGCATTGCAAGGGTTGGTGTCCAACAAAGGTTCGTTGACCCGGTAAATGTAGCTCGCATAACGGTTGAGACAAAAGAATCGGTTCCTTATTCAGTTTTAACTCAAGGGAAAACAGTGCTTCTTACCCTTAAAAAATATTCCATTACAGAGCCTCCAGCCAGTACAGAAAAAAAAGCGGTAAAAAAAGAGAAACTGAAATCCAAACCATCGCAAACAGCGGTAAAGAAAACCTATAAACCAGAGAAAAAAGGACAACGCCCTATTACTACTAAAAAATCACAAGTAATACAACCAAAGGTAGCTGTTCCTAAAAAAATAACAAAAAAGCCTAAGGGACAGACTATTTCCATGGACTTTAAGGATGCTGATTTGCTTGATGTCTTACGATTAATTGCTCAGAAGGTAGAGCTGAATATTGTTCCCGGTGCAACAATAAAGGGAATAGTAAACCTGCGGTTGGATAATGTGCCATGGGAAACAGCATTGAATCTAATCCTGAAGGCACAGGGATATACCTATGTTAAGGAAGGAAAGGTTGTTTTCGTTGATACCAAGGAAAATCTTGTTGGCGAGCTTATGACAAGGGTTATTCCTCTTAACTATGCTCTGGCTGGTGAAGTTATGGGTGGTCTACAAAGTGGTATATTAACTCAGGCTGGAAAAATTAGTATTGATGTTCGGACTAATGCGCTTATTATTACTGATACTGTTGGTAATTTTCCCAAAATTGAGCAGTTGATAAAGGAGCTGGATACAGAGACCAAGCAAGTCATGATTGAGGCAAAGATTATTGAGGTTTATCTGGATAAAACCAATCAATTGGGATTTATGTGGAATATAAAGGATTTTTTACATGGATTTGAGATGTCAAGCCTGATGACACAAAATACACCGATGGGAGATAGGGGAGAATTAGTTTATGGAAAGGTAACATCAGGACATAATATTAATGGAGCGATATCTGCTATGATTTCTGAGGGTAAGGCAAATGTTTTATCTTCTCCAAGTATCAGAACCCTTCATGGCCGTGAGGCAAAGATCATGATTGGAGAAGAGATTCCCTATCAGCAGACAACAACTCAGTTGTCGCCAACCGCTCAAACAGGTGTAGTTCAAACCAATGTTGTCTTTCGTGAGGTTGGGGTAAAGCTTACTGTAGTTCCATTCATAAACCCTGATAATTTCGTTACACTCTCGGTGAAACCAGAGGTAAGCAGCTTTAAGGGTTGGGCAGAGAACAACACGCCAATCATTTCTACAAAGTCATCTGTAGCTCAATTATTGCTCAAAGATGGGGAAACCGTAATTATTGGTGGGATAATAGATGACCATGGCACAGAGAAGACAAATAAGGTGCCTGTTCTTGGAGATTTACCCTTTGTTGGCAGGCTTTTCAGGCTGGATGCGAAGGAAAATCGAAAAACAGAATTGGTTATCTTTATTACCCCTCATATTATTAAGAAGACTAAATGACAGCTGTTAGTTGAATGCTTACTTTTTTGCAATTATTCAAACCTGTCATCACAAGGGAGAATTGAAATGAGTATTCAAAATAAAACTGAGGCTGGGATGAGTTTTGTTGAATTAATGATTGCCGGACTTCTTCTGCTAATTGTTGCCTTGATAGCATCCACAACCTTTATGGGCAGTTCTCAAACAATAATTAAATCATGGGATGAATCCGTTGCTGTGGCAAGGGCACAGGAATTGTTGGAAGAGGTAAAGGGGATGAGATATGAGTATATTCATCAGGCAACCAGCACGGCTGCTGAGGAGCACCTCCACTTAAATGTTATTAATCCGATTATAATGCCTCAAGGATCAAAAACAGTAAGCGTTCCTGTCAGGATTATTGCACATACCAGTGATGATTATGTGGCTACGGGATATAATTTTGTCCCATTGAACATTACATGGGAGCATGAGGGGACAAGTACACCAGCAGGAAATATCCAAGACGGATATGGAATCAATGCTGCAACCATTACTCTAACTACAAATGGCTCCATAACACAACGATTGTTTGGTACACTCTCAATTGATGGTACAAATGTTTCCCAACGAGTGATGCTTTTCCCTTCGCAGGGTGAAACTATTTCTGACAAGGATATGATTGGGACAATAACAATGGAGGCATCATTTGTTGATGATCCGGCTGATGGAACGAAGACTACAACACCAGCAGATATCTTCCCTGAAGATTACAAGCAAATCACTATTATCACCAGTTGGGGGAAACAGGGCAGCAAGAGTGGCTCAAGGCAATTGGTTACCATTATCGCACCTAAGCCGGCATCGTATTATTAATGAAGCGTTCAGCCCTCAGTTTCAGCTATGGCAAGAAAATAAATGGGAGGCATTATGTCCTCACTCACTTTAATAAAAATCAATCGAACCTCAAATCCCGAACCTCGAACCCCGTATTTTCAGATGAAAACAACGGCTGGATTCACTCTTATTGAATTATTGTTGTCTCTGGTAGGGATGGCTGTAATCATGTTATCTGTTTTTGCCCTTTTTTCTGGTGGGGTGAAAAACTGGACGACCATGGAGCCTCAACTAACCATGCGGCAGGAGGCAACGGATGCACTTTATGGAAAGGCAGGTGATAAATCCGGTGGAATGGTGAACAATATTCAATCTGCGAGGGTTTTGCTTGATGGGATTAACACTGGTGCAACAGCAACACTATATGCAAGGGATATGAAACATGGGACAAGGACAATAGGCACAATAAGTTCAAGCGTAATTTATTTTATCAAGGATGACAAGCAACAGGTAGAAACAAATACACCACCAGGAACATTTAGTGCAACTGAGGATGATGTTGTTTGTTATTATGCGGTGGCTGACTCTGCCGGAACATACTCCTCATGGTCATTGAGAAGGGATGTTTATGCCCCGGGAACATCGACAGCAGGGACAATTACATCATCAACTATTATCTTGAAAAATATGGGTAATCCTGCAAGAACTGGAACGGGATCATATAGGATATTCACTTATTACAGTAAATCAGGTCAAGAAATAAATCCGACTGAAATTGTCCAGAATGTGCAAAATAAGAATATTGCCTATATCTCCATAAACATTCAAATGAATATTGATTCTGATCATGATAAGAAATATGGTGAAGATCCTCTTGATGGCGTAAACGATGATAACGATAATAAGATTGATGAGGATAAACCCATGGATTTAAGCATACTAACCAAGGTGTTTCCGAGGATGTTATGGAAGGATACGCCACAATAGCCATCAGTATTTCATCTGCCAGAGTTGTTACCTCAAAAACTGAACCCCGCAAGTGTATTTTCTGTTGACAAGTCAAGGAAATTATGGTATTATTTAAGCATTCGGTTATCAACAGTCAGCGATTATTTTAATCTTTATCAAGGATGGAATTTATGCAACCTGGAAGTTTACCAACATTTAATATCTGGGATTATGTTCAGATAATATTTAAGCGAAAGTGGTTATTTATCCTTCCTTTTGTAGCTGTTTTTTCAACAACTACCCTTGGCAGTTTTTTCTTGCCCAAAATATACCAATCAAAAGCTATACTTTTAGTTGAACAACAACAGATAGCACCCTTAGTACAGGGAATGGCTGTTAATCCTCAAAATGTAATCCAACTTGATACCTTAAAAGAGCAGATGCTTAGCTGGACAAAGTTAGAGGAGATGATTAATCAGTTGGAATTGGATAAAGGGGCAAAGGGAAAGTCTGGCTCAGAAAAGCTCATTAATTCTTTGCGTAAAAGGATTGTTATTATCTTAAAGGGTGATCTTATCTTTGTTAGCTTTGAGGATGCGGATAAAAAAATTGCTCAAAATGTTGTTAATTATGTGACCAGAACATTTGTTCAGGAAAGCCTGTTTTCTCAAGCAGAAGAGGCAAATTCAGCAATTGATTTTATAAAGAGGCAATTAGGGATATATCAACAAAAATTAGAAGAGTCTGAGGCAGCCTTAAAGGAATTCAAGGAAAACAACCTATTCCAGATGCCTGGGGATACCTCGAACCTTGGAAGGGCGTTAGAGTTTCGCAATAGATTAACAGAATTAAGGATGGATATTCAAGAAACTAATAAGATGAGGGATAAGATTCAGAAACAATTGGCATCTGAACAGAAAACTATTGTTTCAGAAACCAAAGGTGCAAATCCGGCTTTATCAAATCTTCAGACAAGGTTATCTGAAATGCAAGCAGGGCTTGAGGATCTTTACGCTAAAAAATGTACTGATTCTCACCCATGGGTAGTCTCGCTGAAGAAAAAAATAGATCAGGTAGGGGTACAGATTGAACAGGAAAAGAAAAAGGTGGTAGGTGGTGTAGAGACAACAGAAATAAATCCTGCATATCGGGAGTTACAACAAAGACTTCAGGAAGCAGAGATGGCAGTTGAATCAATGGGTGCCAGAGAAAAGGAATTGATAAGACTGTCTGATGAATCAGAGTATAAAGCAAAGAGTGTCCCGGAGCAGGAACAGGAATTGGCAAAATTAACCAGAGATTCAGCCATAAATGAGAAGATTTATAGTATGCTTTTAGAAAAACTTGAGGCTGCCAATATCTCTCATCGTCTAGAAATAGCTGAACGAGGAACAAGGTTCAGGGTGGTTGACCCGGCAAGGGAACCTACTCAACCGATTAAACCTAAGAAGCAATTAATTGCTTTGATGGGGTTTATAGTTGGCATCATCTTAGGGTGTGGATCTGTATTCCTTGGCGAATACACGGATCATTCCTTTAGAAGTGTTGAAGACCTTGAAGGATTTTTGGGACAGCCACTACTTGGCTCTACCTCAAAGATAGTTACTGTAAATGATGTAGCCGAACAAAAGAAAATACGAAGGCATCAATTCTTCCTCATAGCCTTATGTATAATGCTTATTGGATTGTTGACCTTTATTGTGGTGTTTATGGTTAAGACATAGAAGAAGGTTGATAGGTTGGGAAGGGAAGGGCTGATTGGTTGATAGGTTGATATGTTGGGAAGGGAAGAGTTGATGAATCTGTGTTCCTTTAACCTATCAACTCTTCAATCTATCAACCTATCAACCTATCAACCAATCAACAACCTACTGGAGAAATAACAATGATTGTAAGTATCCATCAGCCGGATTATCTTCCCTGGCTTGGTTTTTTTGATAAGATTTTACGGTGTGATGTTTTTGTGCTATTGGATAATGTTCAATTCAGCAAGAATTATTTTACTAACCGAAATAAGATTCGTACGGCTGCTGGAAGTGCTACCTCTCAGGGATGGACATGGCTGACTGTTCCTGTGCTAACCAAAGGAAAAGCAGACCAAAGAATAGATGAAGTACAAATCAACAATATCAGCGAAAGAAGATGGGCAGAGAAACACTGGAAGAGCATTGAGCAAAGCTACAAAAAGGCACTGTTTTTTTCCAAATATGCTGATTTTTTTTATCAATTATACTCAAAGGAATTGGATAGCTTGACTGAACTGAATAAGACTATTATTCAATATCTTGTTAGTGCATTTGGGCTTAACACAAGGATATGTGAAGTAGCAGAGATTAGGGAGGCAGCACCTCTGGCAGTTGAGGGCAAGGGAGGAGAATTGCTTTGCAATATTTGTCAGTCATTAGGGGCAGATACCTATCTTTCAGGGGCATTTGGGAAAGAATATCTTGATGAAGGATTGTTTACTGATCATGAAATAAAGGTAGTTTACCAGGAATTTGTTCATCCAGAATATAAGCAGGTATTTTCACCTTTTATTCCTAATATGTCAGCTATTGATCTTCTTTTCAATTATGGCAAGGATAGCTTGCAAATACTACAGGGAGAAAAAAGGTGTGGATAAAAAAGAAACCTTTTATCGAAGAAAGGGTAAAAGGATAATTGATATTATTGGTGCAATATCAGGATTGATTGTTTTTTCCGGACTCTTTGTCATTATCTGGCTATTAGTTAAGATAACATCCTCTGGTCCAGCTATCTATAAGCAGGTAAGGGTTGGAAAAGATGGGGAGTTTTTTACCCTTTACAAGTTCAGGTCAATGAGAAGGGATGCAGAGATACATTCTGGTCCACAGGAAACAACCAGAAATGATGTCAGGATTACCTTTATAGGTAGAGTTATTAGAAAAACAGGATTAGATGAAATGCCTCAGTTTTTTAATGTCTTAAAAGGGGATATGCGTATTGTTGGCCCTCGTCCGGAAAGACCATATTTCGTAAGCCAGAATAAGTGTTTTCAGGGAAAATGGTTGAGTGTTAAGCCAGGACTTTTTGGATTGGTTGAACTTAAATATGGATTTTCTGATGATTGCCCGCATATTACACCTGAGGATAAGGTGCCATTGGATCTGGGGTATATTGATAAATATTCCTGCTGGATGGATATAAAAATCTTTTTTGCCGTTGTCTGGAAAATACTTTTTAGACATTTCTATTTTTCCAGAATATTATCAAAAGAAACAACTGTTCCGGTAAAAAAGGAGTAATTCAAATGAAGATTGTCATTCTTGCTGGTGGATATGGAACAAGATTAAGCGAGGAAACTGTTTTAAGGCCAAAACCAATGATTGAAATAGGCGGTAAACCCATTTTGTGGCATATTATGAAGATATATTCCCATTATGGATTTAATGATTTTATTATTTGTCTGGGCTACAAAGGGTATTTTATAAAAGAATATTTCTCCAATTATTTTTTGCATATGAGTGATGTAACATTTGATATGACAAATAATTCCGTAGAAATATTAGAAAAACATGTTGAACCATGGCGGGTAACATTAGTTGATACAGGACTGGAACCAATGACAGGTGGAAGGATTAAGCGGATACAAAGGTATATAGATGGGACATTTATGCTCACATATGGAGATGGTGTAGGAAATATAAACATCAATGAATTGATGAGCGTTCATACTAAAAATGGTAAATTAGCTACATTAACATCTGTTCAACCCCCTGGCAGATTTGGTGCCCTTGATATTGATGAAAATAATCAGGTGCGCAAATTTCTTGAAAAGCCATCAGGGGATGGGACATGGATTAATGGTGGGTTTTTTGTGCTTGAACCTGAGATATTCAACTATATCTCAGGAGATGAGACTGTTTGGGAAGGAGATTCCTTGCCACAGATTGCCTTAGATGGGCAGTTAGTGTCTTATCGACATCGTGGTTTCTGGCAACCTGTAGATACCTTGCGAGAAAAAACTTTGTTAGAAGAATTATGGGATGCAAAAAAAGCCCCATGGAAGGTATGGGAATAATATGGATAAGTTATTTCAGGGGATATTTAAGGGGAAAGTAGTACTTGTTACCGGACATACTGGTTTTAAGGGAGCATGGCTATCGTTGTGGTTAAAGGAATTGGGTGCAAGGGTAATTGGATATTCCTTGCCTCCCCCTACTACCCCAAGTTTATTTGAGACTATTAGATTAAATGAGCATATCACTAATATTATTGGCAATATATTAGATTATGAACGACTTTTAAGTGTTTTAGAAGAATATCAGCCAGAGATTGTCTTCCATTTAGCCGCTCAATCCCTGGTTCGTGTTTCTTATGAAGAACCAAGGCTGACCTATGAAACCAATGTTATGGGTACGGTTAATATCCTTGAAGCAATCAGAAAATGTAAATCTGTTCAAGCAGGGGTAATTATTACCAGTGATAAATGCTACGAAAATAGGGAATGGTATTGGGGCTATAGAGAAAATGAGCCTATGGGTGGTTATGACCCATATTCTAATAGCAAAGCCTGTTCAGAATTAGTAACGACTTCATATAGAAAATCATTTTTTAATCCAAACGAATATCATATTCACCATGTTGGTCTGGCTTCGGCAAGGGCAGGCAATGTCATCGGTGGTGGTGACTGGGCCCAAGACAGGCTGATACCAGATTGTATCCGATCCATTTTAAGAGAAGAAAAAATAATTATCAGAAATCCTGATGCCATTAGACCATGGCAACATGTCTTAGAGCCTCTCAGCGGATATCTTTTATTGGCACAAAAACTTTATTCCAATGATTCACAGTATGCGGAAGGGTGGAATTTTGGGCCTGATGATACTGATGCAAAGCCTGTAGAGTGGATAGTTCAGAGGTTGTGTGCAAAGTGGGGGGAGAGTGCTTCTTATAAATTAGATGATAGAGAACATCCGCACGAAGCTCACTACCTGAAACTTGACTGTTCAAAGGCTAAAACAGAGTTGGACTGGTATCCGAGATGGGACATAGAAAAGGCTATCGACAGTATTATTGAATGGACTCATGCTTATAAAAAAAACGAGGATTTGAGAATAACATGCCTGAAGCAGATTGAAGAATATTCTGCCAATATGAAAGGAGAAATTTATGATTGCAGTTAAAGGTTATTACAAAGATAGGCAGATAAAATTTATGGAGCCATTGCCAAAGGATGTTTTGGAAGCAGAATTAAATATAATTGTTATTCCCAAAGAAATTCCAATGAATAATACGCATGATAGTGAAAGAGATTTTAAGATGTTAGGTTGTTACAATTTTTTTGATTCAGAAGATGACAAATATGTAGATTGGGAGGAACATTTTGGCATTAAAACATAGAGTTGGAGAATTGGTTTTGTTAAGCTTTCCATATACAAATTATAACGAGTCAAAGGTCAGACCTGCGGTTATTATATCAGATAATAATATAGACAATTATGGTAGAAAGGATTATATTGTTGCCTATATTACAACCGAAATGGATAATTATGTATTTAGCGAATTCTCTCTAAAATTCAATAATAATGATCTTGATAGTGGAACAGTAAAGAAAGAAAGCCTAATTAGGGTAGATAAAAATATTCCTATAGAGGATACACAAATATTAAAAAGCAATGTAGCGAGATTAAAAAAAGAAAAGATAGATGAAATATTAAAAATTTGGTCAAAATTAGTGACTAAAAACTATTATAATTCAATCCACAAACCATCTCATTTATCAGAATTTATTCCTGGCAAATCAAGAATTAATTATGCAGGCAGGGTGTTTGATGAAAAAGAAATGATTAATCTTGTTGATAGTAGTCTTGACTTCTGGCTTACTACCGGCAGATATGCAGAAAGGTTTGAGAAAGAATTTGCGAAATTTCTGGGTATTAAACACTGTTCCCTTACCAACTCTGGTTCATCCGCAAATCTTCTGGCATTCATGGCTTTGACATCTCCCAGCCTCAGGGAGAGGAGTATAAAAAAGGGAGATGAGGTCATTACTGTTGCAGCCGGATTTCCTACAACCGTGTCTCCGATTATTCAGTACGGTGCTGTTCCTGTATTTGTAGATGTTACCTTTCCAACATACAATATAGATTGTAATCAGTTAGAATCGGCCATTTCTGAAAAAACAAAGGCAATTATGGTTGCCCATACCCTTGGAAATCCCTTTGACTTAAGCACTGTGAAGGATTTTTGTGACAAACATAATTTATGGCTTATAGAAGACAATTGCGATGCACTGGGTTCAAGATATCTTTATAAAGGTAACTGGCGTTTTACAGGAAGCATCGGACACATTGGAACCTCAAGTTTTTATCCACCTCATCATATGACCATGGGAGAGGGTGGGGCTGTTTATACCAATGACACAAGGATTAAGAGACTTGTAGAATCTTTCCGTGACTGGGGTCGGGATTGCTGGTGTTCATCAGGACATGACAATACTTGTGGTAATCGTTTTGGTCAGCAGTTCGGAGAACTACCCTATGGATATGATCACAAATATGTATACTCTCATTTTGGATACAATCTGAAGGTGACAGACATGCAGGCAGCCATTGGATGTGCCCAGCTTGAAAAACTACCATCGTTTATTGATGCGAGAAAGAAAAACTGGAAAATACTTCGTGAGGGTCTTGCTGACCTTGCTGATAAGTTCATTCTCCCTGAGCCAACGGAAGGATCTGATCCTTCATGGGTTGGCTTTTTATTGACAGTAAAAGAAAATGCGGGATTCACGAGAGATGCTCTAATAAACCACTTAGAGTCCAATAGGATACAAACAAGAATGTTGTTTGCCGGAAATCTTATCAAACACCCGTGTTTTGATGAGATGAGAAAAAGCGGGAATGGATACAGGGTAATTGGCGAACTTACAAATACCGACCGAATTATGAGAGATTCGTTCTGGGTTGGTGTATATCCAGAAATGACGACAGATATGTTGGAATTTGTGATACAGCAAATATATAAATTTGGGCATGGTTCAAATTAGGAGCTGTCAATAAATAAATTTTACAATTTCCTCCCCCTAACCACCGTCAGCGGGGGACATTTGATACAAACGAGAAGTAATAGCTTGTATGAGTTTATTTGTTGACGGCTACTTACGGTTACCTAAATGGAGAATTAAAATGCAGAAATTACCAATAGGTATTCAGACATTTGAAAAAATAATTACCGAGAACTATTGTTATATAGATAAGACAAGAATTATCCATGAACTTATAAACAATGGTACCTACTTCTTTCTATCTCGTCCAAGAAGATTTGGCAAATCATTATTGATTGACACAATAAAGGGCTTATTTGAGGGCAGGGAAGAGCTTTTTAAGGGTTTGTGGATAGAAGATAAATGGGATTTTAGCCGGAAGTATCCGGTAATAAAGATAGATTTTGGTGAAGGTGTATCAAAGAGTAGGGAAGAATTAAGGAAAAAGATAGATGAAACACTGAAGATTAATCAAGAACAACTTGGTGTCAAGTGTGAATTTGAAACAATATCAGGTCGTTTTAGAGAAATTATAACAAAATCAGCTAAAAAATATAACCAAAGAGCAGTTATTTTAATAGACGAATATGACAAACCAATATTAGATAATATAGAAGAGCCTGTGATTGCTCAGGAGATGAGGGAAGAGCTGAAAAATCTATATTCTGTATTAAAGTCAACTGATGCCTATATCAAGTTTGTAATGCTGACAGGGGTATCTAAGTTTTCTAAGGTATCGTTATTTTCAGGGTTAAATAATTTATGGGATATAACCTTAGATGAGCGATTTGCAACAATCTGTGGCTATACTCAGGATGATTTAGAGACAGTATTCAGAGAATACTTAGTAGGTGTAGATTTAGAGAAGGTAAAACTGTGGTACAACGGATACTCATGGCTTGGGGAGGGTGTATATAATCCATTTGACATTTTATTGTTTTTAGGTAGTGCAAGTAGAGAGTTTAAGAATTACTGGTTTGAGACTGGCAGTCCCACATTTTTATTGAAATTATTAAAGGAACGGGAATATTATATCCCATCTATGGAAGAAATAGAGACAGGAGAGAATCTTATTGGCTCTTTTGATGTAGATTTTATAGAACCGACTGCTTTATTGTTTCAAACAGGCTATTTGACGATAAAAGATAGAAAGAATTTCAATGGTGATATATATTACACCTTGACTTATCCAAATTTAGAGGTAAGGAAGAGCTTAAATGAATACATCGCAGGTTACTTTATCAACAATCCCGGAAATTATCAACAGGGGAAGATACGAATTTTTAAGGTGATAAATAGTTTGGATACGGGAATAGATTCAGTCCAATTTTTTGAATCCTTAAAAGAAATATTTTGGACACTATTTGCCTCAATTCCTTATAACTGGTATATAAATAATCATCTGGATAAATATGAAGGCTACTATGCCTCAATATTTTATGCAGTATTTGCTTCTATTGGATATGCTATAAAATTAGAAGACCCCACAAATCGCGGTAGGATTGATATGACTATAACAACCGCGAAGGTAGTGATAATATTTGAGTTTAAGATCATGGAGAAGGAGAAGGAAAGTGAGCAAAACACCGCATTAGAGCAGATAAAGAATAAGAAATATTCTGAGAAATACTTGAATTCAGGCAAAGAGATATATCTGGTAGGAATAGAGTTTTCAAAGGTAGAGAGAAATATAATAAGGTTTGATTGGGAAGTTGTAATTTCCGGTTGCACAGGTGGAAAAAATGTACTCCAGCTATAAGCTATCCATACCTTAAGAACTTACAAATTGTGAACCTGTTGAGTATAATATATCACCAATATGCAAATGTGGAGTAAGAAATGAAAAGATTGCCAATAGGAATTCAAACATTTAGTGAAATAATTAACGAAAATTATTGTTATGTAGACAAGACGAGGATAATATACGAACTCATAAACAATGGCAAATACTTCTTTCTATCCCGTCCGAGAAGATTTGGTAAGTCATTGTTAATAGACACGCTCAAGGATTTATTTGAGGGCAGAGAAGAATTATTTAAAGGCTTATGGCTTGAGAACAAATGGCTATGGAATAAAAAATATCCAGCCATAAAAATATCTTTTGGTGGAGGAGTAAGGAATACAGATGAATTGGATATTGTCATAAAAAATCAATTTAAAAATATTTACGAAGATTACGAGCTCAAAGACTATGAAATAACCTTAAGCAATGTTATGTTTTTAAGTTTAATAAGAAAACTCTATAAGGAATATAATAGTCAAGTTGTAATATTAATAGACGAATATGATAAGCCGATATTAGATAATATTACTGATAAAGATAAAGCAACTGCGATTAGAGAAGACTTAAAAGATTTATATTCGGTATTAAAAGAAGCTGATGCGTATATTAAATTTTGTTTTATAACAGGGGTATCTAAATTTTCTAAGGTATCCTTATTCTCTGGACTTAATAATTTATGGGATATAACCTTAGATGAGCGATTTGCAACAATCTGTGGCTATACTCAGAATGATTTAGAGACAGTATTCATGGAATACTTAGTAGGTGTAGATTTAGAGAAGGTAAAATTGTGGTACAACGGATACTCATGGCTTGGGGAGGGTGTATATAATCCATTTGACATTTTATTGTTTTTAGGTAGTGCAAGTAGAGAGTTTAAGAATTATTGGTTTGAAACAGGGAGTCCGACATTTTTATTAAAGCTATTGAAAGAAAGGAAGTATTATCTGCCTGAGCTTGAAAGGATAAGGGCAGGTGAATCGTTGATAGGTTCATTTGATGTAGATTACATAGAGTCTGCTGCATTATTATTCCAAACAGGATATCTTACGATAAAAGGTAAAAGGCAAACAGGAGCAAAGATAGAATATGAATTAACATATCCAAACTTAGAGGTAAAAAGTTCCTTAAATGATTATTTGCTGTTTTACTTGAATAAGGATGCACAGACTAAAGAGAATACACAATCAAATGTTTATGATGCCATAGAGAAATTAAACTTTGAGTCATTAAAAGACGCATTCTTCAGACTTTTTGCCGCCATACCCTACGAATGGTACATAAAGAATGAATTGGACAAATATGAAGGCTATTATGCCTCAATATTTTATGCAGTATTTGCTTCACTTGGATATGATTTAAGGGTAGAAGAATCTACTAATCATGGCAGGATTGATATGGTGATAAAAACCGATAAGGTAGTGATAATATTTGAGTTTAAGGTCATAGATAAAGAAAGTGAGCAAAACACCGCATTAGAGCAGATAAAGGATAAAAGATATTATGAAAAATACTTAAATTCAGGCAAGGACATATATCTGGTAGGGATAGAGTTTTCAAAGTCAGAGAGAAATATAGTAAGATTTGACTGGGAAAGAAGATGAAAAAAATGCAAAAGAATATATTATTATGGATGATTGGTGTAGTTTTGTTGGTTGGTGTGCCAACACTAAGCTATGCTGCAACAGGGACAAGCGGAACAACAGCAGGGTAGAAGATTGTCAGTGGTGGTGATGCTGGTGATGCTGGCATTGCAGATATGGCTGGTGATGTTGTAGCCTAATAGGCTCTATGATGATTTGTGTGGGCACCTAAATTAGAGCAGGAAGTGAACAGATTACAAGGGACAAAGGCATGTGATATTTTATTAAGAAAAGCAGTAACCGTTTCATCCATAGAGGAATTTAATGGGCTTTTGGAAAAGATGAAACAATAGTTGGGAGTCGTAAATAAAAAAAAACTTGCAATATATTCCCTTCTCTGCTATACTGATAGCATGTTAGAAAATGTTAAGTAGAAATGTCATTCTTTTGTGGCTACTAAGATAGAATTTGACTTGAGGGTGGGTAATGAAATAAAAAAAGAGGATAATTGAAAGAGAAGAAGAGTTTTGAGATTAATTCTGCTTTCGAGATCTGACCCCGGATCTCCCTAATTCAAGGTGTATCAAAAGAAGAGGTGAAGATAAGATGGCTATTTCAATGGCAGTATATAATACTATAAGACAAATAGTTGATGAAAGAATAGATACCTTTAAGGAGCGAATAGAAGAGATAAGGGTTGAAAGAAAAGATTTTGATGAACTAAAGGGAGAGGTGACGAAATTAACCATAAGTGTTGATAGGCTTGCCGAGGCTCAAGCAGAAACAGGACAGAAGGTTGGAAGACTGGAAGAGAGTATGGCTAAGCTTGCCGAGGCTCAGGCAAAAACAGAACAGAAGGTTGGAAGACTGGAAGAGAGTGTTGATAAACTTGCTGTGGCTCAGGCAAAGACAGAGCAAGCAATAAAACATCTATCAATTAATATTTCTGGATTGAGTGATACTATAGGGTTTGGGCTGGAGGATATTGCAAGGACAGTTGTGCCAGGCTATCTGGAAAGGCATGAGAATATTTACATAGAGGAATTGCAAAGGGGTTTTATAGAGGTTGATGGTGTTGAAAGAGAAATAGATCTGTTTGGTGAATGCAACAGAGACGGAGAGACCATCTTGATCATAGGAGAGGTGAAATCAAGGATATATGAGGGTGAGGTAAAAAAATTTGTTTCTAATGTGATTAATCCTATTAGAAAATCAGAGAAAGAAAGGCGTATCTATCCCTTAATGTTTGGATATGTTATCCACCCCTCTGCTCAGAGATTGGCTAAGGCAGAAGGGGTGCATCTGGTTGCATCTTATCAGAGGTAGGAGCAGCGTAATTACTACTAAATTTGGGATAGGAATTGAGTTACGGAAATACAATAGATGAATGAATAAGGAAGAGGTAACAAATGCAAAAGGGTTCAGTTCAACTACTTAAAACAGAGGCAGCACCTCTGGCGATAGTTATTTCTTTAATGTTGCTAATAATCAGCCATAATAGTTATGCAGAGGGTATGATTATAAATGAGATCATGTATGACCTTGAGGGGAGCGATACTAATGGCGAATGGGTTGAATTATATAACAATAGTGAATCTGCTGGTGTTAATCTCTTGGGTTGGAAATTTTTCGATGGTGATGGGACTACACAACATTCGCTAACCATTTATCAAGGGACATGGACCATTCCTCCTCAAAGATACGCAGTGATTGTAAAGAATGGAGCTACTTTTACAGATAGTTATGGAACCAATACAGGTACAATTATTCAATGTACAGCTATGGCTCTTGTTAATTCAACAGCTACAATAGCATTAATAAACACAAACAATGAGTCTGTCTGTTCTGCCAACTATTCCTCTGTTGATGGCGGAAATGGTAATGGTAAATCATTAGAAAGAATATCCCAGATAAGCAACGAATGGGCGGAAAGTCAAATAGCTGGTGGAACACCTGGTAAAAGGAACAGTGTAGCAACGATAGAAACAGGCACAATTGCTACGATGGTAAGGATTTCTCCTGTATCTGGTCGTGCTCGGGTTGAGGGGACTTATACGGTAGAGATAAGGATAGAAGATGTTGTTAATTTATATGGCTGGCAATGCAGCCTTGGTTTTAATCCGGCAATACTTCAGCCAATAGTAATTGAGGAAGGGGGTTTCTTAAAGGATACTGGAACTCAAACATTATGGCGTAGTCCTAATATTGCAACTGGCTCGTTAAAAAATATTGCCTGCTCAAGACTTAGTACATCCACAGCAGTAAGTGGTTCAGGGATACTTGCATCTATTAAATTTAAGGTTATCGGGACATCTACTAAGATGCCGTCTTCTCTTGAGTTGGGAAATATCATCCTGTCTGATCCAGATGGGGCTTTAATACCTCATGACCTGTTGAATGGAAGCGTATCTGTTGCTTATGGATTTAATATTAATATGGACACCACTGTAAATATTCAGGATTTGGTTCTTGTTGGCAGACAGTTTGGAATGAGTAGTGGTGATACAGGATATGACCCTTGGTGTGATATTAACTCAGATGGGACAATAGATATTTTTGATATAGCTGATATTTCCAGAAATTTTTCTGATGTTCCGAATATTGTGGTTTCACAAGCACCCAAAACATCTTGTACAATCAATGACAAATCTGCAGATATAAGATTAGCCGCTGTTTCAACAACAATCAAGGTTGGCGAGGAAATTGATGTAGGTTTATGGATTGATAATGCAACTAATCTGTATGGAATACAATTTGATATTGAAACAGATAATCCTGATAGTTTGAAATTAATAGGGGTAAAGGAGGGTGAATTCCTGAAAAAGGGACAGAAAACATTCTGGGCAACATCTCCAGCAATAAATAAATTTGCTCAATGTCGAATGGGCAGGGTTAAAGGAGAAAATGGTCAAGGGGTAATAGCTGTACTAAGGGTTAAGGCAAACAAAGAAGGGACTGCAACAATAACTGTCCGGGATGTATTAGGGGTAAGCCCTGATATTGAAAGGATTTCTGTTAATCCTACGAATATCTCTCTTCATATCGTTCCATTAGAGGGTAATCTTTCAACCTTGACTCATACAGCATATCCAAATCCATCTTTGAATAGTCAACCCATCAGGTTTGAGACCTCAGGACAGATAGCAATGATCGAGATATATACACTATCAGGTGAGTTGATTAAAACAATTACTAATTCTAATATAGGGGAATGGGACCTAACAAATATGGATAATAAACCTGTCGCAAGCGGGATATATTTCTATATCCTGAAGACAACAAACGATAAAATATTGCAGGGTAAGGTTGGTGTTATTAAATAATACGAGTTGTTCACGGCTTGAAATTAGAATTAGGTGAAAAAGTGAAATTGTTTAGTATTTCGTGAATGCTTACATTTAAGTTGTATCAAAAGGGGTGAAGATAAGATGGCTATTTCAATGGCAGTATATAATACTATAAGACAAATAGTTGATGAAAGAATAGATACCTTTAAGGAGCGAATAGAAGAGATAAGGGTTGAAAGAAAAGATTTTGATGAACTAAAGGGAGAGGTGACGAAATTAACCATAAGTGTTGATAGGCTTGCCGAGGCTCAAGCAGAAACAGGACAGAAGGTTGGAAGACTGGAAGAGAGTATGGCTAAGCTTGCCGAGGCTCAGGCAAAAACAGAACAGAAGGTTGGAAGACTGGAAGAGAGTGTTGATAAACTTGCTGTGGCTCAGGCAAAGACAGAGCAAGCAATAAAACATCTATCAATTAATATTTCTGGATTGAGTGATACTATAGGGTTTGGGCTGGAGGATATTGCAAGGACAGTTGTGCCAGGCTATCTGGAAAGGCATGAGAATATTTACATAGAGGAATTGCAAAGGGGTTTTATAGAGGTTGATGGTGTTGAAAGAGAAATAGATCTGTTTGGTGAATGCAACAGAGACGGAGAGACCATCTTGATCATAGGAGAGGTGAAATCAAGGATATATGAGGGTGAGGTAAAAAAATTTGTTTCTAATGTGATTAATCCTATTAGAAAATCAGAGAAAGAAAGGCGTATCTATCCCTTAATGTTTGGATATGTTATCCACCCCTCTGCTCAGAGATTGGCTAAGGCAGAAGGGGTGAATCTGGTTGCATCTTATCAGAGGTAGGAGAAGTGTAATTACTACTATTGTCCCGTCAAGTCTGGGCAACAAAACATAAATCAAGCTTAGGAGACGAGAAATGCAGAGAAATGTATTGTTATGGCTAATTGGTACAGTTTTGGTCATTGGCATATCAACACTAAGTTCTGCTGCAACAGGGACAAGCGGAACAACAGCAGGGATGAAGATTGTCAGTGGTGGTGATGTCGGCAATATTGGCATAGCGGATGTAGCTGGTGATGTTGTAGCTGCTTTTAAGTTTAGTGGAAGTGGAACCATAACTACTACTTGAGTATAGCCACGGTTACTGTAGGGTAAATATATGGTGGTAAGTGGGGGACATTAACCAATGATCAGAATGGCTCACCAGGAGGAACAGTTGATTATATGTATCAACTTTACAATATGGGAAATGCTACGGATGTCTTTAGTTTGTCGCTTAATACTACAGGATTGCCAGCAGGATAGACAGCAACACTATCAACTACTACCTTGACCGTAGCTGAGGATGCCATGAATAGCTTTACAGCCCATGAAATCATCCCTGCTGAAGCAGTTGCCAATGATAAAGGGACAATCATAGTTACTGCTTCGGCTACTGTGGATGATGGGGATGCGTATGTGATAGGTTCATGGCAATATGGTGGCACCGATGTATTAACCGATAGTGCTATCACTACTTGTTCTTCAGCCATAATTGCACTAACCAAGATCTATGATGTGCAAAATCCAGGTAGTTATACTGGAAATAGTACAAATGTGCCGGGTTTCAGTTATAACCTATTGCTTGCAGTACAATAATATCGGTAATATAGCCGCTGACAATGTTACCATAACCGATAGGATTCCAAAATATACTACCTATGTTACTGGAAGTATTAAGATGGGAACAATTGGGAGTACATATGATATAGCTACAAAAGAAGATGACAATGCATCGGATGGGACAACACTACCATATGCTAATTGGAATGCAACAACTACTGGGACAGTAACATTTAGTTTAGGGAATATAGCAGCTGGTGCAGTCGGCAAATTGTACTATCAGGCAAGGATTGATTAGTCATTGAATAACCAGTTTGATGTATTATTTAGATGCGTTGGTTATGTATAAATAAGGAAGCTGATATGAAAAGATTAGTAAGATTTGATTGGGCAGTAAAAACTGTTAAGGAGCAAGGCTAATTTTGATGTATTAGAGGGCTTCTTGAGTGAACTGCTCAAAGAAGTAGAAGGAGAGGCAGAACTTTTCAGAAATATAGGTCAGGTATTAGGGAGGAAAGGATTTCTTGCCCGACTTGTTCGTGTTAGAGATCGATATATGCCTCGGCACCAAGGCAGACTTCGGAAACAAGAGGGGGATATTTTAGTTGTTAGTATTTGCTGCCAAAGAACTTGTGTAAACTGTCCCCCTTCCCTTCCTAAAATCAAAAGGGTGTGGAATGTGG
>Ga0210016_1001536_pt1 | contig 21447 bp, 19 predicted proteins | sample CryGeyCG2014_300_FD_185454 | JGI IMG/M metagenome (GOLD analysis project Ga0210016, IMG submission 185454) | Groundwater microbial communities from aquifer - Crystal Geyser CG02_land_8/20/14_3.00 (SPAdes) (version 2) | ecosystem: Environmental > Aquatic > Deep subsurface > Groundwater | place... | reverse complement strand
AAGGGAGGAATTACCCCTCTTTGACAAATGGTTCGACGAGACTCACCATCCTGAGCTTGTCGAAGGAGAGGGGCGAGGGGAGATTTAACAATGTTTGTGTCAATTCAATTCTAAGACCTTTATGAATTACATAAAGGTTCAATATTTTCATTTGAAATGAAGCATTCTTATGGAAAATCCCAAAAACAATATTTCAGGAAGAAGTACTCGTTAGAGCGAGCTTTAAACAAGAAGGACTGTTGCCCCTGTTTCTCACTTGAACTTCACGGGAGAAATAGGCCGCCGTCTTTGATAAGCTCTAAACACTGATCGAGGGATAAATCTTGATGGGGAAAGGGACTGTCCTCTTTTTCTATCCTTTAGGTTCGCTCCCTTGACTCACGAATTGCCTCTATTATTTCCTTCCTTGTAATTCTTTTACGCAATCCGACGACATCAAAGGGAGAGCGGCGGAGGGGAAGTTTTGGTATTATGGAAAAGGTATCGCCTTTACGACGACGGATGATAACTTCCTCCTTCTTAGATTCTTCGAGAATATCTGCCAATTTCTCTCGTGCTTGCGAGTAAGTGTATACCTTCATAATTCACCTCACCACCTTTATCCCTAAACTTTCGGCAACTCCACACATGTTACCATCAAGGCTAATGAGGGGCAGTCTGTTTTCAATACAACACTGCAAATAGTAAGCATCATAGGCATATATATTGAACTGTAAAGCGATTTTTATTGCAGCATGTATTGCCACCGGGACTAATCTGACCGCTATTCTCTGTGAGAGGTTGAAGGCCCGGGGGATTTCCCGATCATTGAGGCGCCCCTTTCTTCTCATAGCAATTAATGCGTTCCCAATTTCATAGGGTAGGACTTCCGGTGAAACGATACTATATCCGAAAGTTTTCTCAATTACCCATTCACGGTCTATCTCGCTGAGGGCCACGGCAAGAAATGCACTTGCATCTGAGACCATTTCCATGTCATATTTGTACAACTCATATAGGAAGTTGTCAATAATATAATTGTGCCGTGTCTGAAATTTCACGTGCTAAAATTTCCCTTGATTTTCTTTGGTAAATGTTATATTTTATTTTCCAGAAATTTTGTGTTTAATAGTTTTTGAATTTAAAGGGTTGTATTTTATTTCTTGATAGGAAAGCGATATGTCGGGACATTCAAAGTGGAGTACAATTAAGCGAAAAAAAGGCGCAGCGGATGCCAAACGGGGGAAGGCCTTCACTAAAATCATCAAAGAGATTATGGTCGCCGCCCGCTTTGGGGGAGGGGATATCAATGCTAATCCGAGGCTTCGGACTGCGGTCCTCGCAGCTAAAGCAGAGAACATGCCGAAGGATAACATTGAGAGGGCCATCAAGAAAGGGACCGGAGAACTGGAAGGGGTCAACTACGAAGAGCTGACTTATGAGGGTTACGGACCGGGCGGCGTGGCCATGATGCTGGAAGTGGTGACGGATAATAAAAACCGCACCGTTGCCGATGTGAGGCATGTCTTCTCCAAATACAATGGCAGCCTTGGTGAGAACGGTTGCGTTTCCTGGATGTTTGAAAAGAAAGGGTTGATCGTCATCGAAAAGAGCGGGGTTGATGAGGATCGTCTGATTGAAGTAGCATTGGATGCAGGGGCCCTTGATGTGAAAGATTCGGGCAAGGAATTTGACGTGACAACCGATCCGGCGAGTTTTGAAGAAGTGAAAAAGGCTGTTGAGGAAGCCGGTTTCAAATACAGCTACTCTGAGGTAACGATGGTTCCCCAAAGCACTGTTCGTTTGAGTGGAAAAGAGGCGGAACAGATGCTGAAGTTAATGGAAGGGCTTGAAGATTCTGATGACGTCACGAAAGTTTACGGCAATTTCGATATTGCCGAAGAGGAAATGGAACGGCTCAGTGCATAAACATTCCTGTTTCAGTGAAATGATAAGCCACCCCCTTCTAAAGGAAAGTGATTGGGTGGCTTTTTCACATCTGGACCCTTCGACTGCGCTCAGGATTAACCCTGAGCCTTCGAGCCGACCTCAGACCGAAGGCAAAGTACTCAACCGAAGGCCGGGGGAGAAATTGAAGGGGTGAAGGGGTCTTATGGTGAAGGCGATCGGAATCGATCCAGGCTTAGCGATGACGGGCTTTGGGGTGGTAGAGGCTCTTCTCCGGGGAGGGAAAGCCTGTGATTGGGGAACCATTCGAACCGAAGCAAATTGTCCTATTCCCCTTCGTTTAAAAACCATCTATGACGGACTCAAAGGACTTCTTGATAAATGGAAGCCGAACCTTCTCGTTTTAGAAGAAGTCTTTGTCCTGAAACAATTTCCCAAGGCGGCCATCCTGTTGGGAGAAGTGAGAGGGGTGATCTACCTCGCGGCTCAGGAGATGGACATTCCTGTGGCCGAAGTGAGACCGACGGAGGTAAAAAGTGCGTTGACCGGAAGCGGTCGGGCCGATAAGGAACAAATGAAGAAGGCGATTCGCCAAATTCTCAGGATCGAGAATCCCCTGAAATCGAGCCATGCAGGGGATGCCCTGGCTTTGGCCTTAACCGGTCTTTCTCGAAATGAAAATTTTCATTGGTAACATCTGCTTCTCAGCAGAGAAGCAGAGAAATACGAAATTCGAAGCACGAAATTCGAAACAAGCACGAATGTCCCAAATTCTAATTTCTCAAACGAATAAAGGTTTAGGATTTTGAAATTAGAATTTTGGATTTGCCTGCCCTGTTAAGTAGGTTTTGGGCTAACCTCTGGCTGGATGCATAACGAACCACCCGGGAAGAGTACAGTCGTCGACTTTGGCGAAATTACTTAACAGGGTGAAGATTTCGATATTCGAATTTCGGATGTGCAGGTATAAAAAGATGATTCGATACATCGAAGGGAAATTGCTCAAGAAGGAAGAAGATAGGATAGTCGTGTTAGCGAGTGGGGTGGGTTATGAGATCCTCCTTCCTGCCATTGTTCGCCAGACCTTCGGTCCGAAGAAAGCAGGGGAAGATGGAGAGATCGTCAGACTTTATATTTATTACCATCAGACCGAACGACAACCCAAGCCTCTTCTCATCGGGTTCAACTTCGAACCGGAGAAGGAATTCTTTGAGAAATTCATTACCGTGGAAGACATCGGTCCCCCCACTGCGGTGAAGGCCTTGATGATGCCCATTCCAAAGATTGCCAAGGCGATAGAGGAAAGGAATTCGAAAACTCTCGAGAGCTTGAAGGGAATTGGAAAAAGGACGGCAGACAAAATCATCGCCACCCTTCAGGGAAAAGTGGGTAAATTTGCCCTAATGAGGGAGGATCAAATTCCAGTTGATGTGGAGGTCGTGGACTTTAAAAAACAGGTGGAAGAAGTTTTAGTGAAGGACCTTGGCCACAAGTTAAACGAAGCGCAGAGACTGGTTAAAGAGGCGATGCTCCGAAACCCAAATATTTCATCCCCAGAAGAATTGTTTGATGAGGTGTATCGAGGTCAAAAAGAGATTACGCCTTCTTAAGCGGTGAAAATGGTCTTTTGGTTAAGGTTACGAAGCCCGTTTGGTCGACCTTACCCATTGACAAAACTGGCATCTTTACCCTAACCCTTGAACCAAAGTTTTTTTCCAAGGTAGTGGGAGAAGAAGATGAAGAAATCCGAAGAGGGGAAGAAGCCTGATCCAGAAGAGAGGGTTGAGGAGATCCACCCAGAAGTTGAAGACTACCTCGATCTGAGGCCGCGTAAGCTTTCTGAATACATCGGTCAAAAACAGGTGGTGGAGACGCTGGAAATTGCCATCCAGGCAGCCAAAAAACGTGGAGAGCCTCTGGACCATATTCTTTTTCATTCTCCTCCAGGATTGGGAAAAACCACTCTCGCCCATATCATCGCCACAGAATTGGGGGTTCGCATTGTCACCTCCTCCGGGCCTGCTATCGAAAAAGGAGGCGACCTGATCAGCATCCTTACCCATCTGGAAAGAGGGGACGTCCTGTTTATCGATGAGGTGCATAGACTTCCCAAGGTGGTGGAAGAATTCCTCTACCCAGCCATGGAAGATTTTTGCATTGATTTCATTTTTGATAAAGGGGCTCATGCGAGAAGCCATCGGTATCGGTTGGAACGGTTCACCTTTGTGGGCGCCACCACACGGGCCGGGCTCCTTTCGGCGCCTCTTCGGGAACGCTTTGGAATATTGAGGAACCTTGATTTCTATTCTGTCGAAGAACTCTGCCAGGTGGTCAGGCGTTCTGCCGCTCTCTTAAGAGTTCCCATTGATGAAGGGGGAACGGAGGAAATCGCCAAGCGGTCGAGAGGCACACCAAGAATTTCCAACCGGCTTCTCAAAAGGGTGAGGGATTTTGCTGAGATCCGTGGGCAAGGGAAGATAGACAAAGCCATCGCCGATGAAGGACTGCGTTTGGAAGGAGTGGATGAAATCGGTTTGACAAGTCTTGACCGAAGATTTCTCGAGACCATCATCCGGTATTACAGAGGAGGGCCGGTGGGTCTTGAGGCGATTGCAGCGACCTTGCAGGAAGAATCGGATACGCTGGTCGATATGATTGAGCCCTTTCTTCTGAAGATCGGCTTTGTCGCAAGGATGCAAAATGGGAGAAAAGCCACCGAATTGGCCTACCAGCATTTCGGGCTCCCCTATTCAGAATCAGGAAAACAACTTTCCCTTCCCACCCGCAAGAAACATTAATCCTATTCGGTCTTGTCACCCCTGACCTTTCCTTTCCCTATTTAGGATGAGTCGGGTAGCATTCTGTCAAACTCTGGAACGGAGTGTTTCCCAATTGATTTCTTTCCTCCAATTTAGTAAACTCTCACCAAGTTTAAGATTTTCCAAATCTTGGCCTGCCTTTATGTAGAGGCATAAGCAATGAAACAACCAAATGAAAAAAAGGATAAGGGGATAAAGAATTGGCCTAAGTCAGAACGTCCCCGTGAACTTTTGCTGGAAAAAGGGCCTGAGTTTGTCTCTGATGCGGGACTGGTGGCAATACTTCTCCGCATTGGGATAAAAGGGAAGGATGCTGTTTCTTTTGGACGAGAACTTCTTCATCATTTTGGGGGTCTCAGGGGATTGCTTAATGCTAATAAGAAAGAGTTGGAAAAAATAAAAGGATTGGGACCTGCAAAGGTTTCTCAATTGCTTGCGGCGACAGAGATTGCCAAGCGGCAACTAAAAGAGCAAATATTAGGCAAAACTACTATTCATGGGCCAGAAGATCTGATTGAATATCTCTCCATGTCTATGGCAAATCTAAAGGAAGAAGTTTTCAAGGTTGTTTATCTGAATAGCGCCAATGTCGTCATCGCCGTTGAGGATTTGTTCAAGGGCACGATTGATCAATCAGCAGTCTATCCAAGAGAGATCATAAAAAGGGCTTTTGAGTTGAACGCCTCGGGACTCATCTTCGTCCATAATCATCCTTCTGGTGATTTAAAACCAAGCAAAGATGATCTTTCCCTAAATCGAAAATTAATCGATGCCTGCCGGGTAGTGAATCTCACGCCTTTAGATCATCTCATCATAAGCCAATCGGGGTATATTTCATTTAAAAATAAATTGTTAATTTGAGTTTATAATCAATATAATTGATGTTAAACTATAATTAAGATAATTCTTGACAATTATCAAAATTTGTATTATTAATCCTCTGTTTTAAAAACCTCTATCTAAAGGTGATGTTTATGACAAATGTAAATCTGGAAATTCTGAAATCGCACCTATGGGAATCGGCAAATATTCTCAGAGGAAGCATCGACGCAGCGGACTATAAAAATTACATCTTCGGCATGTTGTTCTTAAAACGTCTCTCTGATGTTTTTGAAGAGGAGGCTGAAAGAATTGAGAAGGGGACAGGTAATAAAAAAGTTGCCTGGAACGATCCTGACGAACATGAATTTTTTGTTCCCGATATAGCAAGATGGGATTACATCAAAACACACACTCAAAATCTTGGTGAAATTCTCAATAAAGCCAATGATGCCTTGGAGGAATCGAATACCTCAACATTGGAAGGGGTGCTTACAGCCACAGACTTTAACGATAAGGATAGACTGCCAGATGTCGTGCTTTCGAAGTTAATAGCTCACTTTTCAAAGATCCATCTGCGGAATGAAGATTTAAGTGAGCCAGATATCCTTGGCCGGGCCTATGAGTATTTGATTGGTCAGTTTGCTGATGATGCAGGGAAAAAAGGAGGAGAATTCTATACCCCGAAAGAAGTGGTCACTCTTTTAGTTGAGATATTAGATCCTCAGGAGAGGATGCGTGTCTGTGATCCGGCCTGCGGATCAGGGGGCATGCTTGTACAATCGGTTTATCATCTCAGGGGTAAAGGCCAAAATCCCAAGAACATCTCCCTTTTTGGGCAGGAGAGAAATATCAGTACTTGGGCCATCTGTAAAATGAACATGTTGCTCCATGGATTGAAGGATGCCAGGTTGGAGAAAGGGGATACTCTGAGATCACCAAAAATTCTCACCGAAAATGGGAAGCTCATGGAATTTGACATTGTGATTGCCAATCCTCCATTTTCTCTTAAGAACTGGGGTTATGAAGAAGCCCAGAATGATTCTTATCGGCGCTTCAGGTTTGGTATTCCCCCGAAAGGTTATGGAGATTATGCTTTTGTCCAGCACATGATTGCAACGTTGAATACCCGAGGACGGGCTGGTGTTGTGCTTCCTCATGGAGTTTTATTTCGCGGAGGCGCTGAGGGAAAAATTCGGAGGGGGATTTTAGAAGAGGATTTGCTTGAGGCAGTGATTGGGCTCCCCTCTAATCTCTTTTTTGGGACAGGGATCCCTGCCTGCCTATTCATTATAAATAAAGATAAACATAAGGAACAAAAAGGAAAGGTTTTCTTTCTTTACGGAGCCAACGACTTCTTAGAAGGAAAGAACCAGAATAAACTTCGAAAGGAGGATATCGAAAAGATTGTTAACGCTTATAGAGAGTATAGATCTATTGATAAATATTGCCGTCCCATATCCCTTGATGAGATACGAGCGAACGATTGCAACCTAAATATTACTCGCTATATCGATGTGGCTGAAGAAGAAAAGCCTATTGATGTGCAAAAGGTCCTGAACGAACTGAATGAATTAAAAGGGGAACGATCTGCCATTGAAAAGAAGATGAAAGAATTTTTGAAGGAGTTAGGGTATCGAATCTAAAATCTTGGGGTAAAAATACATGTGTCATCCTGAACTTGTTTCAGGATCTGAGATGCTGAAATATATTCAGCATGACATTGTTTCTATTTTTCACGATCACGACTTAATCAACTGCAAATATGTTCCGAAATCAAAAAGACGTTGAACTCGTATTGAGCGCTTTAGGGGAACAGTTGGAAAGTTTGTTGGATAAGCCCGTTGAGCTTCTTGTATGCGGTGGATCGGCCTTAAATGTTTTGGGTCTTGTTCGACGTGCCACCAAGGATATAGATATCCTCGCCTATATAGAGAGGAATGATAAGGGAGAAACTTTTTTAATCAAAGCAGCTTCCTTAACTCCTGAATTGGTGATGGCTGCTCAGAAAGTGGCACGAGATTTCAATTTACCTGAAAATTGGCTAAATCCAGGGCCTGCTTCAGCGGTTGATTTAGGTCTTCCAGAAGGAATCATGGAGAGAGTGCAAACCAGAAAGTTTGGCCGAAACCTTACAATCCATTTTTTGGGTCGATATGATCAAATTCATTTTAAGCTTTATGCATCAGTGGATCAGGGGGCTGGAAAACATTTCGATGACCTTCTCGCCCTGAAGCCTACATCAGAAGAGATCGAAAAGGCGGCCCGGTGGAGCATGACCCATGATGTCTCTGAAGGATTTAAGGAGAGTCTCAAGATTCTTTTAAATCATATGGGATTTAATGATGTTGCAGAAAGACTTTAGATATTTATTTCTCGAAAATATTCTTAACTTCCTCTGGCGTCAGTGGTCTGCACTTGGTGTTTTGGGTGAGGCGAGAACCGAAGACCCGTGGGTGATTGATCCTGAACCTATGCTTCTTTTTACACTTGAAATGGGCCGTTATGAACCGAGACTGTTCGATGAAGTGTTGGACTGGTTGGTTGTCAACGGAACCTGGATTGATCTCCAGCGGCTTCGAGGGATTCTTAGAGGAAAAGATGATACAATCATAAAATTAACGGGAGCAGTTGCAAAATTTCTTGTGCAGGAGAGTGATGAAAGAAAATGGCGAAATATTGCCAACTCTTGCAAACTTAAAATGCAAGAAAGTCCCGATAGCCCTGAATCCCTCTTTTTCAGTAAAGATGGAAAACGCTATCCCCCTTCGCCTGAGCCGGATTCATTCTTTATGTCTTGCGGGTTTAATCGGCCTGAAGTAAAAATCCGCCGATTGACAAGGGAGGTTCCGATCACTTCGCAAAGCACGATTCGGTTCCTGTTGAGGGCTCTTTTTGGAGTGGGCTCACGGGCAGAATGCCTCACCTATCTTCTTACGAACGAAGGCGGTCATCCCTCGGAGGTAGCAAGAGCAATCGGTCTCTCTGTCCGGGGAACACAGGATACCTTAATTGACCTTTCACGGTCAGGTCTCGTGTTGACCCGAACGAGAGGCAAAAGGAAGATCGAGTACTGGCTTTCCCATGAGAGATGGTGGGAGTTTTTATCGAGAGGAAGCATAACAGAATTTAAGAAACCGATCTGGCTTGATTGGATTTCCCTCTTTTCAGCGCTTTCCAATGTATGGAACGCCCTAAATGAAATGAGGGAAGAGGGAATAAGTGATTATATGAGGAGTTCAAAGCTTCGTGATTCTATGGAAACAGTTGGCAATGAATTCTTAAAAAGCGGTTTGGATATTCCTCCAATTCCAGGAAAGAATATTAAACCACAAGAATATGAGAAGGCATTTGAAACGTTTATCATCAAATTATTTGGCCCGTAGGGGCGACCCGCAGGGTCGCCTAAATATTGACTTTGATGGGGGAGGGTGCGGGTGGGGGTGGACACAGGGCGATCCACCGGATCGCCCCTACAATGGATAAACAATGGGACACGTTAAAGATTTAAAAACTGGCATTAAATATAAAAACACACCCATTGGTAAAATCCCAGTGGATTGGGAAGTAATATCTTTAAGGGATGTTTCAGAAATTAACATGGGGCAGTCTCCCCCATCTGAAGACTGTAATGAGAAGGAGGAGGGCCTTCCTTTTTATCAGGGAAATGCTGAATTTGGTTCAAAATATCCAAGTCCTAAAAAATGGTGTGAGAAACCGAAGAAAATAGCTGATGAGGGTGATATTTTGATAAGCGTTCGTGCTCCTGTTGGAGAGATTAATATTGCACCCCATAAGTGTTGTATTGGAAGGGGACTTGCTGCGATAACTGCAAAATCCATTCATTCTCAATTCTTATATCATTTATTATTTTTGCGTAGGAAATATCTTCAGAAGATTTCCCAAGGGAGTACATTTGAAGCAATTAATAGTAAAGAACTTTCAGACCTCTTTATTTTTTTACCAGCGGTGACAGAACAAAAAAAGATCGCAGAGATTTTAACAACGCTGGATGAGGCGATTGAGAAGACAGATCAGATTATTGAGAAGACCAAAGAAGTTAAGAAAGGCCTGATGCAAAAACTTCTCACCTGCGGCATCGGCCATAAGAAGTTCAAGAAGACAGAAATTGGAGAAATACCAGAGGAATGGGAGGTAACTTCTATCCATCAAATATGTAAAATTAAGAGGGGTGCATCTCCTAGACCAATAGGTGATCCGTCTTTTTTTTCAGAAACCGGTAGGGGGTGGATAAGAATTTCAGATGTTACATCCACATACAAATACCTTAAGAAAACGTCACAATATCTTTCAGAAAAAGGAGTTTCAAGAAGTGTTAAGGTCAACCAAGGTAATCTTATTATGAGTATTTGTGCAACCATTGGCAAGCCGGTTCTTTTGGATATGGAAGCATGCATCCATGACGGATTCGTCTTATTTTCTGAATTATCAGAGCATATTAATTCAGAATTTCTTTTCTATTTTCTACAAAAAATAGAAAATAAATTTGCCTGCAAAGGACAGATTGGCACACAAGGAAATTTAAACACGGATATTGTGAAAAGAACTATTTTGCCCATTCCTTCCCCTTTAGAACAAAAAAGGATTGTTCAAATCTTGTCTTCAATTGATCACCAAATTGAAAAAGAATCAATCCATAAAGAGCAATTAGAAACGTTGAAAAAAGGGTTGATGCAGGTATTGTTGACAGGTAAAATTCGGGTTTCGTAGGGGCAACCCGGTGGGTTGCCCAAAATACAGGGCGACCCATCGGGTCGCCCCTACGAATTGGATTTTATATGAAATACGATCCCAATGTCTGTCACCGTGGTTCAATTCGGTTAAGGGAATACGATTATTCACAACCAGGCGGGTATTTTGTAACATTGTGTACCCATAGACGGGAATGTATTTTAGGTGATATTGCTGATGGCAATGTTCAATTGAATCAGTTCGGTGAAATTGTTAAGGAAGAATGGTTACGAACCGAACAAATTCGGCCCGAAATTACAATGGATGAATTTATGGTCATGCCGAACCATATGCATGGTATCATAATGATTAACCCCGTAGGGGCAACCCGGCGGGTTGCCCAAAAATATAGGGCGACCCACCGGGTCGCCCGCACGGGTACGGGTCGTCCGTGTGGTCCCGTGGCAGGTTCAATCGGGGCAATCATGGGTCAATTTAAATCAATTGTGACAAAACGCATTAATTCATTAGGGAAAACACCTCTCACACCCATCTGGCAACGGAATTATTATGAACATGTCATTCGAGATGAAGATGATCTAAATCGGATAAGGCAATATATTATTGATAATCCTTCAAAATGGGATGGAGATGAAGAGAATCCCCAAAATTGGAAGAAATGAACCCCAAATTTAATGAAGATACCCTTTCTGAGCAACCAGCCATCGAGCAGTTGAAGCGTCTTGGATATGACTATGTTCATGGCGATCAACTGGACCCCGAATTGAAGGAAGACTGCGAACGGACATCTCGAAGAGATGTGGTTCTGATTTCCCGCCTCAAGAAGAAGCTTGCCGAAATCAATCCGCAGTTAACCGAAGAAAGCATTAACAAAGCCGTAAGGAGAGTCACCCACATTCAGGCCGAAGGCTTGATGGAAGCAAATAGAATATTCCATCAAGATTTAATTTCAGGAGTTTCCATAGATCAGGATATTGGGGCAAGAAGACAGAAACTGACGGTTCGATTCATTGACTTTGATGATCCTGAGAAGAACGAATTTCTCGTCGTTAACCAATTCTGGGTAAAGGGTCCTAAACAGACAGATTGCCCCGATATTGTTATTTTCATCAATGGGATTCCTCTGGTTGTGATTGAATGTAAGAGTCCTGTGGCAAAGCAGACGGGGCTTCTAACTGCCATTGGACAACTGATAAGGTACCAGGACGAAATCCCCCATCTTTTCCATACAAACCAAATTCTGATTGGATTAAATCTCTTCGGCGCCAGATACGGAACAATCTTATCCGACAAGGAATTTTTTCACGAATGGAAAGATACAGGAAATAAGAAGTTTCCCAATATGACTGAGCATCCTTCAGTGAAGGAGATGTTAGAGCTTGGGTTGATCAAGAAAGAGGATCTGTCAAATAACCCAACACCACAGGAAGTACTCATTGCAGGCATTCTCAATAAGAAGAATCTCCTGGATATTATCCAAAATTTTATTGTCTACGAGCTTGAGCAGAAGCAGCGCAGGATTGTCAAGAAAGTCTGCCGTTATCAGCAATTTACTGCCGTCAATAAAATTCTTAAGAGAGTTACAAGCGAGGATGAAAAGAGAGGGATCATCTGGCACTGGCAAGGATCGGGCAAATCCCTTACCATGCTTTTTACTGCCGTCAAGCTCAGGCGAGAAGAAAAGAGGTTAAAAAACCCCATCATCCTGGTCGTCACCGACCGAATTGACCTTGATGACCAGATCAGTGGAACCTTTCGCAACTGCAACTTCCCAAATCCGATACAGATCAGGGAAACACGAGGCACCCATAGGAAGCTTTATGAGCTTTTAAGTCACAGAGTTGGTAATACCGTACTGGCAACAGTCCATCTATTCAGAAGGCCACTCGACAAACCACTTTCAGAGGCTGAGAATATTATCGTTTTGACGGATGAAGCCCATCGAACCCAATACGGTTTCTTTGCCCTGAATATGCGCCGGGCGCTTCCAAATGCCTCTTTTTTTGCTTTTACCGGAACTCCTCTTGATAAGAGAGACAGGAATACTTACCGTCATTTTAGCCCTCCTGGAGAGCGGTATCTTGATGCCTATTCGATTCGCAGAGCAGAAGATGATATAATGAGATTGTACCGGTCAAATATGCAAGCAGATTAGCACAATTGCAGGTGGTCGGGAAAAGTCTCGATCAGCTCTTTGAGGACCTCTTCTATGATAAGACAGAGGAAGAAAAAGCCCTGTTAAAAAAGAAATACGCAACGATTGAGACGCTCTCAAAAGCAGATCGGAGGATTGAGCGGATTGCCCATGATATGGTGGAGCATTTCAACACAAAGATTCGACCCAATGGATTTAAAGCCCAGATCGTAGCATCGGACAGAATCAGGGCAATTAAATATAAAGAAATACTCGATAGACTGATCGGTCCAGAACGATCCGAAGTTGTCATAACTGTTAACAACAAGGACTCCAAAGAATGGAAAGAGAAATACAGGCGGACCAGGGAAGAGGAGAAAGCGATCAAAGAAGCTTTTAATGACCCCAACAATCCATTAGAGTTTCTCATTGTCTGCGATAAACTTTTAACAGGTTTTGATGCGCCGATTGAACAGGTGATGTACCTGGATCAGAGACTCAAGGAACACACGTTGCTTCAAGCCATTGCCCGGACGAATCGGACGTATCCAAGGAAGGAATTTGGCCTGGTAGTGGATTACGTTGGAGTTGGCCGGGAATTGGCTGAAGCTCTGGCCATATTTGAGAAAGAGGACCTTGAAGGGATCTTTGGGGTTGATGATATCAAGAAAGAACTTGCAAATCTCGATTTCTGGCATAAAAAGACGCTCAGTTTTTTCGATAAGATAGACGTCGCCAGGGGAAGACCTGAAGATATTCTTCAAAAATGTATGGAGATTCTTAAACCAGAGGATGTGCGGGCTGATTTTGATGTTGCCTTCAGAAGCATGGCAAGAAGCATGGATATCTTGATGCCAGACCCGGTCGTTTATCCATACCTGAAAGATTTCAAATTCTTAGGTTCTATCAGGGAAGGAGCAATGAATCTTTACCGGGACGATCGTTTGAGCCTTGAGGATTGCAGTAAGAAAGTGGAAGACTTAATTCACGCTCATATCAAGGAAACAGGAATTGAGAGCATTCTTGAACCCATCAGCATCACAGCCCCGGATTTTCGGGAAAAGTTGGAGATAAAAGGAGGTTCGAAGGCTAAGGCCAGTCATGTGGAATATGCGATTAGGCAGACCATCAACGAAAAAATTGCCACAGACCCCGCTTTCTATGGTTCTCTCAAGGAGAGATTGGAAGAGATCATTGAAGAGAATAAAAAAGACAGAAAGGATGAGGCGCGGTTGCTGCTAAACCTGATGGAGCTCGGGAGAGAGGAGAAAAAGCGGGAGGCTTATGCCAATTCTCTTGGATTAGAGGGCGCAAAAGAGTTCTCTCTCTTCGGCCTTCTTTTGCCATTTAGAAAATCCATATTTTCAGATTTGGAGGAAGACCATGTGGCGTTTACAAAAAGGATCATTGAGTCGATAAAAGAAAGAAGAGTGATTGACTGGACGGAGAAAGAGGATATTCAAAGAGAAATGAGGAGAGAGGTCAAGAGGCTTTTGAGAGCAAAGGGGTTTCAGGAGGAAAGTCTTGAGTCCCTTGCCAGAGAGATTTTGAATCTGGCAAGAATTCATTTCAAGGATGATTAGGAATGGATGTCATCGAATTCGGGAACAGAAAAATCAATTTCGAGATTAAAAAGGGAAAGCGGAAAAAGACAGTGGCCATTCAGGTTAATCCCATGGCAACTGTTACTGTTTTTTCTCCATGGCATATAGATGATGAGAAGATTCGGATGATTGTTCGGAAGAAGGCGGGGTGGATCATCCAGAAACAGGAACAGATAAAGAACAATAGAGATTCGAATCCAGTTAAAGAATTCGTAAGCGGGGAGTCCTTTCCTTATCTGGGTAGGCATTATCGTTTAAAGGTGATCAAGGCATCCTCAGATACGGAGATCAATTGTAGATTAGTTAATGGAAGATTTTTAGTTGAAGTGAATGGGAATAGCGGTGGGAAAGGAGATAGGGTGGCCGTTAAAAGAAACCTAATCAAATGGTACTTGGAACATGCAAAGGAGAAAATTGGGGGAAGAGTGAATCGTTTTGCGCAACAAATCGGAAAATGGCCAGCAAATATTGAGGTTAAAAATCAGGAAAAACGATGGGGAAGTTGCTCACGGGCTGGAGTTATCCGGCTTAATTGGAAAATCATTATGGCGCCCATTTCTGTAATGGATTATGTGATCGTTCATGAACTTTGTCATCTCATTTATCCACACCATTCAACTCAATTCTGGCAGAAGGTCCAATCGATTATTCCTGACTACAAACGAAGGCGTGAATGGTTAAAGAGGTTCAGCTTACAGATAGATAATTTGAATTAAAAAGGAGGAGGCTGGAACGAAGCCCTGCACTAAAAGTCCTGGCTCCTTAACCCTTTATTAAATCTTTGTTGATCTCAATTTTGGCTTTGGCCTTTAATTGCTCAAGCCAATTCTGAAAGGCCTCTTCCTGTTTCTGATAGCTCAATCGTTTTTCAAGGTTTTTCTTCACCGATTGGAATTTACTCTGATCCGCAGGCTCATAGCCAGTTAACCTTACCACAAAATGCCCGTCCTTTGTCCGAATGACTTCTTTGGCAACAGGATTTTTTTCTGTCAGCGAGGCGAGTATTCCCATAAACTCCCCGGCAGGACCAATTTTGGGAACCACCCCGGCGGTCCGGGTGAATAAACCGGTCTCTTCCAAGGGATAGCCCTTTTCCTTCGCAACCTCTTTGATGTTTTTGCCCGTTCGAATCTGATTGAGAAGTTCTTCAGCCGCCTGGCGGGCTTTTTCCTCTGCCTTCATTCCAATGACCTTTCGAGTCACCTCGTCTTTCACCTCATTTAGAGGGGGGACCCGGGAGTCCTTCTTGTTCACTAACTTCAAGATATAGAAATTGGGCGGGATGTTAACAACAGGAGAGATTTCTCCCAGCTTTAAAGAAAGGGCGCTGGAATAGAAGAGAGGATTCTTGCCAATATCCGGGATCTCATCGCCCTCCTTAAAAAGGCCCGTGGTTTTAATTGGAACATCCTTTTCTCTTGAATATCCTTCTAAATCGCGGCTACGGAAAAGGGAGTAGAAAGCGTCGTCCGCTTTTCGGGAAGCTTCTGTTTTTCCCTTTTCTTTCTTTAAAACCTGAAAAATCTGGTCCTTCACCTCCTCGAAGGATTTTTGTTTCTCCTCCTTCACCTCCTCTATTTTTAAAATATGAAACCCATCTCTTGCTGCTAACACTCCGCTTACCTCACCTGCCTTCATCGAAAAGAGAATGGATTCAATTTGTTCACCCATTGTCCCTTTTTGAATCCATCCGAGGTCGCCGCCCTTCGAGGCCATATCTGATTCAGAATACTGTTTTGCTAAGGAGCCAAAATCCTTCGTCTTTTTCGCTTTCTCCAAAATCTCTTCAGCCTTCTTTTTCTTCTCTTCAATTTTGTTGGATGAGTCTTCTGCGCCAACTTTGATCAGGATGTCTTTCACCCTCACCTGTTTGGGTATCTTAAAAGTATCTTTTCTTGAATCATAATATCGTTTGATTTCATCTGAGGAAACCTGGACTTTGATCTCAAAATCAGAAGGTCGGAAGAGGAGATATTGAATCTGAACAAAAGCGGGAATTCTGAATTCTTCTTGATGTTTCTGGTAGGCGTCCTTTATCTCAATCTCATTTGCATTGACCTGACCTTTAAAAGAGTCAGGAATAATCTTGAGGAAGGTGAGATCGATTCGTTCGTTCTCAAATAGATAGGTTTCCAACGCTTCTTCATCTGAAACCTTTCCACTGTTCATTTTAATCAGACTAACTGCCTTTGAAAGCAGAAGACTTTCCCGTTGGCTCTGTTCAAACTCTTCCGGGGTCAATCGACTTAAACGAAGAAACCTTTCGTAGCTCCTTTTGTCAAACTGGCCATTCACCTGAAAAGCCGGGACGGATTCAATGGCTCCCCTCAGTTCTCCATCAGGGATGGAAAGCCCCAATCTTTTTGCCTCTTGAAGGATGAGGACCTTGGCAATGAGGTTATCTAAGATTTTGTCTTTTAGACCGAGCTCTTCGATCATCTTCTCAGAATAGGATGGGCCCAATGCTTCTCGATACTGTTTGATTGCGTTTTGGAAGGCATCGTTATACTCCCTCCATTCGATGGTCACTTCATTCACTTTAGCCGCATAAGTTACTTTTTTGTCTTTGAAGTAGGCATAACCTCCGAAAAACAAGACGAAAGAAAGTGCCACCAATATCAGGATAGCCTTGAGCATCCATGAAGATGCATGTTCCCTCAATATTCTCAACATAAATTTTCTCTCCTCTAACTTCTAATATTAATCAATCCCTATCAAAAACACAAGAGGTTTGACAGCAATTCTCGGTGAGTTCGCAAACTATTAAGATTCTTCGCTTCGCCCTGTACCATACTAGGTTCAGGGCTTCGCTCAGAATGACAACTGGGGACCTTCGTAATGTCATTCTGAAGGAGTCCTAGCGACTGAAGAATCTCGCTGTAATTTCACCGAGAATTGCTGGAGGTTTGAGCTGTGGGGAGAGTCTCTTTGATTCCATGATGGGAGGATGGCCTGTTTGCTTCCTCACCATCCTAAAGAGTCACCTGATATCCATATGGATCCTTGTGGCGGAAAAAAGATGCTTACAGACATGGGCCCCGGAAAAGAATTCTCTTGATTCTTTATGATTTTTAGGTAAAGAATTCATCATGAAGGAGCTATCAGGAGGCAAATATCACTTTTAGAGGGAGGGGAAAACTATGTATGATTTTCTTTTAACAGGAGAAGAGAAAAAGTTACAAGAGGAGGTCAGAAGTTTCGTCAGGGAAAAGGTGCCAAGTTCACTGATTCGAGCCATGGATGCTGATCAGGTGAAGTATCCGAAGGAGTATATTGAAAGTCTGGCAGCGCAGAATCTCCTTGGGCTTCGCTTCTCCAAGGAATGGGGAGGCAGGGGAATGAAGTGGACAGGGGAGGTGGCGGCTATTGAGGAGATTGGCGTCCTTGGATCAGGAATGACCTGCCTCTATTCGTTAGTGAGCATCTGCGGCGAGGCGATCCATGAATTTGGAACCCCAGAGCAGAAAGCAAAATATTTAAAACCCACCCTTGAGGGGAAACTCTGCTGTGCAGAAGCCCTCACCGAACCCCGAGGAGGGTCTGATTTCTTTGGCGCGACCACTATTGCAAAAAAGGATGGAGATCATTATATCCTCAATGGCCAGAAACGTTTTGTGGTGGGAGCAGAGGGAGCGGATTATTTTCTGGTCTACGCAAAGACAGCGCCAGAGGCTGAATCCCACAAATCTATTTCCTGTTTCATTGTAGAAAGAGATATGGGTGTGGAGGTCAAACATGTTTACGGACTTCTGGGTTCACGGGGAGGAGGGACAGGCCGGCTCTATTTTCGGGATACCAAGGTGCCAGCTAAAAATCTTGTTGGGCCGTTAAATGGAGGTTTCTTGGTCTTCAACAAGATGATGATTCCTGAACGCTTGACCACTGCAGCCGGAGCGCTCGGCATGGCGCGTTGCTGTCTGGAGATTGCCACACGGTATAGCCACCGGAGAAAGGCCTTTGGAGAGACGATCCGGAGATTTGAAGCAGTCAGTTTTAAGGTGGCCGATTCCATCGCTAAACTTGATGCCGCTCGGAGTCTTGTCTATGTGACAGCGAGGCATGTGGACGAAGGCTTTGATTCGAGGCGGATGGTCTCCGAGGCAAAAAAAACCTCCACGGAGATGCTCTGGGAAGTCGTCAACAATTCGATGCAGGTGATGGGAGGAATCGGATATACGAATGTCTATCCCATCGAGCGTTTCTTCCGGGATGCCAGATTACAGATGATCTGGACCGGAACGAATGAGATTATGAATCTTCTCATTCAGCATGAATTCTATAGAGAGACATTGAAAAAAGAGAGTGATGCGAGGGATGTAGAAAAAGATGCTATTGACATCGAAGGAGAAGAAGAGAAAGTTTTTGAGTAATGGGTCAGCCGCCCTCACCTTCCCCCTCTCCCCCGAGAAACTGTGTCGTAATGGGGACAGGGGACAGAGAGCCAGCTTCGGGAGCTTTAGAATTGCGGTTATTTTAAGGTTATGGGCAACCATCCCGAACGTTGAAAGTGATGTTTGCATGGTAAACAAGCCTATGATTTTATTCACCAAAAGGTTACGCTCTAAAGCTCCCTCAGCCGCCCCTCTGTCCCCTGTCCAATTTGCAGACTGCCGAGGACTAGGCCTTTATTTCCTGCCTACTATTTATTATGACACAGTCTCCGAGGGGAAAGGGATGGGTTGAGGGGCGATCAAATCAGAAATGTCTCTGATATGACAATAGGAAATCGGATTTGTATCACTGGAGTTGGAGTCGTCTCTCCGATTGGAATCGGGAAGGAGGAATTCCTTTTCTCCTTAAAGAATGGTCGATCAGGTATTGGGGAGATTAAAGAATTTGATACCCATTGCTCCTGTTCTAAAAGGGGAGGAGTGGTCCGATCTTTCCATCCCAAAGATTTCATAGCGGCGAGTAAGATCCGGCGCCTTGATCGGGCGAGTCAGTTCGCCATCGCGGCGTCAAAATTGGCTTTAGCAGATGCTAATTTCTCTGTAACTCAGGAGAACAGCTCGAGGGTCGGGGTTGTCCTCGGCTCTGGTTTCTGTGGCCTCTCGAGCTCAGAGGAATTTCATCGAGGGCAGGTCCTGAAAGGGTTTTTGGATTTAAACCCCATGCTCTTTCCCAACACTGTTCCCAATGCTCCTTCCAGCTATGTCTCCATTGAACTTGGAATCCAGGGGGTCAATTCCACATTGGTTCAATCCTTCTGCACAGCGGAGGCGGCTATATTTTTTGCCTGTGATCAACTCCGAAAAGGAAAGGCAGGCCTCATCCTCACAGGTGGAGTAAATGAAATGAGTGAGTTTTTGTTTCGCGGGTTTTCAGAGCTTCATCTCTTAGCCACAGATCAGGGGCATGGGGAGAAATCGTGTCCTTACGATAAAATGAGAAACGGTTTGATATTGGGAGAGGGCGCTGGATTATTGGTCATTGAAAATGAGGAGCATGCCCGATCGAGGGGGGTGAGGATTTACGGTTATATTTTAGGTTATAGTTTAGTCGGGAAATCATCTAAAGGGGACGGGTCAGAAGATTTGGATCGTTCTATTAAAATGGCAATCAAGGGGAGAGAAGGGACTTCCATCGATTATCTCAGTGGGGCTGGGAATTCATCTAAAGTATTGGATGCCTTGGAGGCCAGAGGGATCAAAAAGACTTTCCCAGCCCAATATCTTCAGATTCCTGTCAGTTCAATCAAGTCAATGATGGGGGAAGCGATTGCATCCGGTGGGATGAGAATGGCGGCCAATGTGCTCTCCATGGAAAATGACTTCGTTCCACCCACCATCAATTATCTGAATTCGGATCCAAGCTGCGATCTCCATTATGTTATCAATCAAAGATTGGATCGAGAGATTCAGACGATCCTCCATTTGGGGATTTCACAAAAAAATTGTTTTTCATCTATCCTAATAGGTGTTGAATGGAATGGATAACCAGCTATTGGAAATTAATTCTCCTCTTTACTCTCATCCACTTCACCCTGGGGCGATCTTTCTCTGTGCTTTTTGCCATCATGTACCAAATGCCTGTCTTCCTCTACTTTCCTCTGGCCCTGGCTTATGACTATGTTCAAATCCCAGTGTATGGCGTCATTTTGGAACATTCGAGCAGGAGTTTCTTCCCCGTACGATGGTTGAAGAATAAAACAGATCATTTCTTGACCCATTTGGATGAAAGGCCAATTTTAAAAAAGGTGATGTCCCTGGGGAATGTGGGATTGATCCTGCTTTCTGCTCTTCCCATTCGGGGTTTTGGAATCCTTTCAGCGAGCATCGTTAGTTTCTTTCTTAAAAAAGGAAGGGTTGAAGGAACAGTTCTCCTGATGACCGGTTCCTTCATAGGTATTTTCATCATGATGGGTATTGCCAAAGGAATGTTTAGGCTCCTCTCTCTCTTTTAGGCATTTATTAATAAAATCTTTAGCAAGAGTTTGGTTTTTTTAAAGACTATGGAGGAAATTGTAAGTCCAAATTTCAAAATCCAAATTTAAAATGAATGTCAAAGTTCAAAATGGGATTCTGAAACGAGTTCAGAATGACAACCCCGTCATGCCGAACTTGTTTCGGCATCTCATTGGGTTTTGGATTTGATTTGACATTGATTCACCTTTGGCTCATCACTTCGTACGAACTTTGGCATTTGACATTAATGATGAGTATGATTGATACAGACGATATCTTAAAAAATCTCCCTCATGCTTTTCCTTTTCGAATGATCGATCGGATTCTCGAGATCGAAAAAGGAAAGAAGGCGATAGCCCTTAAAAATGTAAGCATTGATGAGCCATATTTTTTAGGCCATTTTCCAAATGAACCCGTCATGCCAGGGGTTTTGATTTTGGAAGCGATGGCCCAAACTGGAGGGATAGCTTTTCAGTCATCATTTGAAAAGGAAGAGGAAACCGTTCCTTTTCTGGCAAGGATTGATGAATTTCGATTAAAGAAGAAGATTATTCCCGGAGATCAAGTCATTTTAGAGGCAGAAGTTCAGCATATATTTTCGAATCTGGCGAAAGTAAAGGTTCAAGCGAGGGTGGGAGAAGAGATCGTGGCTGAAGGGATGCTTGTTTTGGCGAAAGCCCCCTCCTCAGAACCCCTCCCTTATTGACAACACAATCGAGGTAACGTTCTTAGTGGAAAAGAAGCCGGAAGGGTTTGGACGATAGTCTTTTGCAGCGTGTTAGCCAATGTTGCAGACAGCATTCGGACGTCCCCCTGAGTTCTCAAGAGCGGCTTCTTCTCAACGGACGCAATCACTGATCACAGGTGACTATCAGTTGCCTGCCTTAACATGTTTTCTTGGGCGCCCCAGCTTTCTGGGAGCAAGACGGACAATCTTGTGGCCAGAAGCTATCTGAACGCGTCGCAGGTCGGCGCAGATTGTAGAAAGATTGCCTTGAAATTTCTGTGTATGTTCCATTCGGTACTTTCGGACTTCCTCAACAATCGGGTCTTTCATTTCACGACCT
>Ga0210016_1001535_pt1 | contig 21457 bp, 21 predicted proteins | sample CryGeyCG2014_300_FD_185454 | JGI IMG/M metagenome (GOLD analysis project Ga0210016, IMG submission 185454) | Groundwater microbial communities from aquifer - Crystal Geyser CG02_land_8/20/14_3.00 (SPAdes) (version 2) | ecosystem: Environmental > Aquatic > Deep subsurface > Groundwater | place... | reverse complement strand
GCCGGAACAGCCGATGTCATAAACAAAGGTTAGTTGATGAGGTAAAATATTAAGTTGGTCCAAAGCGAGTCTAAGGGCGCCGAAGATGCCGAAGTTGCCGCAGCCAGGGCACCAGGTAGGATTTATTTTCGTGGTTCTCTTGATCATAGTTGTTTCAGTTGATAAATAATTTCTTCAGGGTAAAACGGCCGCCCGTCATATTTTAAAATTTTGCTGGGAATTTGAATACCGATTACCTGGCTGATTAATTGATTGAGCTGGCCGGTGGAGTTGAGTTCGATGGTAACTAATTTTTTGGATTTATTAATGAGATGGAGAAACTCTTGTTTGGGAAAGGGCCAAACACAAGGGAAATGAATAAAGTTAGTATCGGGAAGGGATTTTAAGGCAGTTTGGAGACTGCCTTTGTTGGAACCCCAGGAAATGATAGTGGTAGCGGCGGATTTGGGACCGAAAAGTTTTGGTTTAACCATTTCCGGATCTTTGAGAATTGTGGTAATTTTTCGGGCGCGCTTATCGACTTGTTTAATTCGCTCACCGGAACTTTCGGTGGCATAACCAGATTCATCATGCTCATAGCTGTTGGCTAAATGGACGCCGCCGGGCTGGCCGGGAATGGTTCTTAAGGAAACGCCGGTTTTAGAATCGGAATATCTTAGGAAAGGGGTGTTAGTGTCCAGGTTTTGGGTTGAAGCAAAACCATAACGTTGATTGGTTTGTTTAACAGCAGGGGTGTTAAAAGTAAAGTAAGATTCTGCCAAATATTTGTCAGTTAAAATAATTATCGGCAGCTGATATTTTTCTGCCAGGTTCAGGGCCAATTTGGCTAAAACAAAGGCTTCTTCCGGATCTCCGGGGGTCAGGACGATCCGGGGGAATTCGTCCTGAGAAGCGTGAATGGCAAACAAGAGGTCAGCTTGACCGGTCCAGGTCGGCATGCCCGTAGCCGGGCCCGGGCGCATGGCATTAACAATGACGAGCGGTGTCTCGCTGACGCCGGCTAAACCAATCGCTTCATTCATTAACGAAAAACCGCCGCCGGAGGTGGCGACCAGACTTCTTGCGCCGGCAAAAGAAGCGCCCAAAGCCATATTAACAACGCCGATTTCATCTTCGCCGTGGCGGACAGCAATCCCGGTTTTCTTGGCTTTGGCGGCCAAAAAGTGGAGGATGGACGTAGAGGGAGACATCGGATAAGCGGTAAAAAACTTCAAGCCGCCGGCAATAGCGCCTAGACTAAGGGCGTCATTACCGCTGAGTAAAATTTGGTTGGTTAGAGGCGGCCGGGCAATTGGCTGAAGCGGATTTTGACAAGATTTATACCCTTGTTCAGCGGCTGCCAGATTGTGTTTAATGACCGCAGTGGTTTTTTTGACAAAAGTTTCTTTAATTACTGTTTGTAAAGCGGCTAAGTTTAAACCCAGCCGGGCACAGGCAAACCCGACAGCAAAAATATTTTTTGGCTTGCCTAAAGACGGATTGTTTAAGGAGATTTCCAGGTCAAATTTGGCTTCCGGGGCCAGGACCGGTTGAACATCGGCACAGACCTGGAAAGTGTTTAAGCCGCCGCGGATTAAGGAGGGGTACTCAGTGTAACCATGTACATAAAGACCCTGCCGAAAGGCAGTTTGGGCAAAAATCAGACCGGCAACTTTAATTCCTTCCCCGGCGGCGCCACTGATTTTGAAGTTAAACTTCTGCATGAATACCAGCATATCATAATTGGTCAAGCTGAGTTAAACCTACAAGGAGACTCCTCGTAGGCATATAATGAAAACAATGCCTTCGAAAAATACGTTAAAAATATATGTCGAGAAAAGCTATTATCATATATATAACCGTGGCGTAAACAAGGAACCGATATTCCTAAACGAGCAAGACTATAAAACTTTTTTAAGCTATCTAAAGTTTTATTTGTCTTTTCCCGACCTGCGAGGAGACTCCTCGCAGGTTAAAGTAGCGCCATCGAAGCAACTAAAAAATTACGCCGACCAGGTTAAACTAATTGCTTATTGTTTGCTTCCTAACCATTTTCACCTATTAATCTGGCAGAATGAATTTGACCGGATTAATTTTTTTATGCGATCTTTGGCAACTAAATACTCCCGTTATTTTAATCGAAAATACAAGCGGGTCGGCCCGGTTTTCCAGAGCGTTTATAAAGCAGTTTTGGTGGAAAGCGAGGATCAATTACTTTATTTATCTAAGTATATTCATCGTAATCCCCTGAATCTTTTGCCTGCGAGGAGTCTCCTCGCAGGTCTTGCAGGTTATAAGTACTCGAGCTATCCTAATTATTTAAGATTGTTCAGCCAAGCTTGGGTTGAACCTTTGGATTTTATTAATAGTACTTATAAATCGTTTGTTGAGGAAACTGACGAACGTGACTTACCCACTATAAAATCTGTTTTGATTGAAGAAATTTAACCTGCGAGGAGACTCCTCGCAGGCACTCGTAGGCATGATATAATTTTAGTCATATGGCTGAAATTTATATAGTGTCAACGCCGATCGGCAACCGCCAGGATATTACCTTGCGGGCTTTGGAGATTTTCACTAAACTGGACTATCTTTTGTGCGAGGATACGCGTAAAACCAAGCAGTTGTTGGATTTTTATCAGATAAAACCTTTGCCGATACTGGTCAGTTTTTATGAACCGGTGGAAGAGCAAAAAATTCCCGAGGTAATTGTTTGGTTGAAAGCAGGCAAAAGTGTCGGTTTGGTCACTAACGCCGGCACGCCGCTGATTTCCGACCCGGGTTTTAAATTAGTGCGGGAATGCGTAAAAGAAAATATTCAGGTTGTTCCGATTCCCGGGGCGTCGGCATTGCTGGCGGCTTTGGTAGTTTCCGGCTTGCCAACTGACAAGTTTACATTTTTAGGATTTTTGCCCAAGAAAGTGGGGAAAAAAGAAAAATTGCTAAAAGAGGCTAAATATACAGTGATTGCCTATGAATCCCCCTATAGAATAATTAAAACTTTAGAACTGCTGCAAAAATTAATGCCGGAAAAGCAAGTGGTTATCTGCCGGGAGCTGACAAAAAAGTTTGAAGAAGTAGTGCGGGGCAGACCGGAAGAGCTTTTAGAAAAAATGCGAGACAGGAAAATTAAAGGCGAGATAGTATTGATGTTTTAGAGCCTGCGAGGAGTCTCCTCGCAGGCTGAGATTTTGATATCGACGATGTCTACTTTATTTTGATTGATAATGGCCGGGTTGATATTTATTTCTTCGATTTGGGGCAGATCGAGGACTAGTTGGGAAAGATTGAGCATCAGTTTAACCACCAAATCGAGATTAACCGGCGGCAGTCCCCGGACGCCCTGGAGGATTTGGCCGATCTTAGTTTGGGCTAATAGTTTTAAGGCGGCAGTTTTGTTGATAGGTAAAAAAGTATGGGCCACATCCTGATAAATTTCGGTGTAAATTCCGCCTGAGCCAATGGTTAATAAAGGGGGGAAGCTAGGGGGGCGCTTGACACCAATGAATAGTTCATGGCCGGAACGGATTTGCGGCTGGATCAGAATGGTGGTAAAGCGGGACTTTAATTGATTAAAGTATTTTTGAACGGTCTTGGCGGAGTTTAAATTAAGAAACAAAGCTTTTTTTTCAGTCCGGTGCAAAGCTTCGGTTGGGTCGGCTTTTAAAACTAAAGGAAAGCCGAACTCTTTAATTAATTGAAGTAGAGAGTTTTCCTTGACAATTTTAGTTGCAACCAAAGGCAAATGGTAAGCTTTGGCTAAGATTTTAATTTGCTGCCAAGTTTGTTGTCCAGGCTGTAAGCGGAGGCCGGGAACTTTGATTAGAGAGCTTTGCCGGACAGGATAAGCAGTTTGCTTAAGTCGATTGTGCCAATATTGGAAAAGAATACTTAGATAGTCAACGGCTTTTTGGGGAAAGTCGATAGTGGCAATCCGGTTTTTTCTTAAAATCTCCTTAGCCTTAGCGGTGATTTCTCCGCCTAACAAGGAAACGACTATTGGTTTTTTAATGTGTTTAAATTGTTTTACTACTGCCTGACAGGTTAGTTCCAACTGAGTCATAGTTTGCGGAGTAAGAATAATTAAGAAAGCGTCTTTAATCTTATCTTTAATCACTTGCCGGAAAGCCGTGTTGAACTGTTCTGCCAAAGCGTCGCCCCGAACATCAGTTGGCCGCTCCACTTTTAAGCGGACCGCGTCGGCCTTGTCAGCGGCTAAGATTCCCGGACCGCCGGCATTAGTGACAATCACGAGGTCATTGTCAACTAAGGGTGGTTCCAGAGAAAAAATTTCCAATAAGCCGGTGAAAGCCTCTAAATTATCGACTTGAATACAGCCAGCCTGAGTTAAAGCGGTTTTAATCACGGCTGTTTCCGGACTTAAAGCGGCAGTATGGCTGAGGGCGGCTTGTTTGCCGGCTTGAGTTTGGCCGCCAAAAATAACTACGATTGGTTTTTTCCGGGACAGACGGCTGGTGATTGAGAGAAACTTTTGACCGTCGGCAAATGATTCCAGATAAAGACCAATTACTTTGGTGTCCGGGTCGGCGGACAGGAAAGTTAAGAAGTCAGTTTCGGTTAAACCGGCGCGGTTGCCTAAGGAAACAAATTTAGAAAACCCCAGATTCTCTGATTTAGCCCAGTCAAAAAGGTAGGCACCGATGGCGCCTGATTGAGAGATTAAGCCGATGTTGCCAGGCATAGGAGCGGTTTTGGCAAAAGTAATATCTAACTTCTTTGCCGGATTGGCAAAACCCAAAACATTGGGACCAAGGAGATTAATTTGCTGTTTTCGGCAGAGTTTTTTTAAAACGATCTCCAGTTTTTTTCCTTGGGGACCGGTTTCAGAAAAACCAGCGGAAATTACCACGATCGACTTAACTTTTTTCTCGGCAGCTTGCTTGACGACCACATTAACGATCGGGGCGGGCACAACCACGATGGCCAGATCAACCGGATCAGGCACGTCCAGAATCGAAGGATAAGCGCGGGTGTTTGCGATTTGGGATTCATGGGGATTAATGGGAAAAATCGGCAAATGGCTTTGCCGTAGTTTATTTAGAATTTGCCAGCCGAGTTTGGCTTTGTCAGCCGAGGCGCCGATTAAAGCAATCGAGCGGGGGGAAAACAGGCTGGCTAATTCCATAAATTTAAATTAAACTGGTGCCGGTCATTTGCTCAGGCTTAGGCAGGTTTAATAGTTTTAAAATAGTCGGAGCAACGTCGGCTAAAATTCCCTGGTTTAATTTTCTGGTTTGGCCCTGAAATTGAGAGCTAACAATAATACAAGGGACCGGGTTGGCGGAATGTTCCGTATCGATTTGGCCGGTCTGCAAATTGATTAACTCTTCAGCATTGCCGTGGTCGGCAGTAATAATTGCCGAGCCATTGAGAGCTGAAATAACCGGGATTGTTTGGGACAGAAAAGCGTCAACAGCTTCGCAGGCCCTGATGGTAGCGGCTAAGTTGCCGGTGTGGGCGACCATGTCCGGACAGGCGATATTAATGGCAATAAACTGATAAAATCCGGTTTTTAGCTTATTGATTAAGGCAGTGGTTAATTGAGGAGTAGACATTTCCGGCTGTAGATCGTAGGTGGCGACTTTTGGAGAGGGAATGATCAGCCAATCTTCGGCGTCAAAAGGCTGTTCCCGCTGGCCGTTAAAATAGTAAGTGACGAAGCGCTCTTTTTCGGTTTCCGAGATTTTTAACTGCCGGATATTGGCTTCACTGAGAATTCTGCTTAAAGGCATTTCGATATGCTGGGGCGAAATAATCGCCGGTATCGGCAAGTTGGCCTGGTATTCGGTCATGGTTAAAAAGAAAAGATTTTTCAGGAATATTTGACGGGAGAAAGGAGGATTGACAGAGGCTTTGCTAGGCAGATGACTGTGAAGATAACGGTCGGCTAAAGGGTCAAAAGCCAGTTGGTTGGCCTGGGCGGCAAAATCAGACAGAACAAAAGCTTTGGTCAGCTGGCGGGGACGGTCAACCCGGAAGTTATAGAAAATCACGGCGTCATTATCCTGAATTAAGGATAAAGGCGTGCCGCTGGTGTCGGTTATGACAGTGGGTTCGATAAACTCGTCGGTTTTTTGCTGAAGGTAAGAGTTTTGCACTGCCTGGATGGCTGAGGTAGCTTTTAAGCCAGTGCCTTGAGTGAGACATTCATAAGCTCTTTGAGTTCTTTCCCAGCGGAAGTCACGGTCCAAGGCGTAGTAGCGGCCCATAATCGAAGCAATCACCCCTAAGTGGTTGGCAGTTAAGTGGTTTTGGACTTCGGTTAAATACGTTTGGGAAGTAGTGGGAGGCGAGTCGCGGCCGTCAGTAAATAAGTGCAGGCTAAGCTTTTGAATATTGTTTAATTTGGCAAATTTGATCAAAGCGAAAAGGTGTTCGTTATTGGCATGAACGCCGCCGGAACCGATCAAGCCCATCAAATGCAAAGTAGAATGGTTAGTTTGAACATGCTCGATTGCTTTAAGGAGATTGGGATTGAGAAAGAAGGAGCCGTCGGCAATAGCGGTATTAATCCGGGGCAAGTCCTGGAAGACAATCTGGCCGGCGCCGATGTTAATATGGCCGACTTCGGTGTTGCCGTCTTCTCCGGCGGGGAGACCGACCGCCTGACCGGAAGCAACTAATTCAGTTGAGAGGTAGGCAGACTGAAGTTGGTGAAAATAAGGCAGGTGAGCTTTGGTAATGGCATTGCCCGGGCCGGGAGCAGAAATTCCCCAACCGTCCAAAATAATCAAAACCAGCGGAGATTTATCCATACTATAGTTTAAGCTCGGTTTCTATTTCTAACAACCGGTTGTATTTGACGATTCTTTCTCCCCGTGCCGGGGCGCCAAACTTAGTGTAATCGGCCCCGACCCCCACGGCTAAATCGGCAATAAAGGTATCGTTGGTTTCCCCGGAACGGTGGGAGACAATGATTTTTAAATTATTTTCCTGACAGTATTTAATCACTTCAATGGTTTCGGAAACCGTGCCGATTTGATTGGGTTTAATTAAAGCGGCATTGCAGGCTTTGAGGGCGATGGCTTTTTTCACCCGTTCTTTATTGGTGGAAAGCAGGTCATCGCCAACAATTAAAGTGGTTTGGCCGAGCTCGTCGGTCAGCTTAGACCAGCCTTCCCAGTCATCCTGATCTAAACCGTCTTCCAGGGAAAAAAGATGATATTCATGATTGAGCTGTTGATAGTAAGCGATGAGTTCATCCCGGGAAAAAGGCTGGGCCCGATCTTTAATCTGATATTGATTGTGTTTGAAGAAAAAACCCGCCGAAACATCCAGGCCTAAAAAAACATCCTGAGTTAGTTTATACTGAGTTTGCTTAATTGATTCAAGGATGATTTCCAAGGCGTCCAGGTTGGTAAATAAGTTAGGGGCAAAACCGCCTTCATCGCCGACCGAGTGGATCGCTCCCCGCAGCTTAAGGGTTTTTTTAAGACTATGATAAATTTCAATCCCCATTTGCAGGGTTTTCTGGTAAGAAAATCTGGCAGTAGGAATGACATGAAACTCCTGAAAATCTAAGTTGCCGGCACCATGGGCACCGCCGTTGATGATATTGAAGGTTGGGCTGGGCAGTTTTTTTATAATTTTAGTTAAGCCATACTTTTTAGCAATATATTGATAAACCGGTAAGCAATAATAGGCGGCACTGGCTTTAAGACCGGCAATAGAAACCGAGAGAAGGGCATTAGCCCCTAAATTACTTTTGTTGGGGGTGGCGTCAAGATCAATTAATAGTTGGTCAAGCTTGGTTTGAGAGGAGGGGTCAAGGCCGATCACTTTGGGGGCAATGATTTGATTAACATGATTAACGGCTTTTAAAACTCCCATGCCGGCAAAGCGGTCGGGATCATTGTCCCTTAATTCAAAGGCTTCGTATTTGCTGGAAGAAGCGCCGGAAGGAATACTGCATTTGCCTTGCTGGCCGGAATCTAAAAAGACCGTGGTTTCAATCGTCGGATTAGCGCGGGAGTCTAAAATTTCCCGGGCGAAAATTTTAACAATCTTAGCCATTGATTAAACGCTTTTCAGCCTGATAAATAATGTTGCGTGTCTGGTCGATCATGTCCGGAGTGACAGAAACACTGGTAATCCCCCAGCGGACGAGTTTTTCGGTCAGGTCAGGATAGAGGGAAGGAGCTTGACCGCAAATGGAGCAGGTAATTTTATTTTTGCGGCAGGTTTTGACGGTGGTTTCGATCAAAGATAAAACCGCCGGATTAAGTTCGTCATAGGCAGAGGCAACTTCGCTGTTATCCCGGTCAACCCCCAGTGTCAACATGGTTAAATCATTGGAGCCGATAGAAACACCATCGATGCCGACTTTAATAAACTCTTCCAAAAGCAGGACATTGGCGGGAATTTCCACCATCATCCAGAGTTTAAAAGAGGCCGAGCGGACCAAACCGTAACTGGAAACAATTTTTTTCACAGATTGTAACTCTTTAACGGTCCTGACAAAGGGAATCATCAGCCAGAGGTTTTTATACCCAAGTTTTTCCCGGACATTTTTTAAGGCATAGAGTTCTAAGGCAAAGACTTTTTCATCGGTTAAATAGCGGAAGGCGCCCCGATAGCCAAGCATAGGATTTGGTTCCTGGGGTTCATAAGCCTTGCCGCCGATCAGATTGGAGTATTCGTTGGTTTTAAAGTCAGTAGCCCGGTAAACTACCGGCCGGGGGTAAAAAGCCTTGGCAAATTTAGCTAAACCAGCAGTTAAGCCGGCGATAAATTGAGCTTCTTTATGGTCAGCGATCAGTTTTTTGGGATGAGTGCCGATTTGAGCAATCATAAATTCAGCCCGGAGCAAACCTAAACCATCAACGTTCTTTTGACCAATGCTTTCCGCCAGATCCGGTTCTCCTAAATTAACATAGAGTTTGGTAGCGGTAGTTTGGGTATCCGGTTTTAAATCTTTGGCAGGAATCTTGGTAATTTTTTCGAGTGAGATTTTTTTAGGTTTAGCAATAGCGCCGCCAAGGAAAACTTCACCGGTCTGACCATTGACAGTAACCACGGTACGGGTTTTTAAGACCTTAGTGGCGGTAGCTGTGCCGACAATGCAAGGAATGCCCATTTCCCGGGAAACAATGGCGGCGTGAGAAGTTTGGCCGCCCTTATTGGTGACAATGGCGGCGGCTTTTTTCATGGCCGGAACAAAGTCAGGCGTGGTCATATCGGTAACCAAGATTTCCCCCGGTAGCAACTGGTTGATTTCTTTGGCTGATTTTAAGATTCTGGTATAACCGGCAACTATCCCCGGACTGGCGGGTTCGCCCTTTAAAAGCAGGGTTAATTTATTGGTAGAGACTGGGGCAATTTTAGTTTCCTGAAGATTGAGGGTAGTAATCGGCCGGGATTGGACAAGATAAAAGTGTTTGTGAGCCAAAGCCCATTCGATATCCTGGGGAAAAAAATAGTGCTGTTGGATCTGATGGCCCAACTTGGCTAAGTAAATAATTTGCTCATCGGTTAACTTGGTTTGACGTTGTTTGTTTTTAGGCAGTTTTAATTCGCGGTTTTTATCTTGAGACAAAGTCAGTTGTTTAGTTTGCGGATTAGTTTGTTTCTGGAGGATTTTCCAGGAGAGTTTTTGAATTAAATAGTGATCGGGGGTATAGGCACCCAGAACAATTTTTTCACCTAAGCCCCAGATTGCCTCAATCACCAGTTGATTTTTATTGTTAGTGACAGGATTAACGGTAAACATAATGCCGGAAATGCGGCTTTGAATCATTTGTTGGACCGGAACGGCAATACCGACCTTAAAGTGGTCAAAATGTTTTTCCTGGCGGTAGAAAATCGCGCGGGGTTCAAAAAGCGAGGCCCAGCAGGCGCGGATGTTTTGAATTAAGTTCGCCTCGCCTTGGACATTCAGATAGGTTTCCTGCTGGCCGGCAAAAGAGGCATCGGGCAGATCTTCAGCTGTGGCCGAAGACCGGACGGCCACTAAAGTTTGATTATGTCCGGAGCCCAGCTTCAAATAGCGTTTAATAATATCCAGGGCCAGCTGATCGGGAATTTTAGCACGGGAGATTAAAGATTTAATCTGTTGAGAAACTTGATTGAGAGAATGAATGTCATGAATGTCTAAGTCATCGAGAAAGGATTTAATTTTTGGCTTTAAATTATTAATTTGAAGAACTTGAAAGTAAGCGGCAGAGGTAACGATAAATCCCGGAGGGACCGGAAAACCGGCCCGGACCATTTCGCCAAGATTGGCGCCTTTGCCGCCGACCAAGCCAATATCTGTTTTACCGACTTGTTTAAAATCAACAATCATGGGCAGTGTTTCTGGCATTGATTAAGAATAGCAGTTTTTTTTAGTTTAGGCTAGGACTTTTTGAATATCTGCAAATCTGCAAGGATGTTCCTTGCAGGCACCCTCACGGTTAAAAAATTACTTTGGAAAAGTGAGACTTCATTCCTATTGTTTAATGCCTAATCACTATCACTTTTTGCTTTATCAGGTGGATATTGACGGCATTAATCATTTTATGCGTTCGTTGGCAACAAAGTATTCGCTGTATTTTAATAAAAAATATAACCGAGTCGGCCCATTATACGAAAATATTTTTAAAGCTGTCGAGATTAAAACTGAAACTCAGCTAATCTATATCAGTAAATATATTCATAGGAATCCACTGACTGCAAGTGCAAGGATGTTCCTTGAAGGCTATAAATATTCTAGTTATTCCAATTATCTGGGAAGGTTTTCGCAATCTTGGCTGGAGACAAGCGAAGTTCTTAGTTATTTTAAAAAACAATCTTATCAGGATTTTGTTGAAGAACAAGAAGAAAGAGATGTGGTGACTATTAAAGATTTAACAATTGATTTGGAGAATTAGCCTGCAAGGATGTTCCTTGTAGGCTCTTCTTGAAGTAGGCGACCCAGGGGATAGGGGCGGGATCCAGGCGGTTAAGGACGGTTAAATAATAGTTAACAAAACTGCCGAATTGAATCAGTTCCAGAACCTGGGCCAGTTTAGTGTCAGCAGAGGGGGTAAAGGTAAAAGCCTTGATTTTATTTTTTTGAACCACATCGATAGTCAAGCGGACACGAGTTTGCAGACGGGGAGAATAGAGCTTAGAGTTAACCAGCCAGAAAGCCACATCTTTTTGATTAGATTCAGGAAAACGCAAACCCTCGAGCAGATGGTGGTTTAGTTCAGGCAAATCGTGGCGGTGGGATAACTGTTTGGCATTCTCATTCAGCTGATTTTTCACCACATGGAAAGCGCCGGTCAGGTGTTCGGCTGCCACCATCACTATTTGTTTAGTGTGCAGGGCTTGGGCTAACTTTTTGGCCGGATTAACCGCTAAAGGCAAATCACGCTGATTAGTTTTGATGACCGTCTGCAGGACCGGCTCAAGCTGGTCAATCTCTTTTTGCGCTAATTTTAATAAGCCGGCTTTGGCGACCATAACCAGCTGGCCAATCAAAGAGTAACCGATGGCCATGCGGGGCTGATTACAGGGATTATAAACCGGGTTGATTTTATACAGCGGCAAGCGATGTTGTTTGGCTAGTGTTTCCAGCTCTCCCCCGCCGCAGATAACTAAAATTTGACAGTTTTTAAGGATGGCCTCTTTTAAAGTTTGGACCGTCTCTTCTGTGGTGCCGGAATAACTGGAACAAACCAGTAAACTGTTTTGATCGGCCCAAGCCGGTAAATGATAATCATTAACTTTGATTAAAGGGACTGTCAGTTCCTGAGCGTAAAGTGATTCAATTACCCGGGCTGCCAGAATCGAGCCGCCCATGCCGGACATAATCAACTGTTTAACTGGGCGGGGTTTAATTTCCACCTGATTGGCTTCTTTATAGGCGTGCCGGCATTGCTTGGCTAAGTCCAGGATAGAGCCGTAAACATTGAATTTATCTAAATTTTTCATAACTTCCTTTTACCGCCAAGGCGTTCAATCAGTTTAATAAATTCTTCGGTTTTGGTTTGCAAAATTTTTGCATTATCGGCTTCCAAGTTCAAGCGCAGCAGCGGTTCGGTGTGGGAAGGACGGATATTGGCCCACCAAGCCGGAAACCATAAAGAGATGCCGTCCAGCCAATCGATTGATTTGGTCCGTGACTGATACTCGGCTTGGATTTGTTTTAGGACGCTTTGTTTGTCGGTAACGACAAAGTTGATTTCTCCGGAACAGGGATATTTATCATAACGGTCAACCAGGCGGGATAGTTGAACTTTTTTTTGGGAAATCAATTCTAAGACTAAGAGAGCGGAAATAATAGCGGAATCAGCGAAAAAATTATCCCGGAAATAATAATGGCCGGAATGTTCGCCGCAAAACAGGCCGTTATTAGTCCGCATGGCTTCTTTAATCAAGGTGTGGCCGACGCGGACACGGACTGCCTTACCCTGGTGTTGTTTAATTATTTCCGGGACTACCCGGCCGATGATAGCATTATAAAGAACAGTATCGTGAGGATGTTTTTGGAGCAAGTTTTCGGCAATAATAGCCGTCATAATGGTACCGGAGACAATCCGGCCGGTTTCGTCGACTAAGAAAACGCGGTCGCCGTCGCCGTCAAAAGCCATACCAAGATCAGCGCCGCCGCCTTTGACAGCATTTATAGTCGGGACCATATTTTTCTCTTCGCTGGGACTGGGAAGATGATTAGGAAAGCTGCCGTCCAAGTCATAAAAAAGCCGGGTGGCCCGCCAGGGCAATTTAGCTTCAAAAGCAGGCATAAAGTAACCGGCCATGCCATTACCGGCATCAATAACGACTTTAAACGGCTTCATTTGAGTTAAATCGATAAATTTAAGGGCATGGTTAACCCATTCGGCTAAAATATCCCTTTTGGTTAAAGTTCCCGGCGGAACGCCTTTAAGGCCTAAATCCTGATCAGAAACGGCCAGGCCGCGGATTTGATAAATGCCGCTGTTGCCGCTGATGGCTATGGCGCCTTTTTTAACAATTTTCAGGCCGTTATATTCGGGCGGATTATGGGAAGCGCTGATGGTAATGCCCAGATCTTCGGGGTAAGTGCCGGAAGCGTAATAGAGCATATCGGTGGCGATCAGGCCTAAGTCGACGACATTAACGCCGGATTCTAAAAAGCCGGCAATTAAGGCTTGCTGTAATTCGACTGAAGTGAGGCGCATGTCCCGGCCGATCTGCACTGAATGGGGTTGAAATAATTTCACCATGGCTTGGGCAATCCGCTTAATGCCGGCGGCATCAAGCTGGCTGGGAACTAAGGCACGGATATCGTAATCTTTAAAAATAATAGGATCTAAAGCCATTGATATTATTCTAGAGTTCCAGCAGTAATAGGTCAAGGCAGCCGGCCAGAGAGAGAATACTTTGACTGGTTTTGGCTTGTTCATCAAGAGTTAATAGTTGGCGGTGAAAATCAAGCAATCGGTCTAAAGAATATTTTTTTGCCTGGGTTTTGAGTTTACCAATCTGCCAGGGAGCGCCTTTTAAGGAGCCGGGGTCGTCTAAGGCTTGGATTAGCTGCGAAACGCGGCGATGCAAAAGATAAAAAATCAGTTCAGCCGGATTATTAATTAAGGCCTGGTGAAAGTTGGTTAAAGTCAGGTTATCTAAAAAAATAAATAAAGAGGCCGGCAGTTTAAACTCTTTAATCACGGCTTTAGCAAACTGTTTTTTGACTGCCGGAGTAATCGTTTTCTTTTCCCACAAATAAATAGATTTATTCTGATTATTTAAAACTATTTTAATCAATTGTTCTTTATTTTTGGAACGAGGCAGGCTGAGAAGATTCTCAATCACAAAAATTTTGGGGATTTGAAACATGGGGTTTGATTCTAAAGCTTGAGTCAGGGTTTCTTCAGTTAAGTTCTGGGCGTCAAGGCGGTTACTTTCCACCTTAGAGGTGGAAAGTTGGGAAAGAGATTGGTTGAGGGCCTGGCGGCTCTGGACATAGTTATCGCCCTGGAAGATAGTGATCATGAGTTCTGGTAAAGTTTAAATAATTGTTCCACGGAGCGGGCATTAATAACGACCCTGCCTCTCCCCCGGTGGGGTAAAAGCGCGCCGGAAAAGTTTTTGGGAATATGCATCATTTCATGAATAATGATGCGGGTTTGGTCGTCCGGCTTAAGGGAATCGAATTTTTCGGAAATAATTTCAAGACAGTAATGAGGCGGCAAGTTCAAGGCCAGCTGCCAAATTTTGGGAAAGGCCCAGATTCTGGCCCGGGCCCGGGCTTTGGAGCCAAAACTTCTAAAGCAAACAATTCTTTTATGATCAATGTGGGGCAGGCGGAGTTTGGCCTGAATTTGGGAAAGCCGGCGTTGGATATCCGGAGCGAGATTAAATTCCATGTTGGTGTCGATAGCGTTTTTTAGCAACTTTTAATTCTAAAACCGCTTTTCTTAAGTCGGCTTCGGCCAGAGCAAATTCAGTGCCGGACAAGCGTTCTCTTAAAGCTTCTTCAGCTTTTTGTTTGGCGGCTTCGACTTTAGCGACATCAATCTCGTCGGCCCGGACAGCGCTGTCAGCCATGACGCTTAATTGATTATTATGAATATCCAAGAGACCGCCGGAAACAGCCAAAACAGTGATTGTCGGGCCTTTAAAAATAAACAGTTCGCCGGGCTGGAGTTTAGTGAGCAAGCCGATATGGCCGGGCAAGAGGCCGATTTGACCATCCCAGCCCGGGGCCAAAACCAGGTCAACCTCATCCCGTAGGACAATTTTCTCCTGGGTAATAACCGTTAGGCTTAGTTTGTTGGCGGCCATAAGTTAAAAGTCTTTCGCTCTTTCCACTGCTTCTTCAATCACCCCGATCATGTAAAAGGCCTGTTCCGGCAAGCTGTCATATTTGCCGGCTAAAATCTCTTTAAAGCCTTTAATGGTTTGTTCGACTTTAACATACTTGCCGGGAAGACCGGAAAATTGTTCGGCAACAAAGAAAGGCTGGGTTAAAAAGCGCTGGATTTTCCTGGCCCGGGAAACAGTCAATTTATCTTCATCAGAGAGTTCATCAATGCCTAAAATAGCAATAATATCCTGGAGGTCTTTGTAGCGCTGGAGGACTTTCTGAACTCCCCGGGCGACCTGATAATGGTCGTCGCCGACAGTTTTCGGGGACAGAATTTTCGAGGAAGAAGCCAAGGGATCAACGGCCGGATAAAGGGCCTGTTCGGCTAAGGACCTTTCCAGAGAGAGGCTGGAGTCCAGGTGGGAAAAAGTAGTCACCGGGGCCGGGTCAGTGTAGTCGTCAGCCGGGACGTAAACCGCCTGGAAGGAGGTAATCGAGCCTTTGCGGGTGGAAGTAATCCTTTCCTGAAGCGCGGCCATCTCCGAGGCCAGGGTCGGTTGGTAGCCGACGGCCGAAGGGATCCGGTTCAGTAAAGCGGAGACTTCGCTGCCGGCTTGGGAAAAGCGGAAGATGTTATCAATAAAGAGCAGGACGTCTTCACCCTGGTCGTCGCGGAAATGTTCGGCAAAAGTTAAGGCGGTTAAACCGACTCTGAGCCGGGCGCCGGGCGGTTCGTTCATTTGGCCAAAAACCATGACCGTGTTTTTTAAAACCCCGGACTGTTTCATTTCCTGGTAGAGATCGTTGCCTTCCCTGGTCCTTTCGCCCACGCCGGCAAAAACCGAGTGGCCGGAATGCTCTTCAGCAATGTTTCTGATCAATTCCTGAATAATTACTGTTTTGCCGACGCCGGCGCCGCCGAAAGCGGCGACTTTGCCGCCCTTAGCGAAGGGGCAAATGAGATCAATGACTTTAATCCCGGTTTCCAGGACATGGGGCCGGGGTTCAATATCGGTAAATTTGGGCGGAGGCTGATGAATCGAGGTCAGTTTAGTTTCCTTCACTTGGGGACCGCCATCAATGGTTTCGCCGATGACGTTGAACATTCTGCCTAAGGCCTGATTGCCGGCCGGGACAGAAATAGGCTTGCCGGTATCCAGCACACTCATCTGCCGTTTTAAACCATCAGTTGAACCCATGGCAATGGTCCTGACCTGATTACTGCCTAAATGCTGTTGGACCTCCAGGATAATTTTCGCGCCGTCAGGTTTAGTCACCTCCAAGGCGTGATAAATTTCCGGCAGCTTGCCGGAAAAGGTGACATCAACAACCACGGAGATGATTTGCGAGATGTATCCGGTTTGTTTCATAGTTTTATTCTAAGGCCAGTCTGGCGCTGACAACGTCCAGTAACTCATTGGTAATTTTTGTTTGTCTGGCTTGGTTGTACTCTAAGGTCAGCTCGGAAACAATATCCAAAGCATTGTCATTGGCATTTTTCATGGCGACCATGCGGGCGGAATGCTCGCTGGCGACTGATTCCAGCAGAACATGATAAAGCTGGAGCTCAATATATTGAGGCAGTAATTTGGAAAAGATGGCTTCGGCACGAGGTTCAAATAAGTAATCGGTGCTCAGCTCATCGGTTTGAGCAGTGATTTCTTCGGCCCGGATAGGCAGTAATTGTTTGACAGCCAGTTTTTGGGAGATAGTCGAAATAAACTCCATATAAACCATAAAGGCCATCTGGAATTCATCGGCCGCGAAACCGGCAATGATCATTTTGGAGATCGGCAGGATATCGGAAAATTTCGGCTTATCACCGAATTGGCCGAATTCCGCCGAAAGAAAGCGGTTGGATTTTAAAATATGCTCTTTGGCTTTTTTGCCGACAGTGATAAAACTAAACTTGGTGTTTGCCGGAAGACGGTAAGCGGATTTTAAATCTTTAAGCCAGGTTTCTAAGCCGCGGAAAAGATTAGAATTTAAACCGCCGCAGAGGGATTTATCAGTTGACAATAAAAGAATTAAAACATTAAACTGTTTTTCCGGAGCCCAGTTAATCCGCGGATCTTTAAGTAAAAAGTGATCTAATTGGTCTTTAGCCCGAAGGGCCAGGGCAGTAATAATTTCCACCATTTTCTCGGAGTAAGGCCGGGAGGAAAGGGCCAGTTCCTGGGCGCGGCGCATTTTGGAAGCCGAGACCATTTCCATCGCCTTAGTGATTTGGGCAATATTTTTTGACGAACGGATGCGGCGTTTGATCAGTTTAACTGAGCTCATATAAATCAGGATGCAGGTTATTAAATTTTTGGGTGTAATTTTGCAATGATTTAACAGTTTTATCGGAAAGGATTTTTTCCCGGGCGATGGCGGCGGCAATTTCCGGCTGAGTGGAGGCAAGGTAAGTGATAAATTCCGACTGCCAGATTTTGATTTTATCCAAAGGAGTCTGATCCAAATAACCGGTGGTGACAGCCCAGATGATGAGCACCTGCTCTTCCACCGGCAGGGGTTTATCCCAGCCCTGTTTTAAGATTTCAGTGATTTTGGCGCCCCGGTCCAGCTGGGCTTTAGTGGCCGGGTCAAGATCAGAAGAAAATTGGGCAAAGGCGGCCATTTCCCGGTATTGGGCCAAGTCCATTCTTAACTTGCCGGCTACCTGGCGCATGGCTTTAATTTGGGCATTACCGCCCACCCGGGAAACAGAGAGTCCGGCGTTAATAGCCGGACGGATACCGGCATTAAATAAGTCTGTTTCCAGATAAATCTGGCCGTCAGTGATTGAAATAATATTGGTGGGAATATAGGCGGAAATATCGCCGGCTTGAGTTTCAATAATCGGCAAGGCGGTAATCGAGCCGCCGCCATTATCTTTATTGAACTTAATCGCCCGCTCCAGCAAACGGGAATGCAGATAAAAAACATCGCCCGGATAAGCTTCGCGGCCGGATGGGCGGCGGAGCAGTAAAGAAAGCTCGCGGTAAGCCCAGGCGTGTTTGGAAAGATCATCAAAAACGACTAAAGCATCTTGGCCCAGGCCGGCAAAATGTTCGGCAATGGCCATGCCGGCATAAGGGGCCAGGTACTGCAAGGAGGGTGAGTCGGCGGCATTGGCGGCAACAATAATAGTGTGATCGAGAGCTTTAAAATTTTTCAGCGTTTCCACTAACTGAGAGGTAAAAGCGGCCTTTTGACCGATAACCACGTAAACGCAGATAAGATTTTTCTTGATTTGGTTGATAACGGTGGTGATGGCAATCGAAGATTTGCCGGTACTGCGGTCGCCGATAATCAATTCCCGCTGTCCCCGGCCAATGGGAATCATGCTGTCAACCGCGCTGATCCCGGTTTGCACCGGCTGGTTGACTTTTTCACGGGTAATCACCCCGGGAGCAATTTTTTCTAAAGGGTTATTGGCTGTGGTTTTGGGGGCAGGCTGGCCGTCAAGCGGGTTGCCTAAAGGACCGATTACCCGGCCAAGCAGAGCTTCGCCAACCGGGATTTGGAGAATTTTTCCGGTAGTAGCGACTTCATCCCCTTCCTTTAAATGCTGATAGCCGCCTAAGATAATCGCCCCGACCGAGTGCTTTTCTAAGTTGAGGACCAGGCCGTAGGTCTGGCGGGGGAACTCGAGGATTTCGGACATCATGGCATCATTTAAGCCGCTGATAGTGGCGACACCGTCACCCAGAGTAATGATTTTACCGACGCTCTTGGCGCTTAGTTCGGGCGTAAATTGATTAATCCGGTCGGCAATAATTTTCTGTAAATTAGGCATAGACTATTTGTTCTTTTAAGGTTTTTAAACGGTTGTTGACGGTAGCATCAATGACTTTGCCGGCAACAATAATTTTTAAACCGGCGATAATGCCGGGGTCAATTTTGGTTTTAACCCTGATCGGCCGTTTAAAACCGGCTGATAATTTAGTTTGGATAGCTTTGGTTTGGAGAGAAGAAAGCTTGATCGGGGCGCTGATTTGGGCCAGGTCCGGATCAATTTTTACCCAGCCGGCTTCGGTTAATTTTTGAGCAATTGAGGGGAGTAAATCCAAGGCTTTTTTGCTTTGCAGGTAATCTAAAATCGCTTCGGTAATGGCTTCAATTTGATAGGAATCTTTCATTATTTAGATAATTTGGCTAGTTTTTTAATTTCGCTGTCAATAATGGCATTTTGTTGGCTGACGGTAAGGCTGCCTTTTAAAACACTCTGAGTGGCTTTAATCACCAGGTCAGTAATCCGGCCGGTAATTTGGCTTTCTTGTTCGGCCAATTTTTCAGTCAAAAGTTTTAATTTTTTATCGACTTCGCCTTCGGCTTCAGTGCGGGCGGCCTGAAGAATTTGTTTAGCGGTTTTATCTGATTCTTTCCGGGCGGCCTCAACAATCCGGACTGCTTCTTTTTCCGCTTCCATCACCGCCTGTTTTTTAATCTCTTCGATTTTGGCTTTTTCTTTTAAATTAGCTTCAGCGGCTTTAATTGAATCTTCAATTTTTTTATTACGCTGATTAATGATGGTAATGATCGGCCGATAAAAAAACTTCTTTAAGACCAAAATTAAAATGCCAAAATTAATGATTTGAAACAAAAGCTGATACCAATGGATGGACATGGCTTGTCTCCTTTAGTGATTTATACAAATTTTAGAATCAAGGCGATGACCAGGGAATAAATCGCGATGGCTTCAGCAAAAGCCACACCCAAGATCATGACGGTCTGGACTTTAGCGGCGGCTTCCGGGTTGCGGCCAATGGCTTCTAAGGCCTTGGAGACAATTAAACCGATAGCCAGAGCCGGGGCGATGCTGCCGATAGCGATAGTGGCGCCGACGATAACATTACTGTCTGACATAGTTTCCTCCTAAGATAATTTAATGATGGCTGGTAGTAGCGATATTAATAAAGACTAAAGTCAGTGTAGCAAAAACTAAGGCCTGAATAAAGCCGACAAATATTTCCAGGCCCATGAAGGGCAGGGAGGCAAACACCGGCACCAGAAAAGCGATTACGGCCAGCAAAACCTCGCCGGCAAAGATATTGCCGAATAACCTAAAAGCAAAAGACATAATGCGGGCAAATTCGCTGATTAATTCTAAGAATCCGACAAAGAAATTAATCGGATTGGAAAAATCAAAAAACTTTTTAAAATATTTCATCCCCAAGGTTTTGTAGCCATAGATTTGAATACTGATAACGGCAAAGATCGCTAAGCCTAAAGTAATATTTAAATCAGCGGTGCCGCCCCGGAAAAGTGGAACTCCATGCCAAAAAATGGTTTCCACTCCCGGCAATAATCCGGCCCAGCTGGCGAACATCACAAATAAAAAAATTGAGGCAATTAAGGGGAAAAAGCGGCCGGCCTGCTGGGGAGCGATCGATTGAACAAATTCATAAAATGATTCAAGAATTGTTTGAATAAAGACAAAGAAGTTTGATTTTCTCTTTGATTGCAGATACAGGCTAAAGCTGACGGCTAAAATTGATAAACCCAGGGTGACCAGAAGGCTGACCAGCATGGAGTTGGTAAATTCAAACTGCCCGAAATTAAAAATCGGCTCTGCCGATATGGAAATATTCAAGGCCATGATAGGTTGATTATATATTATTTTCTGCTTAAAACAAATAGTTCTTCCGGGGGAAAGCCCAGTTGTTTATGGAAGCTGTTAATGAGCTTAGCCGCTTTTTCCCTTGATTCCGGCCAAGCGGAAAAGCGGTAATGGGTTAAAATCTTCCATAAAAGCTTGGCCTGATAATTGGGCAATGGGTAGCGGGCTTGAAAGTCTTCTTCAATTCTGGGTTCGGCGGAAAAAGCGAGAGAACCGGTTTCACCTTTGGCTTGATTAATTTCTTTAATCAGCCTGACCTTGGTCAATTTGTCCAGTTTTTCATCCCTTAGCCTGACAAGTTCGTTGAAATGAGAAGTTAATATCCGGGCGGCGCCGGAAAGAATAACATTGTGAACGATTGGCGAAGGTTCACCTTTACTGCCAAGGTAGGTTACCCGGGAAAAAACAATTGTTTTAAGACCGTCTAAGATACAGTTGATTTCACCGGCTAAACTGTTCTGGAAGATAGGATTCAATAAAGCGTCAACAATAGCGGAGCGGGATTTGTAGCTGTCGATATTAAAACGGTTAATCTCCGGATCAACTGCCCAAAAGATAAGCCGATTGATAATTTCCAGTCGCTTGGTTTTATTGGGTTGGGCCAAGGGTTTAGTTGTTAAAAATTCAGTGATTTTTTTATCAACATCAGCGGAAAGAACTATCGGCGGTAAAATTTTATTTCTGGCTTTAACAAGATCAACGCGATGGGCTAAAAACTTTTCAGCGGCAATTTCACCAAAAATATTGGCTAAAAATTCATAACGGGGCGTCCAGTCTTTTCTAAAAGTCATATAGAGGATCGGGTCAAACCTTAACCAAAGATAGGCGAGCATCATCAAAACATATTTGAGCGGATTCATGATAAGATTATAGCAAAGTTTATGGATCGATTTAAGGTTGGAATGATTGCGGGTTTGGTAATGTTAGGTTTAAGCGTGGTGGGTTTGTGGATTAAGCAAAACAAGCTGGAAAGCCAATGTTTAACAGCGAAAGCCAGTTTAGTCCCCAGCCCCAGTTCTGTCACCACTAGCCCGAGCTCCAGTTTAGTGCCCAGCCCGAGTCCAAGCCCAATCCCCAGTCCCAGTCCGAGTTCTGTTTTC
>Ga0210016_1001523_pt1 | contig 21514 bp, 19 predicted proteins | sample CryGeyCG2014_300_FD_185454 | JGI IMG/M metagenome (GOLD analysis project Ga0210016, IMG submission 185454) | Groundwater microbial communities from aquifer - Crystal Geyser CG02_land_8/20/14_3.00 (SPAdes) (version 2) | ecosystem: Environmental > Aquatic > Deep subsurface > Groundwater | place... | reverse complement strand
GGATGACGGAGGAGGGGACATTCCCGCCCCCCCTTCCGTCATTCCCGTGAAAACGAGAATCCAGGAAGGGATGGATCCCCAATCCGAAGCGCTTCGCTTTCGGTTGAGGATGACAAGGGGGCTTTCGGTTGGGGATGACAAGAATGTGTCATTCCCGCGCAAGCGGGAATCCAGGAAGGGATGGATCCCCAATCCGAAGCGCTTCGCTTTCGGTTGAGGATGACAAGGGGGCTTTCGGTTGGGGATGACAAGAATGTGTCATTCCCGCGCAAGCGGGAATCCAGTCAGGACTGGATCACCAATCCGAAGCGCTTCGCTTTCGGTTGAGGATGACACCGGGGCTTTCGGTTGAGGATGACAAAGGTGTGTCATTCCCGTGAAAACGGGAATCCAGACAGGATTAGATCCCCAGTCAAGCTGGGGATGACGGGAGGGGATGGATCCCCAATCCGAAGCGCTTCGCTTTCGGTTGAGGATGACAAGGGGGCTTTCGTTTGAGGATGACAAGGGGGGCAGTCGGTTGAGGATGACAAGGGGGTGAAATGATATTTTCCGTAAGTTGTGTATTTACACGATTTATACATTTACGCAGTTATGTTTTTCAAACTAACTCGCGCAGGTAATTTTGGCTTGGACTCTGAGCTTGCGAGGAGCAAAATTGCCGAGCGTGTAGATGATGGGTTTCGCTGGAAAACCCAATTATCGGTAGTTTGAAAAACATAACAAGATAAATGCGTAAGGTGCGTAGCTATTTAAAACCATAGTTTGATTATTGAAAAATTTAGCCAATAAATAATCAAGGTTGCGATAATCAAAAACGGACCAAACGGAATAATATCTTTAATTTTCTTGATTTTAAAGGCAAGAAGTAGCGCGGAAATAAAACCACCAAGCATAAAACTAACAAGTAGCTGGCTTATAATCAGCGGATAGCCAAGCCAAAGACCGATGCCGAGCATTATCTTGACATCGCCCCAGCCCATCCATTTCCCTCTGCCTGCCAGAGCCATAATCGCGAGGAATCCCGAGCCGATGATTGCGCCTAAAAATTGATTGAAATTAAAATTAAAGGTGAAAAATAAAACCAAAGCTGACGCAAGGATGCAGCTAGTGACGGTGTCCGGAATAACCATATATTTAATGTCGGTCCAGATGGCTAGAACCAGACAAAATACAATAATAGAGGAAAAAATAACCGCCCAGATATTTTGGGTTCTGGCAAAGACCACTTGGTAATTTATCGCCAAAGCCAACGCAACGTTCAATTCAACTGCCGGATAAAACCAGCCAATTTTTTTATGACAATAGCGACATTTGCCTAAATTAACAGCAAAGCTCACCAGCGGAATCAAATCTATTGGCTTTAGATTTCTTTGGCAAAATTCGCAATGCGACGGCTTGGCAATGATAGTTTTAGGTTTTTCCAGCCGTTTCACAATCACACCCATAAACGATCCTAGCATTAAGCCAATTACAAAAATTAGATAAATCATAATAATAACTCAAAATAAAAACCTTAAACAACAGCTAATTCATATTTCAGAGCTGAATTATTTGCTGGTAACGCAGTAATCAACCTCAACGCCCGTTGGCCATGATAATCCTTTTGGTAATGCTGCGCAAGTGCCATCATCTTCAAGATTTGCGCCAATAGCGTAATTAGCGCCACTTGATGTGTAGTAATATGTTGCATTGCTAGACGGTTCCGCTGGACCGCTAGCCAAGCCATCTTTCCAATCAGATAACAACAGCGCAATTCCCGAACCTTTATCAATGGTTTTATCCCCATCCCCATTTGAAGGCGCGTTTATATTATCCACCATATAAATCTCAATCAATCTTTGTATTTGAGTAATTTCACTCTTTCTCTCCGCGTCGCGCGCTTTTTTGCGAAGCGAATCATAGGTGACGATAACAGTAGTGGCTAAAATCGCGATTATCGCGATCACGACCAAAAGCTCGATAAGTGTAAAACCACCTTTACACCCACCGCATTTTCCCCTTTTAAAAAATTTCTTCATATATGCCTCCCAGACATTTTATTTTTTATAATTTTAACTTTTTCCCGTATCACCCAATTTTTTATCAATGTATGAGATTGCCACGCTCCGCCTGCTAGCGGAGCTCGCAATGACTATGCGAGTAATTTATATTTTTTGTTTTAAAAATTTTGTGTTTTATTCATCATACCACCTGCGCGAATTGATAAACGGGCAAAATCACCGCAAAAACTAAAATCGCCACCGCAATACCAAGGATAACAATGATCACTGGCTCAAAAATCGTTTGTAAATTTTCAATCCGCATCGTAGTTTCCTTTTCAAAATACTTGGCAAGATTAAGTAAAATCTGATCGGTCTTGCCGGTTTTCTCGCCAACAAGTAGCATTTGCGATAAAAAATAAGGGAAATATTTGCTCTCTGAAAACGGAAGCGACAATGGCACACCTTTTTCTAGTTGCGTCGCGCTATAGCGAAGCTCCTCCCGAAGCGCGTCGTTGCCCACCACTTCGCTGGTGATTTGCAACGAATCAATTATCGGCACGCCCGAGTTAAGCAACGAACCAAAAATGCGACAAAAACGAAGCAGATATAAATTTAAAAACAACTTGGTCGGCTCCCTAATAAGTAGCTGATGCACCAGTATCTCGCCAGCCGGCGTTTTCAAAAAATAAACCAGCAATATCACTATAACAACAATTCCAATAACAAGCCAGAGCCAATTGCCCAGCATAAAAGTAGAAAAGCCAATCAGCAGTTGCGTTGCCCACGGAAGGTTCACTTCCGACTCGTTAAACACTTCGGTCAAAGACGGAATCAATTTTACCGAAGCAAACAAAGCCACTGTCACAATCCCGATCAACAGAATTACCGGGTAAATCATCACGTTTTTCAGCTTGCTTGTAAAATCGCTGTCTTGGGACAGCTGACTACCCAGCTCTGATAAAACATTATCAAGCTTGCCAGAACTTTCGCCAGAATGAACGATGTTGACATAAACGCGGTTGAATACCCCGGGAAAACGCGCCAGAGATTCGGAAAATCTTTTTCCCTGCTCGAGGTCGTTTAGCACCTCGGTTAAGACGGTTCTAAAATATTGATTGATGGTTTGATTTTTCAAAATGCGAATTCCGGCTGACAATTGCAAACCGCTTTCCAGCATCAAAGACAACTGGTTGGAAAAAAAAGATTTATCCCTAGTCGAAACCTTGTTGAAAACATTTATTGGCATTTTAAATTTTGGTTAGTTTAATAGTATAAAAGTATCAGAGTATAAAGGGTAAAAAAGGCTGAAAAACTGATTGGCATCTTAATATACCATCGTCTTTAAATTTTTAGGATCAAGCGACCAGGAAAGCGCGCTGTCAAGAGTGATTTCCCCTTGCGATACCAGCTCAGCTAAAACTTTATCCAAACTTATCATACCCTCTTCCACGCTGGTGGAAATTACATTGTCAATCTGATGAATTTTGCCTTCGCGAATGAGGTTTTTTATCGCAGGGTTAGCAATCATTATTTCCATAGCTGCCACCATACCCTGCCCGCTAGTTCGCGGAATCAGCCGTTGCGACAGCACAGCCAGCAAAACACTGGATAATTGCTGTTTAATCTGTTGCTGTTGCCCAGACGGAAAAATATCAATAATTCGGTCAATGGTTTGCGCCGCGTTATTGGTATGCAAGGTTGACAAAACCAAATGACCAGTTTCAGCAATAGTCAGGGCTGATTTAAAAGATTCTACATCGCGCATTTCACCCACCAAAATCACATTAGGATCCTCCCTTAAGCACGAGCGAAGCGCTTGGTCAAAACCCTTAGTATCTGTGCCCACCTCTCTTTGGGAAATAATGCTTTTTTTATGTTCAAATTCATATTCAATCGGATCCTCAATGGTGATAATATGATTTTTACGATTGGTGTTGATGCAATCAATCATTGAAGCTAGTGTGGTTGATTTGCCGTGACCAGTTGGACCAACCACTATGACAAAACCCTGTTTAGCCAGCGAAATTCTCTCAAGTATCGGCGGAAGCCCGAGTTGCTGGAATGAACGGATCTCTTTGGGAATAAGCCGCAATGCCAACGCCACTTTGCCTTGCTGAAAATACGCGTTAGCGCGAAAACGGGTTTTAGGATGAGTGAACGAAAAATCTAATTCCCAATTTTCCACAAATTTTTGATAAAGTCGCGCAGGCAAAACCGCTTTAACCGTCTCGGCGATTTCCTGCGACCCAAGGGGCTTGATATTGGGCAGAGCAGAAAGCGCGCCGTTAACCCGAATGGTTGGCGACAAACCAGCGGTTAAAAGCAAATCCGACGCCTTGAAATTTACCGCTTGATCGCAATAAGTTAAAAAATTCTGATATGATGGTGATTGTTCGGGCATACAAATATAATTTACAATTTTAAATTGTCATTTGAGATTTGAGATTTAATCATTCGTTGCTTTCAAAGCTTCTTCCAGTGAAATTAAACCTTGCGCTGATTTTAAAATCCCGTCCTGGCGAATCGTGATCATTCCTTCATCCTGCGCGATTTTCATAATATGCGATGCTGGCTGGTTTTGCAGGGCAGCTTGTTCTATTTTATCACTCATCGTCAAAACTTCATACAAACCAACCCTGCCCAGATACCCGCCAAAGCATTGATCGCAACCTTTGCCTGCTATAAAAAACTGGGGATTATCAATTTTTTTTAATTCCGCGTTAATCTCCTGCCTCACTTCACTAGGAATGTTAGCTTCTTTCCGGCACTGGGGGCATAATTTTCGCACCAATCGCTGGGCGGTAATCGCGTTGATCGAGCTGGTGATCAGAAATGGCTCCACTTTCATATTAGTAAGTCGCGGAAGCGCGGAAGATGCGTCATTAGTGTGCAGGGTAGTCAAAACTAAATGTCCGGTAAGGGCGGCGTGCGTCACTAGATTGGCTGTCTCGCTGTCACGAATTTCACCCACCATAATCACATTGGGATCTTGGCGCAAAACGCTTCGGAGCCCTTCGGCAAATGAAAAACCGATTTTGGGCTTGACTTGAGCTTGGTTGATACCTTCAATGTCGTATTCAACCGGATCTTCCAAAGTGATAATATTTATATTTGGCTTTGACACACTATTGATAATTGAATAAAGCGTGGTGGTTTTACCACTGCCGGTAGGACCTGTGGCAATAATCACGCCCCACGGCTTGTCAATTTCAGCGCGCAATCTTTTCAGTGATTCTCCTCCGATGCCGAGTTGCTCAAGGGTTAGTTTTCCGGTGGTTTTATCAAGTAGTCGCATAACTATTTTTTCGCCGTGAACAGTGGGAAAAGACGAAACCCTCACGTCAATTTCGTGATTTTGAGCTTTAACATTTAGTCGCCCGTCTTGCGGAATCCGTTGCTCGTCAATTTTAAGCCCTGATAAAATTTTAATGCGGGAAATCATCGGCGGATGAAGCGTAATCGGCAAATAAAAAAATTCCTGCATTTGCCCGTCAATGCGATAACGGATACGAAAACGGGTTTTAGACGGCTCAATGTGAATATCCGAAGCGCGAAATTTTACGCCGAGCGAAAAAAGTCCGGCAACAATTTTGGGCATATAGCCAGTTTGGATAATGCCAATCATTTCCTCTTTGGAGGAAAGTTGCTTGCCTAAAAAAACGTCTAAATCGGTTTCATCCGCGCCGGCTAAATCTTTTAAATCAGTTGACTCGCGCAAATTCTCGCCACGCCCGATTTGAGGCGCAGCCACCGCGTTATCCCCAAAAAAATATATCCCCCCAACATTTTTAATTTCACTGGACAATACTTTTTCGTCTTTGAAAGTATCAACTGGAGGCGAGCTAAAACGAAGCTCGTCCTTAACCGAAATCGGGCTGGGCGCGCCTGCCGTACTTTGGCTCACCCGTTCCCCCATTTTGTCCTTGCCCCAATTTTCAATAATATAATCTAAATCGTCTTTGGTGATATGGTACTTTTCAACTTTAATTTGATTTTTGTCCTCAATAAATTTGAGTATCTGATCAACGCGCGAATCGTAAGGATCAACCACGCCAACTTTGAACAAACCTTTTTCCGCGCTAAAAACCGCGATTTGATATTTAGCAATAATATCTTTGGGAAATTTTGCGATCGCTTTAGGATCGATATTTTTAGCAGACAAAGCAATCGAAGGAAGCTCGGAAGTTTTAATCGCGCTTGGGACTGCGGGCAAACTCTCATCTGACAGACGATTTTTATAATATAAAAGCGCCCATTCAAAATCGCTTTTGGGCGTGGCGGAAATTTCCACCACTATCCCCTTTTCCTGCTCAATCGTATGAAGCGGTCCCTGCCTGATTCCAACTTTGAGAAAATACGGTTTAGCCACAGCTGCCTGCACCACATTGCCTTTTTTTTCAAAAGCAACAATGTTAAAACGTTGGCAAAAATCATAGGGAATCGTCTGCAAGGTTTCTGGCTCTAGCTGACGTCCTTGAATCCGCACAAATGGAATATTGAATAGCTCGGCAGACGCTTTAACCAGATCCTCCTCTGAAACCAAATTTTTTTTCAATAAATAATCGCTCGCTGACGCATTATCCTTCAGTTTTCCACTTAAAATTTTTGCTCGGTCTCCGTCTAAAAGTTTTTTCAAGACCAAAAGCTCCAAGATATTTTTTCCCACTCTTTGAAAACTCATATTCTCTCAAAATTGCCCAAACGGATTATCTCGACCAGTGTCCTCCTCGCTGATATTGATCGGCAAAGCGCCGTTTTTTTGTTTTGTATCTAATAATTTAAGACCTTGTGGCAAATCGTTTGATAAAATTATGTCAGGAGTGGACTCGGTATTTTCTTTGGACTGCACTGACAAATAGATTAAAATATATCCCACCGTTAAAATTACCGCCAAGATTACTCCAATGATGGTTAAATTATTTTTTCTCATTATAAGCCGATTACGTTTGTTTCATCGCTTACTTCGTCAGCCGAAATTGAAGGCTCGGCTGGAGCTGGCGAATTAGGCGAATTATTTAAAGTAGCGCCAATGTCCGCTAAGTATGGCATTTCCAGCTGAAATGTTAGATTGATTGGTTCCTCAGTCGCGTTGGTGGTGGCGCCGAGCGTTATCCCGATAATTTTAATGGGACGGAGATTATTGTTGAGCAGGGAGATAATTTGTTTGGCGCCTTCAAAGCTAGACTGAACGTTATAATCAAAAATTATTTTGCCGTCCTTGCTTTCGCTGGTGGGTGTTAGTTCGGTGATAGTTGCTCCGGCTTGACTGCCGATTGCTTCAAGCGCCACGAGCGCGTCCGCCACATTCGGCTGACTGGGCATCGCTACTTGCAAAAGGTCAATTTTTTCTTGATATTTATTGAAATCCCTTTTTAAAATAATTAGCTGGTCTTCCTCACTTTTGACCTTTTCAAGCGCGGCTTTTTTTTGCTTGATATCAGATGACAAAACCCTGAGTGTTTTCATTGGTTGCCAAATTCCCCACACCAAACCCACGATGATAATTAAAATCTCGAGGAAAATTAAATACGGTTGTTGATTGTTGCTTTGCGCTGGTCCGGGCATTTATTTATGTTATTATTTCAAACTATTATGATTATACAACTTACGCAATTTACACAAAATTTCATTTCACTTCCCTGTCATCCTCAACCGAAAGCGAAGCGCTTCGGATTGGGGATCCATCCCTTCCTGGATTCCCGTTTTCACGGGAATGACACATTCTTGTCATCCTCAACCGAAAGCCCCCTTGTCATCCTCAACCGAAAGCGAAGCGCTTCGGATTGGGGATCCATCCCTTCCTGGATTCCCGTTTTCACGGGAATGACAGAGTGGGTGCGGGAATGACGGGCGGAACGAGAATAACGACAGATGAATCAAGTATAACGATAATGAATCCGACGGGGCAAGCCCCGTGGTATTCTTTATTTTGCTATTTGAAATGGCTTCATCCCTGTGGCAAGCCACAGAGTACTGCCATCTTGAAATAAGCAGAAGTTTTGCGTAAGTCGTGTAAGTATTGGGATATTTGCGTAAGTTGTGATTATTTTAAATTTGCGATTAAAGCGATTTTTGTCTCGCCAATTATTTCAAACCGCTAATTTTAAATTCAGCGGTGAATTGCTTAAATCCTTTGCCACTGGTTGCAGTGGTCAATGCTACTGAGGAAAATATCTTGGACTGCTGCCATGACGCGATTTGTTTGGAAATATCCGCATACGAACTAGCTTGACCCTCAATCGAAAATACTCCCTTGTCAAGCGCAACGCTCGTGAGGCGAACATTTTTTATCGCGCGACTCGCCAACTCTTCCAACAGATTGGTTTTAAAATTAAAACTGGTCGTATTTTGCGCAAGCGCAGCGATTTGTTTTTTGACCAAAGTGGCTTTATCAGATACCGCGCCATAGGTGGTTTGAATTTCGTCCCGCTTGATCGCGATTGACTCATCAAGAGCTCTGATTTGATTTTTCTGTAAATAAATCATCGCGTAAGAAGTCACTCCCAGCGCGATGACGGTAATTGCCACAATTGCTAGCATGGGAACGCTTTGGCGCATACTCAAAAGCGCCCGATCCTCTGCCGGACTTAAGTGCGGATTAAACGATGATTGTGGCGATATGTCGTGCATTTCCCCTGCCTTTTGTTTAAGTCTATTATATACATAATACTGAAATGTTGTCAAATGAAATAATTTTCTATTCTCAATTTACCAGCATATTGGGGCTTACTCCAACGTCTGAATTTCCTTCACCAAACTACTAAAACCCGGGGGAGGCGCGACGTTGAGGTCGGGCGCGTATTTGATCGTGCCTGACGCCTGACCAATCGTAATGGAATTACCGACAAACGAGCCGGACGCGTCCACTCCATCATCCGAATAACCAAAAATTATTTTACCTTTATCCGCATGTTTTTCATCGCCATAAGCATAAATTGCCACATTTTTCAAATTTTTATCTTTAATCGTCACGCTGCCGTTTTTAACCACAATGCCAAGTGTGCCCGAGGCGCTTGCATTCCATTCAATTTTGTTAATCGTTAAATCTCCATCGTAAAAAATGGTTCCGTGTGAATTCTTTTCAAAAATTTTGTCAAGTGTTGCTACACCATCAGCCATTCGCCACACTCCGCCTTCGGGCTTGTTATCAGAATTTAAATTAAATACACCAGTGCCTGTTAAATTCTTGGCTCTCTGTTTTTTTAATTCTTCAAAATTCGCCTCTGTGGCATTAAAATCAAATGAATGCGTACGATTTGACAAATCAATAACATTGGTATCTTTATTGATAGCTGTTGTTCCACTGCGTGAAATAACCGACGAACCGATAAATTTTAGATTAGAAGCTGAATTTGTGATATCACCCCCTGCCCCGACTTCGTTTTCAATGTTGAGATTGGGGCAATCAACAATTATATGGTTGTCAGAATTGATTATATTGGTTGTCTTTCCCGCCCACATGTGTTTTTGGTAAATTTGAATTTTATTTTCAATACCAACTGGATTTTCACAGGCGTTATCTTTTATTCTTACTCTAATTTCGCCAGTATAGATGCCAGGTGAGCTTACTACCCAGTATTTAGCATACAAACCTTGAACACCTTGCGTTATTGGCTGCAAATCACCAGGGGTTAATTTACTTTTATTAACATTGTCAAAATACAATTGATTATTTATATTTGTCTGGAAATGAAGCTCATATTCACCAGAACAATTTGAATTATTGTCTTGGCTATTATATCGTGCCTGATAGATAATAATGTCTCCCTTTTTGTAATGAGGCGTTGCTCCCGGCTGGCTGGTAAATGCCGGATCGGTTAGTATGATTTTTGACAGATCGCATGCTGTTATTGGATTTGTCGGGTTGCCAATTAAAACTTCTTTCCCATCTCCTCCAAAAGCTAATATTGGCACTGGCGAACCCATTGTTTTTTCATCATTAACATTTTTAATTTCACCTCCTGTTTCCCTGGTCATAGGGGTCAATTTAAAGCTCATATTCGTTTGATATCCACCGCCAATTTTTAATGAAGTACTCACATCTATCATATTAACGCCACCGCCACCAGCGCCTGATGTAGCGTAATATCTTGTGTCTCCTGTCCCCCAGCCATTTCCCCCAGAAACATCAAACACCACCCCGCTTGGGTTTAATATTTCAAGGTTATCGGTATCAATTTTAATTGTTCCGCCACCACCGCCAGCGCTGAAATAAGCGTGTTCAAGTCTAGTATAACCAAGCGAGGTAAGGCGCGGATCGCGGAGCGCTTTTCCTCCAGCAGTTCCCTTAGCTAAAATTTGCGCATTAGCGCCCATAATAATCGCATTCGCCTTAATAGAAACAATTCCACCGCCATTACCGCCAGTAAATGCTTCGTTGACATCATCAACACTAATAGCCGCATTACCACCAAAATAGCTACAATCATTACAGACATTAGCAAAGCCTGATCCACCGCCACCACCGAATTTCATACCATTATCAAATACTGCACTAGTATTAGTTGATCCGTTATTGGCGCTTTTGCTACATGCCCACGCGCCACCTGTTCCATTGTAGCCAGCTCCCCCACCCCCCATACATCCTGGTCCGGAGAAGGTATGGTTAGTTTTTCCTCCTGATCCAAAACCATATGCGCCGCCACCACCACCGGGAATACCGCCCCGATTGGCTGTCCGAGTACCGGATCCACCTCCGGTTCCTCCACTCACCCAATCACCACCTTTTCCACCACGATTCTCGTTCCAATCTACGATTCCTGGAGCACTTCCCGATGAAGGAATAAACTGCGAGACTTTAAAATAATAAGACCAAAATCTCTGTTTGATAAATATTGTACTCCCCCCTTTATACCCCTTCCCGCTCGCATCTATCCGAGCATTTCGCTCTAATATGATAGTTCCGTTAACCGTTAAATACATACCTTCGACCCCCCCCAGAAAACCTTGTTGCGCATGAGTTAAAATAGAATTTGGCTTTAAAGTTAAATTTCCGTTAATAGTGATGTGCCGATTAAATTCAACCGTGCCACTGACCTCAACGTTGTTATTGATTATTTCTTCCGTTCCATCTGACGGACCGGTTTTTATGGTACCATCTATGTAAGATATCGCCTTCACTCTCTGTTCCCCATACAAAAACGCCACCAACGCCACACCAAAAGTCAATATCAAAACCGAAAAAACAAATGTCAAAACCGCTCTTTTTTTAAATTGACTAAAAAAATGTCTGATTGAAATTTCTCGTAAAATATTTTTCATCCCCTCACTTGTTGTAAATTTATTATAACACATATCATTTGCATCCAACAATTTTCCACTACAACTTACGCAATTTACACAAAATTTCATTCCACCCCTTTGTTATCCTCAAACGACTGCCCCCCTTGTCATCCTCAACCGAAAGCCCCCCTGTCATCCTCAACCGAAAGCGAAGCGCTTCGGATTGGGGATCCAGTTGGTCTGGATTTCCGTTTTCACGGGAATGACAGAAGGGAGATACGGGGATAAAAGGACAAGTAGAGAATAATAACAAGCACAATTTGCGTAAGTCGTGTAAGTAAATATTTGCGTCAGTCATATTATTTCTTTTCCCAATCAATAAAAATCGGTGTGGCGGGGAAGGGGTAGACCGCGCGAATTCTATTTTCCATAAAGCGCAAGTGCGAAAAATGCGGTTTTTCATTTTCATAAGTAGCCAAAGTAAAAACTGGCGGACTGGTTTTCTCAAACTTTAATTTTTTGAAATAATGAACGCTGGCTTGGAACATTTTGGCGTCTTTAAAAATTTTATCAACAACTTCTTGGTCAACCGCGCCACTTCGCTCAACGAAAATTTTCAGCACCAAATCCAGCAAGCCCGATAAATTAGTTTTTTCTTTGGCGGAAATAAAAATAACTGGTAGATACGACGCAAAGTTGAGTTCTTTTTGCAAAGAAATAATTTTTTGTTGCCGGCTTTTTTCCGCATCTCCCCACAGGTCGGTTTTATTCACCGCAATAATAATTGACTTCCCTAAATTTTTTGCCTGACCGATAGTATTCAAATCAAGTCGCGAAACCTTCTCGTCCGCGTCAAAAATATAGACCACAATCTCGCTTTTAGCTATTGCCTGCATCGACCGCAGAAAGGCAAAGCTCTCCACGCTACCCCGATCCATTCGCGCTTTTTTGCTTACGCCAGCAGTATCTACTAACCTGATATTTTTGCTTTTATATTGAAAAGTAATATCCTGCGAGTCGCGCGTGGTATGCGGGATTGACGAGACAATCATTCGGTCTTGACCGATAATTTGGTTGATAAGGGTTGACTTGCCGACATTTGGTCTGCCACAAATGGCAACTGGGATAAAAGTATCAGCCTTTTTGGGTTTAATTGCTTTGCTGGATTTGCCTGCCATTTCTGCGATTTTATCCAACAACTCGTCAACCTTTTTCCCAAACATCGCTGAGATTAAAATAATATCTGTAAATCCAGCCCACTTAAACTTCAAAATATCAGCTGGTGTGAACTGATGGTCGCATTTGTTAGCAACTAAAATTATCGGCTTGTCGCCTTTTTTCAGCCTGCGCGCGATCGCCATATCAGCATCTGTCATACTATCTTTAAAATCCACCATAAACAAAATTAAATCTGCTTCGGCAATCGCCAGCTCAGTGGCTTTGATGGATTCTGATAAAATCTCGTCGGTCGGATTTATCAAACCAGCTGTGTCAATCAAAAAATAATTTTGCCCGCGCCAAAAAAAATCGTTGGTTAAACGATCGCGGGTGGTTAGGGGTTCATCTGACTCAATCGCCACCCTTTGCCTGATAATGCGATTGTAAAGCGTTGATTTGCCCACATTCGGTCGCCCGACAATGGCGATGATTGGTATATCTGATTTTTGATTTTTTTGCACGCCCATAACCAAACTATACCATATTTATTGGGTTAATACAAAAAATTATCGCAAAAACGGGTTGCAACGATTTAATGTTTGGATTTAATGTTTGATCCAATAAGCCAAATCACCTGGGCAAAAGTGAAACGTCCGCTATGTCTCCTCCTAAAAGTGAAGCGTCCCCTAAAAAATTTAGATAGTCCCCCAAAACGTTACCCCTCTTTCTCTCCAGACAAAGCACAAATTATTGTGGTAATCAATGAATTAAAACGAACTAAAAAATAAATTATTGCTATTGACGCAATATATACAATAAACATTAAATCATTTTGGACTATAGATATTATGCTTGCGGTCAAACATATTGCTACTGCAATAATCAAAAAATTCATATTGTAAAATATTGTTTTGCATTGTTTGTTTTGTTGCTTGGGTGCCTTTACAAGATCATATAATACAAAAACATTTATAATAAATAAAGCAAAGTTTGATTCTGTTTTGAATACTTTTATTAAAAATAAATCTATGGTTTTGGTTTCAATATGCGTCAGCTGTGCCAAAATGTAACCAACATTAACAAGTAATATCAATATAATAGATACTTCAATCATAGATCGAAATCTTTGGAGGGCGAATTTAATCATCTGTATCAATTATTTTACCCTTTCTGTCCTTAAGGGGACGGTTCACTTTTACAGGTATGATTTGGCTTTTTTGGAAAAAGAAGCTTAACCATTCAGCAAGCAATTTTAATTTTCAATTAGCTATTTTCTTCTAGCAAAATTCTGCAACAAAACGCTATACATCAAACAATCCTCAGCTACGCGACTTTGATATATATTATTTCTTAAAAAACTAACTTTATCTAGAATGTCCTTAATGTAATTTGGCAAAGCAATTGACACTGCCTCATTCCTTCTTTTTTCTGCTTCTGCCAAAAATCTCTCTGCCATTTTACCAGATTTTCTTTCTAACCCCAAGCACACTCTCTTTAAATCGCTCGCCATTGATTCAATAATAATTCTTTCTTTTGTCATAAAATTTCCTGAAAATAATATTTTGTCAATTCCTCGTATGTTTTCCTTTTTTCAGGATTTTGGATTTCATTGCTTCGGTTGTCGTCTCTTGGACGAATATTTACCATTGAGTTCATATCTATGGTTTTTGTTTCTAGATCGATTCCTCCGCCCCATATATTTTTTTGTTTTGAGCCTTGTTTTAATAACAGCTCCTCACATTCAAAATGACGATCGCACCCAGCGCAACAAACTTTTTTTTCTATATCTATAACAGTTTTAATGTATATATCAAAAAGCTCTTTTAGTTTCTGGACTTCCCCTTTTGTGTATGCTAACTTTTTTATTATAATCATCATTATTCTTTTTTCACCAGGAGCTGAGGGAATCGAACCCCCGCCATCGCTTTTGGAGAGCGATATTCTACCACTAAAATAAGCTCCCGTATGTTAAATAACAAATCTCAAAAATCAAATAAATTCACAACTTACGCAAAATTTCTATAAAACGGATTCTGCCCCTGTGCCATTCTCTGGCTTGCCTATCCCGTGTCATCCCGCACTTGCCTATCCCGTGTCATCCCCGACCAGATCGGGGATCCACTTTGGACTGGATTCCCGTTTTCACGGGAATGACAGGCGGAAATGTGGGAATAAAAAGATAGGTCTAAAATGATAATAAAGAATCCAACGGGGCAAGCCCCGCGGTATTCTTTGTTTCGCTATTTGAAATGGCTTCATCCCTGTGGCAAGCCACAGGGTATTCAGCTGTCTTGAAATAAGCGGAAGTTTTGCGTAAGTTATGTAAATTCCAACTTACAAATTTGCTTTTTGTTTCCCATTCTAACATCTAAAATCCAACATCCAAACTCTATCCTACTTTTTCGCCTTGGAAATTTTCAATTCTTTATGCAATGTATGTTTTCGGCACCGTTTACAAAATTTATTTATTTCTATTTTTTCCGGCGTGTTGACCACGCTTCGGTTAGAAATATAATTTATCTCTTTGCACACCGTGCATCGCAAATGAAAATTGGGTCTGTTTCCTTTTTTTGCCATAAAAACTCCTTTCAATAAATCACACATTCCAACTAAGAGCCAATTTAATAACTACATCTGATAGTTATGAATAGCTTATATTGGCTTTTGTTTGGATTTTGTGATTTATTATTTATTATTTAAAATATTGGAACCGAAAGTAGGACTCGAGCCCACGACCCGCCAGTCCCGTTAGAGCCGACCCCGAGAATCGAACTCGGAACCTTCACTTTACAAAAGTGTTGCTCTACCGTTGAGCTAGGTCGGCTCTAACGTGACTGGCGCAAAACAGCCACTCTATCCACTGAGCTATTTCGGCATTTAGAATGCTGACACGACTTCAATTTTAAACTTTCTTTTCAGTTTATATCAACGAACCAAAATGCCGGGTGAGAGATTTGCACTCCCGAAGCCACGAGGGCGAGTGATTTACAGTCACTTGCGTTTGACTACTTCGCTAACCCGGCGCTTTACTAGCCGAGAACGGGACTTGAACCCGTGACCTCGTCATTACCAATGACGTGCTCTACCACTGAGCTATCTCGGCTTATTTTCCAATCTTTCTTAATTTTATACTAAAAAATTACATTTGTGAAGTATCGGCAATACTCCTCCCTGATGATTTCACCAATTTTACCCTGAATCAATCGCTGTTTTTTCCAACATAAATTCTGACTATCCCGTCTTATTCCCCTGAGATCTTGTCCAGTATATTTTGATATTTATCTTTGGGATCGAGCGACAATGCCTTTTTAAGCGAAACCTTGGCTTTTTCCGGCGAATTCATCCCAATATACGCCATCGCCAAATTATAATGCCTCGGAGCTTCGGTGTCGTCATATTTCAAAGATTGTAAAAAACAATCGCGGGCGTCCGCATAATTTTTCTGCTTTAGATAAATAACACCCAAACGGCTATAAATTTTTGGCTCATTGGGAAACTTGGTCGCCAAATCAATATAAATTTTTTCTGCTTGCTGGATCTTGCCTTGCTTCAATAAGCTATCCGCGTGCCCAAGCATTATTGATTCAAGCTTGGCTGGCACTTCCTTTTTTGCCTCAACCTCCGCTGTTTCCTTCCGCCAATCACTTGCCCCTGCCACGGTTTCTTTTTTCCACATTTTTGTTAAAACGCTCCAATTAAACTTTGCCGTTGAAATTTTCGGAAGACTCAAAGTGATCGAGGGGAAGTTCCAGCCCTTTTTAACGTTTGAAACTTGATTTTCATCATCGCCCGGAATTTTTCTGATGATAATGACAAAAACAATTGCCAGCGCCCCGATGATAATAATATCAAATGGTGTCATCTTTTATCTTTAATAATATATTGTCAAGCAGTAATCTTTTGTTGGTGTTGGTAGTCAGCAATTTTTTAGCGGTGAGTAATTCCTGACAAATTTCCTGCCTTTTTCTAGTCATATCTCGCCCCGCGCAATTTGTCAACAGCCAAGAATTCAAAACCGACTCTAGCTGGTTGGCTTTGACAATTTTTTCGGAAAGTTTGAACAAATCCGATAATTCTTTTTTGGCTAATTCACCAAGCGGATATTTTTCTGTTTGGTCAATACTTTGCCCTAGCTCAATCGTCATTAAACGAGACAAAAGCGTTGGTAATAATAATTTCTTATGCGTGCTAAAAAAAATGATTTTTAAATAACTGGGCGGTTCTTCCACGATTTTTAATAAACTATTTTGCGTTGGTCCATTGAGCAAATTAGCGTTAAGTAAAAAATAAATTATATCGCTTTTCCCAATCGGTTTTATCCTAATTCTCCGCATCGCTTGCCTGATTTCCTCAATGGCAATTTTTTCGGTTAGAAAAGAGGCAAAATCAATAATGTGATATGGCTTGACGGCTTCGTCAGTCAACTTTTTTTGAAACTCTTGATAAATTTTCGCTACATCGCCTACAAACAGGTATGAGCTTACATTGGGCGTAAATTGTATTTTATTTTTATTCATAATTCAAAAATAGCAAAATAAATGTTTTTTGACAAATTTGGAAAAGCAAGCTAAAATTATTTTATGGACAAAAAAGAATTTATTGATAAAAAAATAATCTGCCGCGATTGTCAGAAAGAATTTGTTTTTTCTCGTGGCGAGCAGGAATTTTTTGATAAAAAAGGTTTGCAAAATATACCCACGCGGTGCGCAGAGTGTCGCAAAGAATTTCGCGAAAAAAAAGAAAAAGGAGAACTTGAGGCGCAAATCAAATGCGTTGAGTGCGCGTCAACCGACAAAGTGCCATTTGCCCCGCGTCATCAAGACGGTGTTTATTGCGAGGATTGTTTTAGAGCTAAATTTAAAGATGTAATGAGTGGTTGATAAGTTAAACCAAACAAAGCGCAATCTACAAATCTAGCATCAACAATTTAGAATTTGTTTAGTCACTGCTCTTGAAGCGGGAATGAAATCAGTTGGAGCGAAAAATAAGAACTTTTGAGGAGAGATAGTGGAAACTATTATGACAATAAATTATTATTGTGTAGCCAAAATAAAACATTCACAGCCATCAAATGTAGTTATTAAACCGATTCTTAGATATAAAATTCTTTCCTTAATGTCCGCGCGCAACGAGTGCAAACAAGCTGGCTGGTTGTTGCGCCTAGCGCTGTATATTTTTGCAAATTTGGTCGCACCACCCGTTTTGTTCTATGCAAAGATTTAGGTCGATTAAAGCTTACTGAATCGCCCCTAAAACAAATTTTACATAACTGCGTTGAAAATTTTAACCGTCTCATAATAAATATAATCTAGATTTAAGATTCAAGATTTTAGAATAAATTGTCTTATTGATAAAAAAATGATAACATAAATTATCAATCAAGTCAACTTTATGTTAATTTCAAATTTACTGACTGATCCTTGGGCTTTCTTTTCCTTTGCCATTGCGCTACTGGTAGCATTTAGCTTTCACGAAGCGTCGCACGCTTTCGTTGCCTTAAAACTGGGCGACAACACCGCGCAAGGCGACGGACGCGTAAATTTAAATCCACTGGTCCACCTAGACCCGCTTGGCACGATTTTTCTGCTTACGCTTGGTTTTGGCTGGGGCAAACCAGTGCGTATTAACCCCAATAATTTTAACAACCCGCGCGTTGGTAGCTTGCTTAGCGCGCTTGCTGGTCCTGGGGCAAATTTTTTTTTAGCGATAATTTTCGGACTCGCGCTACGTTTTTTCAGCCCATATTTTTCCGCCAATCTATCCTCGCTTTTATCGCTGATAGTCTTTATCAATTTAATTTTAATGATTTTCAACCTAATACCTATTCCACCGCTGGACGGTTCAAATATCCTCGAACTTTTGGTCCCAACCCAAAGCTATATTGCGTTTGCCAAAAATGGCACCTATTTTTTGTTTGCCCTGATCCTCCTCTCATTTCTCGGTATACCAGTTTTTGAAACTATCGTCTACGCGCCCGCCAGCTGGATTTACCACCAAATCATTGGCGCAGAAGTTCTCGGTATTTTATAATTTTTTTAAAATTGTTCCAAAACAAAACCTGTTCACTCGGTTTGAAATTTCACTTGGCTTGATTTTTGTATTCACTGCCAATTATAATATAAATAACCTATTTTGCATAAAATTTTGAATTGCAAAATATGGATTCTTTTTAAAAATGCGCGGGGATTGGCGCAGTTGGTAGCGCGCAGGGCTGGGGGTCCTGAGGTCAGGAGTTCGAGTCTCCTATCCCCGATAAATACCAGGGTATTGCGCTTACTAGCTTACTATTAACAAGATTACGACTGACGCAAATTATCGCAATTTAAGTCGTCGCCCGTTATTTAAATAAAGAATCCAACGGGGCAAGCCCCGCGGTATTCTTTGTTTCGCTATTTGAAATGGCTTCATCCCTGTGGCAAGCCACAAGGTATTCAGCTGTCTTGAAATAAGAAGTTAAAACGGAGAATGAAGAAATTAAATAAGAAGTTAAAATTATTTTTATGGTTTTAATTTAAGGAGACTTTAACATTGCCGAGCTGAAAATTGTGTAAGCAATGTAAGCTCATAATTTAGCATTTTTAATTTAAAATTTATAATTCCCAAAATGCCATCACACATTAAAATTACTCATCAAGGCAAAGCGCCTGGGCGGTTTCTTACCAGCCAGCTTTTAAAGTCTGCAGAAGGCAACAAGGAGGAAATGGGTCAGATTTTCACTTTGGTTGAAATCGTAGGACCTGACCCTCAATTTCCTCAAATCGGTCTCACGATTTTAAACACATTAAAGCGCGAGTATTATCGCACGACCTCAACCTCTGATCCGCAAAACTTGGAAAGCGCGTTAAAAAAAGTTAACGAAGTGCTGGCTTCGATCGCTCAAAACGGAGAAACCAATTGGATTGGCAATCTAAACGTGGTTTTTTGTCTGTTAATCGGTCGCGAGGCGCACATCGCCACCACTGGACAGGTTAAAATCTGGCTAGCGCGCAACAACACCCTCACTCCACTGGCTAACCCAAGCCCAATCGCTAGCCACCTCCACCCTCTAAAAACTTTCTCTACTATCACTTCGGGACAATTAACCAAAGGCGACAAAGTCATTATTGCCAGCTCCGAAATCATGACCAATTTTTCACCGCAAAATCTCAAAGAATTTTTTGCTAACAATATCCGCGACGGCGCCAGTGATTTAACCCAATCGCTCAGAAAATTACGGCAATTAAACGTCAATGTTTGGGCAATTGATTTAGAAGAAGGTATTTACGAAACTTTTTATCTTGACGCACCGAGTGAAACACCTCTCACTCAAGCGGTTAGCTACACAAAAAAATATTTTATCCCGCTCGCTAAAAAATTTTCATCTGGCGCGCAAGGATACTTTCGCTCGGGAGTAAAAACCGCCCGGACTTCAATTTTACCCAAAAGCCAAGAATTTCTACGCCACGCCTCTGATAAATCTAAAACTTTTGGCGCAGAAGTAGCTCCCAAATTTCAAAAAACCGCTGATTACGCAAAAAAATTTTTGTCGCAAAGAATGAAAAAACCCGTTAACCATGAGGACGAAACTGCGATGAAAAACGCCAACATCATCGGACGGTCAATCTACACCATCAACGATTATCGCAAAATGCATCCCCAAGGGCTTAAAAAATTCATTTACCTGTCAACGACCTATGTGCGCAAAACAATTTATTTTCTCGACAATCAGTTGGGATACCTAAAAAATTGGTTCCTAAAAAAACGCAAACAACCAATCGCTACGATCGCCGGAATTTTATTTTTAATTGTAATTTTAATCGTGTCAATCAGTATTCAAAAAAGTCGTCAATCAGCGCGACGGGTTGAAGCCGAGCAAAGAAATCAGCTAACCGAGGCAACAAAAAAACTTGAGGATGGAAAATCAGCGCTAATTTTTAATGATAAAGAAAACGCTACAATTTTGATGGACGATGCAATTAAAACTGCTACTTCCCTGCTTGAAACCAACATTAAAACTGACGCGCAGGCAATAATTGATTCAGCGTCAATCGAAGTTGACAAATTAACCCAAAGCACGCGCATTAAAGAAATCAAACCTTTCGCGACAAACTCAACCAGTAAAGTATTTTTTACCTACAAAGGTAATTGCTATACTTTTTCGCCAAACGGGGCGATTGAAAAAATTAGCATTTTAGATGGTGTGGCGCAAAATGCCAGCCAAATGCCAAATGACGTTGGCGCGGTCATTTCTTTGGCTAAAAAAAGCGACGATCAGCTTTATCTTTTGACCGACAAGTCAAAGGTATTTCTTTTCCAGATTCAAACCAATGCTTTAAGCGAGATGAAAAATGCTGATGGCGACTTCAAACCTTCGGTTGATATTTCGGTTTTTGGCAATAATTTGTATTTATTATCAGCGCAAAATAAACAGATCTGGAAATATCAACCTACGGACGCCACTAATTTCGGTTCACCGTCTCCATTCGCCCAAAGCTCGCTGGCAAGCGCTTTGGCGGATTCAAAAGCAATGGCGATCGATGGCGCGATCTATGTTTTAACCAAGGATAAGGTGGCGAAAATTATCAAAGGCACTAAAACTGATTTTAGTTTGAAAGGTTTGCCCAAGGCGTTCGCAGATCTGCAAAGCGCGAAAAACATCTATACTTCGGAAAACACGCCCTCAATATTTCTGCTTGACGCCACGCGCCCGCGGGTGATTGAATTTGACAAAGAAGGTAAATACCTACATCAATATCTATTTCCGTCTGCCATCAAAAACCCGTCTTGGTTTCAAATCGATTATATTGGTCGCAAGGTCTGGGCGCTGTCCGACGGGTCTGTATGGGAATTAGATTTGTAGAACGATTAAATTTTAAATTAGTCTAATAACTTTTAGGCTGAAATATCCAATCACTAAAACAACTTATGGACTAATTCGCGCGAATAAGCGAATAGTTGATATTACACAACATACGCAAATTATAACAATTTAAGTCGTAGCCAGTTATTTAAACAAAGAATCCAACGGAGCAAGCCCCGCGGTATTTTTTATTGTTTTCGCTCAAAATTATTTAATTTCGCTACGAAAAATTATTTCGTAATGAGTCTAATAACTTTTAGGCTGAAATATCCAATCACTAAAACAACTTATGGACTAATTCGCGCGAATA
>Ga0210016_1001519_pt1 | contig 21564 bp, 16 predicted proteins | sample CryGeyCG2014_300_FD_185454 | JGI IMG/M metagenome (GOLD analysis project Ga0210016, IMG submission 185454) | Groundwater microbial communities from aquifer - Crystal Geyser CG02_land_8/20/14_3.00 (SPAdes) (version 2) | ecosystem: Environmental > Aquatic > Deep subsurface > Groundwater | place... | reverse complement strand
GGATAAAAACAGAAGCAGGCAGCTGGGGCATAATCCCCGAAATAACCGCGTTGAACAGCGCCAATAACAGTCCGATGAACAACCCGACCACCGGGAAAAAGACCGTGGATTTCGCGTAATCCTGTTCTGCTGCATTTTTTGTCCTGACCGGGATTATTGTCAGAAACCGCAAAGCGGTTAAAAAGTGTTTCATAATTTTACCCTTGATATTGGCGCAAAGGAAAAATATTTTATTTCCGTTATTTATAAAGGATATAAAAAATGGTGGCTGTCACTATTTTTTTATCTTTCTATTTTTGGGAGACGCCGGCGCTTTCAAACGACGCCATCTCATTAAGGATTTTTACGCTTGCTTCTGCGAGGTTTATCCCCAGGGCCGCGCCCGTGCCTTCTCCCAGGCGCATATCCAGGTCAAACAGCGGCTTAAGCCCCAAATGATTCAGCAAAATCCTGTGGCCTTTCTCCGCGGAACAATGCGACGCTATGAGGTAATCCTTTGTTTTGGGTTCAAGCCCGCACGCTATGAGCGCCGCGGCGCCTGAAATAAAACCGTCGATCACAACAGGTATCCCCGCAGCCGCGCACGCAAGCGTCACTCCGACAAGCCCGCCTATCTCAAACCCGCCGACCTTTGACAGGACATCAACCGCGTCTTTTGGGTCCGGGTCATTCAGCCTTATACCCTTCTCTATGACCTTGACCTTCTGCCTGAACGCGCGCGCGTTTATGCCTGTGCCGGTCCCGGTAACGTCTTTTACCTTTTTACCGGTGAAGATCGCGGTAATCGCGCTTGACGACGTTGTATTGCCGATCCCCATGTCCCCTGTGCCGGCAATATCTATTTTCAATTTTCTATTTTCTTCTTTAAATACCTCAATTCCGGCTTTTATCGATCTGACCGCCTCGTCCTTTGTCATTGCCGGCCCTTTCGTAAAATTCTTAGTCCCGTAGCCTATTCTTCTGTCAATAAATTTTGTATTCTTTAATTTACAATTTACAATTTTCAATTTACAATTTACCCCCATGTTAACAACTACCACCCTTGCCCCGGCATGGCGCGCCAGCACGTTTATCGCAGCCCCGCCGTTCAGGAAATTGCGGACCATCTGCGCCGTGACGTCCTGCGGGTAGGCGCTCACCCCCTCCTCCGCTATCCCGTGGTCCGCCGCCATCGTGAAAATCACCTTGTTTTTCAGGGAAGGATTTTCTTTTCCCGTGATACCAGCTATCCTTCGCGCAAGCTCCTCAAGCCTACCAAGGCTTCCAAGCGGCTTGGTGAGATTATCAAGGCGCTTCTGCGCGCGGTCCATTACTCTGCAATTAACAGGTTTAATTTGATTTATTATCTTATGTATTTTGTCCACACATTCTCCTTCGGTTCATCCGGGCTCAATGAATTGAGCCCCTACACAGGCTCCCTCCTTAAAGATTTCCTCCTTAAAAAATTGGCGGACAAGGGCGGGTCTTCGAAAAGGTTGCGGCTGCAATGGGCGGGCAAGCCCGCCCCTACGCGCTATTCACCCCCACCCCAACCCTCACCCATCAAGGGTGAGGGAAAATTTATTTTAATTCTTTGATTACTAAGGGAATACCGGCAATCATGAAGTAAACAGCATCCGCGCTTTGGGCGATCGCCTGATTTACAGAACCCGCGATATCCCTGAAATTGCGCCCCATCTTCGTGTCCGGCACAACCCCGAGTCCTACTTCGTTTGATACCAGTATGGAAACAGGGCAAACCTTTTTAACTGCGTTTGCAAGCTTACAAACTGACAAGTTAATACCGCCGGAGTTTTTTCCTGAAAGCATAAGGTTCGAGACCCACAGCGTTATGCAGTCAATAAGGACAACCTTATATTTGCCGCCGTATTTCTTTATTACGCTGCAAAGGTCAACCGGCTCTTCAACAACCTTCCATGTCCGGGGGCGGTTTTCTTTATGCTTCTTAACTCTCTCTTCCATTTCTCTGTCGCCGGCGCATCTTCGATAGGTGGCAATATAAAGCACGGACTTATGCTTTGCGGCAAGCCCGTTCGCAAACCTGCTTTTTCCGCTTCGAGCCCCGCCCAGGATGAATGTCAATTTACCCATTTAGATTCCTCGTTCATCGTTCATCGTAACATCGTGCATCGTCAACAAGTTGAAAATTCTTAACACCGTAATCATAAAATAAAAAAATCCCAAGTTTGAGGAAATACCTGGGATAATAATAAAATAAAAACTATTATTTCTCCCAAACCTTTTCCGCGAAGGCAACTGCAAGAGAACCGGTCTCCTGGCTTATGGGCTTATCCTACTCTCCAGGCCTTCCCGCGTAATCCCCCTATATCCCCCTTTACAAAAGGGGGAATAAAAAGGAATTGCAGTGGCTCATTCTGGATTTCGTACCCAATCACAGTGGCGGGAACCGCACCCGAATTTCACCCGCCAAACTAACTGGCGGGCAGATCCATAAACAAAGGACCTGCGGGTTTCCCAAACTAATTGTTTAAAGAACCATACTATATTATAGCATAAATCGGTATAAAAGTCAAACAGTATCCCGCAAACCTAAAGGTTTGTCTTACGAATACATAATAATGTTATATATTTATTGAGCATTCCCTATTTATCAAGACGCGCTGCCGAACCCTTTATGCCGTAGTAATCGCATATCAACTCGGTCATTTTGTCATAAGTCTTCTTCTGCGCGAAACCGACATCGTTATTTTTTTCCGCAAGGCCTTTTTCGTATGCCTGGCGTATTTCAGTGCCGACGTTTATCTTGGCTATGCCGTTCTTTATGCCTTCCAGCACGTATTCCCTGGCTATGCCTGAACCTCCGTGCAGGACAAGCGGCACCCCGGTTATGTCCCTGAGCCTGCGCAAATGCTCTATGTTCAGCCTAGCGGTGGGTTTCTTGGAATCCTTCGCTGCCCCGCTTATCGCTCCGTGGATGTTACCGATCGCGACCGAAAGCCAGTCAACCCCGGTTTCCTTCACGAAGCGCGCCGCCTCTTCAACCCTGGTGAAGCCTTTTCCCGAGGCAAAAAGCTCCTCGTAAGGAGGGATAGGCCCTTTTTCGTGGCCCAGCACAGCTCCGAGCTCAGCTTCAACCGGAACTTTTTTAGGGTGCGCCATTTCCGCGGCCTTCCTTGTTACTGCGATGTTCTCTTCAAGGCTTAACCTGGAACCGTCAACCATCACGGAGTTAAACCCGAGGCTAAGGCCCTGCTTTATAAGCGTTTCCCAGTCAACGCGCTTTCCGTCCTCGTCGATAACAGGCGTGTGGTCAAGGTGCAGGCGCACGTGGTTGAGGTCCGCGTAAATCTTATACTCATCAACCACCGCCTTATAGCTTTTCGCCCCGAACTTCTCCACGTCGGGCCGCGCGACCTCAACAAGCCCGAAAGACCCGTTGTCTTTCAGGGCTTCGGCTATCGGTTTTGCCATTGGCAGGTAAGCCACGTTGAACGCCGGGATAACGATCTGCATTTTTTGGGCCTTTTTCATTATCTCGCTTATGTTTTTGTCTTTTAGCATCAATCCTCCTTAAAGAAAATTATGAGTTATGAATTATGAGTTATGAATCAACAACAAGGTATTTATTTAAATCAGGGCTGAAGCCCTGAGTTACAGTAATACTTATAATACGTACGACGCAAGACGTACGACGTTCGACGGTATTACAGGGTAAACTTCTCGCCCAAATACACCTGGCGCACTTTCTCGTTTGAGGCAAGCTCTGAAGCTGTGCCTGAAACCAGGATCTTGCCTTCGTGGATTATATAGGAACGGTCTGTAATACGCAGGGTTTCCCTGACGTTATGGTCCGTAAGCAGAACGCCTATGTCTTTCTTTTTCAGGTCCTGTATGACATCCTGCACATCGGCAACCGAAATGGGGTCTATGCCGGCGAACGGCTCGTCCAGCAGCATGAATGAAGGGAATGTCACAAGCGCCCTGGCTATCTCGGTCCTGCGCCTTTCCCCGCCTGAAAGCGTATGTGCCTTCTGTTTTGCCAGGTGAGAAATCCTGAGTTCCTCAAGCAATTCCCCCGCCCTTTTCTTCTGTTCGTCTTTGCCCAGGTCAAGCGTTTCCAGGATCGCCAGTATGTTTTCCTCAACAGTAAGGCCGCGGAAAACCGACGGCTCCTGCGGGAGGTAGCCTATGCCCATCTTCGCGCGCCTGTACATCGGGAGGTTCGTGATGTCCGCGCTGTCCAGAAATATGCCCCCGCCGTCAGCAATAATCAGGCCCACGATCATGTTGAAGGTCGTGGTCTTGCCAGCGCCGTTGGGGCCGAGCAGCCCTATCACCTCGCCCTGGTTTATGGCAAAACTTACGCTGCGGACAACGGTCTTGCCGCTGAAGATCTTAACAAGGTCCTTTACTTCAAGCACAGCCATGGCCGTCCCCTTATTTCCTCGGATTAATAAGACCCTTTACCTGCGAGTCGATTACGATGCGGTCTTCCTTGAGGAATATGGTTATTTTTTCCCCGCTGAACTTATTATCCTTCGTCGTGACCTGGGGCCTGCCGGTAAGCACCATCTTCTGCTCTTCGTTGAAAAATACGGCGTTCTCACTTATGACAATAAGGTCTTCCCTTGTCACCCTGACAGACCCTGTCGCGATGATCTGGCTTATTTTCTGGCCGGATTCGTCGAAAAGGACTTTTAGTTTGTTGGATGTGAGCGTGAGCTTGCCCTGGACCGCCCTGACGTTCCCGGTAAATTCGCCTTCTTTCTTCCTGTCAAGATATTCTACCTTGTCCGAAGTCACGTAAATGGGCTCTTCCTGGTCGGAATACGACCTGCCCAAAGCGGTTGTCCGGGTGTCTTCTGCCCATGCAGAAGTTGAAGGTTGAAGGTTAAAAGTTAAAAGTTGAAAGGTAAAAACTAAAAATAACCACAGAGGCACAGAGGCACAGAGTAACTTTTGCATTTTGCCCCAAAGGGACTCATTCGAGCATTTTGCATTTTGCATTTTAAATTTCTCCCTTATAAACTATCCTGGCTTCTCCTTCCAGGGTTACATTTTGAATTCCGTCGTACGTCATACGTCGGACGTCGCGCGTTTTACTGATTCCAAAACTAATTTTAAGAACGCCGCCGGGAACAAGGACCGTAACCGGGGAGGTTGTACGGCCGAGAAGAAAGGAAATAACCGCGGATGCGGCTGCTCCGGTGCCGCACGCAAGGGTTTCTCCCTCAACGCCCCTTTCATACGTGCGCATCTTTATCCTGTGCCTGCCCAGGACCTGCACGAAATCCACGTTCGCGCCTTTGGGGAACGCGCGGTTATGCCGTATCGGGGGGGCAACTTTTCGCAGGTCTATTCTATCGATGCCGCTGCCGGAGATGACTACCGCGTGGGGCACGCCGGTATTTACGTGGTGGACGGTTATCTTCCTTCCGCCTGCAACAGCAATCCTCTTGTTAAGCTCTATCCCCGCAGGCTCCTCCATACCTATCCTCGCGCCCTGGCCCGCAACGGAAGCCTTTATCCGGCCTGCCAGGGTCTGGAAACTGAAATTATTCTTTTTCGCGATCCCTGCCAAGCGGGCAAACACCGCCGCGCACCGCGCGCCGTTCCCGCACATTTCAGCTTCGCTGCCGTCCGGGTTGAAGATCCTCATTCTAAAACAATCGTGTAACGTGTTACGTGTTACGTGTAACGGCAATTCTATAAAAATCACGCCGTCAGCGCCGATGCCAAAATGCCTGCAGCAATACCTGCGGGCAAATTCCGCGCGCTTGCGGACAACACCCTTGCGGTTGTCGATCATTATAAAATCGTTACCCGTTGCGACCATTTTAGTAAATGTCAACATATTAACCTCTCAAATAAAGATACTGGATCCTGGATCCTGGATCCTGGATACTAGTGTGGTGTCACATAAATCCCTTGACATTTGATTCTGCTTTGAGTTGTCATTGCGAGCGACCAAAGGGAGCGTGGCAATCTCGATTTTTAGGTCGAGATTGCTTCGTCGTTAACACTCCTCGCAATGACAGCCCAAATGTAAAGATCTGTTAGAGACACCACACTAGATGTAGGAATTTTATTTAAATAAATCCTTAACCCAGCATCTAACATCTAGGATCTATTTTTTACTCGCCGCGCACCAGGTCCGCGCGCGTCTCCCGCTTCCTGATAACCGAGAACCTGCTGCCGCTGACAAGCACCTGCGCCGGGCGCGGACGGGAGTTGTAGTTGGAAGACATCTCAAAGCCGTATGCGCCGGCGTCCATGACCGCAAGCAGATCTCCCTGCCCGGGCACCGGCATTTTCCTGTCAAGAGCGAAGAAATCCCCTGTCTCGCATACAGGCCCGACTACACTAACTACAGTGGCCAGTGGTGAGCGGACAGTGGTGAGCGGAAGAATACGATGATAAGCACCGTAAAGGGAGGGACGGATCAGATCTGTCATTCCCGCGTCAACAATAACAAACTTCTTTCCGAAAGATTCCTTGGCGTAAAGAACCTTCGTGACAAGAGCGCCTGCATTCGCCGAAAGGAACCTGCCCGGCTCAAGTATGAGCGTGTACCTGCGGCTGTTCTTTAAAAGCTTCCTGAATATATTCCCGACTGATGAAACCGAAACCGGTGATTCCTTCTCCCTGTATGCTATTCCGAGCCCGCCGCCAAGGTTGATGAAGCGCAGGTGTATGCCAAGTTCCTTAAGGCTTTCAGCCAGGGAAAGCGCCATTCTAAGGTTCCTTACAAAGGGACCGGTCTGGGTTATCTGCGAGCCGATATGGGAATGCAGGCCCGCGATGTCAATGTTCCTCAGGACCTTCGCATACGCGAAAACACCCCTTGCCATAGACATGTCTATGCCGAACTTGCTGCCCCTGCTTGTATTTATATAGCCGTGCGTGTGGGGGTCAAAACCGAAATTCACCCTTACGGCAACCGCTGCCTTCCTGCGCATTTTCCCGGCGATGTCATTTATCAGGTTCAGTTCCGGGACCGACTCGACATTGAACATCAGGATCCTGCTTGAAAGAGCGAACCTGATCTCGTCTTCCGTCTTGCCCACTCCGGCAAATACGATCTTCCCGGGGTCCACGCCCGCCTTAAGCGCCTTGTAAAGCTCGCCTCCCGAGACTATGTCAGCGCCGGCACCAAGCCTTGCGAACAGGCGGAAAACAGAAAGGTTCGAATTTGCCTTGCAGGCGTAGCATATGATGTGCCTGGACCCGGCAAGTGCCTTATCAAGCCTGCGAAAGTTGTCCGCGAACGCCCTGCGGCTGTAAATATAGAAAGGCGTGCCCACCGCTGCCGCGGCCTTTCCGATATCGGCGTTCTCACAGCGTAATTTTCCGTTCATGTATCTGAAAGCTTCCATTTTAATTTCTCTCCTGTCAGGGATTCTTAATTTTCTCCAGCAATTCCTCTATGCGCGCCGCCTTCTCTTCCGTTTCGTCAAGGAAAAATGTCACCTTCGGGGTGTAGCGCAGCGCTATGTGCTTTCCCAGCTGGCTCCGCATAAAAGGAGCCGCGCTGTCAAGGCCGGCCATCGTGTCCGCCTTCTGTTTTTTGGTTCCCAGGACGCTGATGTAGATCCTCGCCTCGGTCAGATCAGGCGTGACGCTGCAGCTCAGCACGGTCACGAAGCCGATTCTGGGGTCCTTTGTCTCCCTCTGGAGGAGAAAACATATCTCCCTCTTTATGAATTCATTTATTCTTTCCATGCGCCTGGCGCTCACTGAACCTCCAAAAAAGTTAAAGGTTAAAAGTTAGGGATACTTTCGTGTCTTCGTGGTTCCGAAGTTCAAGGAATCAAACCTGAAGGTTTGAGTTACATAAAATCCGTGGGAATCCGTGAGAATCCGTGGTTAAAAAGATTTTGCGATACGCTATTTAGCGACGGGCTGCATCTCGTAGGCCTGGACAACGTCGTGCTCCTTGAAATCGTCGAACTTGTCAAGCATCAGGCCGCACTCAAAGCCCTTTTCGCACTCCTTGACGTCGTCCTTGAACCGCCTCAGGCTGGTGATCTTCCCGTCGTAGACGACCTTGCCTTCCCTTATGAGCCTCACTTTCGCGTCCCTGGTTATTTTGCCGTCCGTTACCCTGGAACCCGCGATCCCGGCATTCGAGATCTTGAATACCTGCTGGATCTCCGCGCGGCCGATTATGATTTCCTCGAACTTCTGCGGAAGCAATCCGTCCATCGCCTTCTTTATGTCGTCCACTATCTCGTAGATTATGCGGTACAACCGGACGTCCACTCCCTCGTATTCCGCCATTTTTTTCGCGTTCAGGCTCATGCCGACGTTAAAACCGAAGATTATGCCTCCCGAGGCGGAAGCCAGCATTATGTCCGCTTCGTTTATCTCGCCCACGGCCCTGTGCATCACGTTAAGCCTTACTTCCTCGGTACTGAGCTTCTGGAACGCTTTTATTATCGCTTCCTGCGAGCCCTGCACGTCCGTCTTCAGCACGATCTTCAGCTCCTTCATTTCGCCGTCTTTTATCTGCTGCTGCAGATCCTCAAGAGTGAACTTCCTCGCCTGCGGCGCCTCCGGTTTCTCGGGCTCGTTTTCCTGCATTTCCTTCAGGAGTTTTTTGTCCGCAATCACGCTTAGGATCTCCCCGGTCTGGGGGACCAGGGTCAGGCCCAGCACTTCAACCGGCGTTGACGGCGGCGCCTCTTGTATCCTTTCGCCCCTGTCGTTCACGAGCGCCCTTACCTTCTGCATAACGGCGGCGGAAACGCTCTCGATGTCCGGGGTGATTATGAAATAGTCGCCGATCCTTAAAGTTCCTTCCCGCACCACTACCGTCGCGACAGGGCCCATGTGCCTGTCAAGCCTCGCCTCTATCACGGTCGCCAGGGCAGGCACAGCGGGGTCAGCCTTGAGTTCGAGCATTTCAGCCTGGAGCAGTATCGTTTCCAGCAGCTTGTCCAGCCCCTGGCGCTTTATAGCGGATACCGGAACGCATAAGGTATCCCCGCCCCAGTCCTCTGCTATCAGGTTGTAATTTGAAAGCTGCTGCTTCACCTGCTCGGGATTCGCGTTTGCCTTGTCGATCTTGTTTATGGCAACGATTATCGGCACGTTCGCGGCCCTCGCGTGGTCTATGGCTTCCGTGGTCTGCGGCATAACTCCGTCGTCCGCGGAAACAACCAGTATGACTATATCGGTAAGCTGCGCTCCCCTTGCCCTCATGGCGGTGAAAGCCTCGTGGCCCGGGGTGTCCAGGAACACGACCCTGCCGGAACTGCTGCCGGCTTTTATATCCACCTCGTAAGCGCCTATGTGCTGGGTTATCTGGCCCGCTTCCTTACCGGCGACGTTCGTCTGCCTGATCGCGTCCAGAAGCGTGGTCTTTCCGTGGTCAACATGGCCCATGACAGTGACTATAGGCGGCCGCGGCATGGGGTTTAAAACCCTTTCCGGGCGGATCTTGACAAAAGATCTTTTGGGCGGAGGAGGCGCTGCAACAGGCGCTTCCGGTTCCTTTGCGCGGGGCACTTCCTTCACAGGCACGGGTGCTTCCGCTTTTGCCGGTGGCTTTGTTTTTACCGCCGCAGATGCTTTGGCCTTTGTCTTGACCGGCGCCGTCGTAGGTTCTTTCGGCTTTACAGCGGTTACCGGCTCCTGGGCCTTCTTCGGTTTTTCCGCGACTGCGGGCTTTACGGCAGCGGCCTTCCCCGCGGCTTTTTTAGCGCGGGGTTTCGCCGCCTTTTTCGGCAATGCCTTTTCTTCCTTCCCGGCAGGTTTTTCTGCCGTCGGTTTTTTCGCCTGGCGCCCCTCAACCTTCTTGAGAAGGTCCATCGCTTTCCTGGCTTCTTCTTCGGAGATCGTGCTGGACGCGCTGCCCGCAATGATCTTCATCTTCTTGAGGATCTGCAGGAATTCCTTGCTGGGAATACCCGCTTCTTTCGCTAAATCGGAGACCTTTTTCTTTTTTTCAGCCATGCTATTTCCCCTTTACAAATAAATTTTTATTTTATATTTTGCGGTCATTGCGAGACCCGATTTTATACGGGGCGTGGCAATCCAAGCGGGATTGCTTCGTCACCTCAAAATGCTTCCCCCTGTAGTTCCGATCCCTGCCCCGCCACAAATATTGGCGGGCAACGCAGGGACTTTCGGGTCAGAGCTAAGTCTATGACCCTACAGCCGGAACTTAACACGGGGGTCTTCGAGCCAGAGCTAGGCAGATGGCTCTACGATCGCAATGACACCCTCTGTGAAAATCGTGTGGTTAAAATATTTTACTTGCTTTTCGCTATCTGAACGTGCCTTTTTGCCGCGTCTATAAGGTTTTCCGCCTTCTTTTCGCCTATGCCCTTCACCTCAGTCAATTGTTCCGGGGTCGCCTTCGCGAGGTCCTCTATCCTCCTTATACCCGCCTCCATCAGGGCGCCTGCGGTTGACTCTCCCACCCCGGGAAGGGACGTCAGGTTGGAAACGATCTCCTCCCGCTTCCTCAGGTCTATCTGCCATCCTGTCAGGCGGCTGGCAAGCCTTACGTTCTGCCCTTTCTTTCCGATCGCCAGTTTCAGCTGTTCGTCTTCCAGCAGTATTGTTGCGCGCTTGTTGTCCTTGTCCAGGTGTATTTCCTGCGACTTCGCCGGGCTTAAGGAATTCAGGATGTAGGTCCCGATATCTTCGTTCCAGCGGACAAGGTCTATTTTTTCCACTCCCATTTCCCTGGCAATTGCCTGTATGCGCACTCCCTTCATGCCCACGCAGGCGCCAAGGGGGTCAACCTTCTCATTATTCGAGAACACCGCGACTTTCGCCCTTGTCCCAGGCTCTCTTACTATGCCTTTTATCTCCACAACGCCTTCGTGTATTTCCGGGATCTCCAGCTCGAAAAGCCTTTTAAGCAGCTCCGGGTGGGTGCGCGAAACGTATATGACCGGTCCCTTTGACGTCCTCTTAACCTCAAGAAGAAAAACCTTGACCCTGTCGCGTAAATTCAGGCGCTCTGTCTTCACCTGCTCGTTAACCGGCAGGATGGCTTCGTGCCCGCCGATGTCAAGAAGGTAGTTATTGCGCGCGTCCTTGTGGCGGACCTCGCCCGTGAGAAGGTTCTTTTCCTTGGGCTTGAAATCCTGGTACACAAGGACCCTTTCTTCCTCGCGTATCCTCTGCATTATGACCTGCTTGGCGACCTGGGTCGCGATGCGGCCGAAGTCTTCCAGGGGAACGTCCACGTCTATTTTGTCCCCGGCTTTCACTCCGGGCTTTATTTTGCGCGCGTCCGCAAGCGTTATTTCCAAGCCGGGCTTTGACGGGCCTTCCACAACGGCCTGGTTGGACGTTATCTTTATCTTTCCGGTTTCGCTGTCTATGTCCACCTCGGCATTGTGGGACGAACCGAAACTTTTTTTGTATGCCGACGTTATGGCTTCCTTAAGGTTCGCAAGCAGCCTTTCCTTGGGTATTCTTTTTTCCTTCTCAATCTGGTTGAGCACTTCCAGAAATTCTTTATTCATTTTTATCTCCTTTATTTGATACGATTACGGTGATTTTTAAAATGATTACAGTGATTATTTAAAGATGATTATTAAGGGGAATAAGGAGCTTTAAACAGGGCGACCAAGGTCGCCACTACGGCGACCCGCCGATGAGGCGGGATGCAGACGGATAAATACTTGCCATTGAGTGCATTAAGTAATATCAGGGCTGAAGCCCTGAGTTATCCGCCCCGATGTCCATCGGGGCGAGACCTCGCCCCAAAGGGGCGGGCAATTAAATTCCTTGCCTTTGCTCTGACACGCTGATACGCTGATACGCTGACACGCAGTTATTTCTTAGGGAGCCATTTCGCGCGCACGAACCTTATTTCGTCCTCAAGCGTGTCCCTTATTTTCCCGTCCAGCTTGGCCTTAAGGACCGAGCCCATTATCTTCCTGAATTCAGGCCCGGGTTTCAGGCCCATGCTTTTCAGCTTCTCGCCGTCCAGCTTCAGGCACGCCGCGGAGGCTTTGGAAAAATAAAAGCCGATGTGCTTCCTGACCACGGGGTTTTTAAAAACGGCCATGATCATAAGCAGTATTTCAGGCGGGAATCCTTTAAGGGCACTGTGTATGCCGCTGGGCTTGAGCCCTTTGCGGGAAAGCTTCCTGACAACCCCCGCGACCTCCGGGACGCGCAGTATGATCCCCCGGACGTCAAGCGGAAATTTGAATTTGTCCGCGACCTCCAGGACTTCTTCATCCTTAAGGTTCTTCATCAGGACTAAAAGGTATATGAGCCACTTCTGGATCTTTTCCCGGCTGTAGAGTATCGCCCAGGAAAACACGTCGTCGACGCCGCGCAGCTGCTCGGACATGCCCTCAGTGAATTTTATGCCCGGATGTATGCAGGACAGGATGCCGTGCGCCTCCATCTGTTTTACCGCCCTGACCGGCTCAGATTCCTCAAATATCAGTATCAGCTCCTCTCTTATCCGCTCGTTGGTCAGCTTGTCGAATATGGCAAGGTCCAGGGCGTTGCGTATGAACGAGAGTGTCTGCCTGTCTATCTCGAAACCGAAGCGCGCCGCAAGCCTTATCGCGCGGAAGATCCTCGTTGGGTCGTCCACGAAACTGAGGTTGTGCAGGACCCTTATCCTCTTTTTGGCAAGGTCGTCCTCCCCGCCGAAGAAATCGTAGAGCTCCCCGAAACGCCTCCTGTCAAGCCGTATCGCCATGGCGTTTATGGTAAAATCGCGCCTGTAAAGGTCCTGCCTTATCGAGCTGAGCTCCACCTTGGGCAGGGCCGCGGGATACTCGTAGAATTCCATCCTTGCGGTGGCTATGTCGATCTTCAGCGGCTTTTCAAGGCGCAGGTTCCAGGCCGCTGGCAGGTTTTCAACAGTAACAATGCTGGTGCCGAAAGCCTCGTGCGTTAAAGAGCTGCCGCCCGCCTTCTTCGCGAGCTCTTTGCCGAACCTTATGCCGTCCCCTTCGACAACTATGTCTATGTCCAGGTTCTCGATCCCCAGCATCAGATCGCGCACAAAACCCCCGACCACAAAAGTGGGGTAACCCAGCTGTTCCCCGGTCCTGCCTATCTTTCTGAGGATCTTCTGCAGGAACTGGGGGAGTTTTTTCTCCATCAGGGATTTCAGATTTTTCTTCACAAGCGGCGAGGAGTAAAGGGAAAAAACCTGGTTCTTCTCGTTGTGCAGGATGCGCAGGAGCTCCCCCCTGGTGACCATGCCCCGCAGGCTGCCTTTCTTGTCAACAACCGGCAGGTGGCCTATATTATGGCGTATCATAAGCGTCTGTATCTCCTCAAGGCTGGCGTCAGGGCCTATGGTTATCGGCCGGCTTGTCATATAATCCCTTACCGGGGCTTCCCTGAACCCGTGCTGGCTTGCCCTGTCAAGGTCCGTGCGCGAGATTATCCCCGTAAGCTTTTCCTTGTTAAGTATGGGAAGGCCTGAAAAGTTGAACCTCAGCATGAGCCTTCTTGCCTCCCCCACAGAAAGGTCCTCCTGGACGGTCCGCACAGGCGTTGCCATTATCTTCTGGGCCTGTATGAGCGGCTTGATCTTCATCCTCAGCGCCCTGTAAAGCTTCTCCCTGACTTCGTTTATGTCCTGGCTTTCTATTTTCGCGGACGCCGCCCTTGAGTGGCCTCCGCCGCCCAGCAGTTCGAGTATCTTCCCCACGTCAACCTCTTCCAGGCGTGACCTGCCTATCACCTGGATGCGGTTTGAGAATTTAACGACCGCGAACAGCACGTTGAAATTTTCCATGTCCCGCAGCTTGTGCACCACAAGCGAAAGGCTGCCGCTCTGTTCCCCCGCGTCAGCCCAGGTAAGCGCCACCTTTATGCCGTTGACGGTCTCCATCTTAAGGTTCGCCATCAGCAGGTTCATGAGCTTCACCTGCTCGGGGTTCAGGCCGGGATTCACGAAATCCGACACTATGTTCAGGTTCGCGCCGCAACCCAGCAGGTAGGAACCGGCTTCCAGGTCCTGCGGCGTTGTTGAGCCGAACGTGAAAGAACCGGTGTCCTCGTAGATGCCCAGGATCAGTATCGTCGCCTCAAGGGGCGTGATCTGGACCTTCCGGTCCCTTATGATCTTCGTGAGGATAGTGGACGCGGCGCCTGTTATCTCGCTGACACCCGCCTCTCCTGCCAGATCCTCAGTGGTGCGGGGGTGGTGGTCGTAGATGTGGATGGACAGCCCGCTTTTTTCAAGCAGTTTCGCGAAATCGCCTATCCTCGAAGCAAGCCTCGTGTCCACTATTATCAGCCTTGTCACCTGGTCCAGCGGCACATCCTTGGGCTTCACGATCTCGATCGCGTGCTTGTGCAGGGCAAGGAACTCCCGCACGTTCTGCTCAACGCTTCCGGGGAAAGATATCATCGCCCCGGGATAGAGTTTTTCCGCGGCAACCATTGAAGCAAAGCTGTCAAAATCCGACCCGATATGGGTAGTGATCAACTCCATGCTGACCCCGTCATACGTCAAACGTCGTACGTCGTACGTGTTAAAGACCGTCGGATGTCGAGCGTCTTACGTTATACGTTCAATAATTTTTTATTCGCATACGACGCAAAACATACGACGTATGACTTACGACGCCCGACGGTATTTACGCTCTTGGATGAAATTTCTTATACGCGTCCTGGACGGTCTGCCTGTCCAGGTGCAGGTACAGCTGGGTCGTGGATATGTCCGCGTGCCCCAGCATTTCCTGCACGGAACGCAGGTCAGCCCCGCCCTGAAGCAGGTGCGTGGCGAAAGAGTGCCTGAACGTGTGCGGCGTGACCTTCTTTGTTATGCCCGCCTTTTTTACGTAATTCTTTACTATTCCCCACAGCCCCTGCCTGCTGAACCTGCTCCCTCTGGGATTAATAAATAAGTAGTTCTGTTTCGGGCCGCATAAAGCGAGTCCCCCTTCTTGCTTTCCTGCAAAAGCAGGGGGGTTTCGGGTTTCGGGTTTCGGGTTTTTCTTTGGCTGGACACTGGACACTGGACACTGGACACTTAGGTATGCCTCGACCGCTTCAACTGCCTTGCCGCCTACCGGGATGATCCTTTCCTTGCCTCCCTTGCCGAAACACCTGATAAAACCGCCGGCCAGGTTCAGGTCTTCCACGCGCAGGTCCGCGGCTTCAGACACGCGCATCCCGGTCGCGTAGAGCAATTCGAGCAGGGCTTTGTCCCGCAGGCCCGCAGGCTTTGACAGATCAGGCTTGCCCAGTATCGCCTCCACCTCGTCTTTTCTCAAGACAGAAGGAAGGCGCATTTCCTTCCTGGGCGGGTCCAGGAACGCTGTGGGGTCCTTATCCGCGTATCCTTCGTTTGTCAAAAACCTGTGCAGCATCTTAACCGCAACCAGCTTCCTCGCAAGCGTTGAGGTCAGGGAACCGCCTGACTGCATAGCGCGCAGGAATTCCGTCACGTCCTCCTGGCCCGCGCCTTTGAAACCCAGGCCCCTTTTTTTAAGGAAGGCCTCGTAACCTTTCAGGTCAATGCGGTACGAAACCTGCGTGTTCCTGCTCAGGCCCCTTTCCACGCTTATGAAGTTTATGAACTCGTTTATCAGCTCTGTGTCTTCCATGGGTTTAATTACAATTAAAAATTAAAAATGCACCCCATGCAGGTTTTTAATTAAACCTGGATGCAGGGGTCCCTTTTGGGAAAATTAAAAATGAAGGATTTTTATCTTATAAATGATCCATAAATTTGCAATTTAACTTGATCTTTAAAGCATTCCCCGTATCTCACTTATCAGCGCCGCTTCCCCGTGGCCCGGATAAACCGTTACTGCCGCCGGCAGAGCGAGAAGCCTTTTAAGGGACGCCGTCATTTTCTCTTCATCCCCTCCGGGAAGGTCTGTCCTGCCTGTGCCATCCGCGAAAAGCGTGTCCCCGCTGAAAAGTACCTTTTCTTTTTCGTTATAGAGGCATATGCTTCCCTCACTGTGCCCCGGGGTATGCAGGATCGTAAACGGCACCCCGCCCGCTTTTATGATCCCGCCCTCCTCAACCACGTGCAGGCCGGGGAATTTGCTGCCGAAGATCCCTTTCAGCCAGTCAGAGTCCAAGCCGTGCATGTATATCGGGCATTTCAGCTTTCCCGCGACCTCATCCACAGCGCCTATGTGGTCGGGGTGCGCGTGCGTCAGTATTACGCTGGCCACTGGCCACTGGGCTTGCCCGCCAATCTTGCTGGGCGGGACACTGGACACTGTTTTAAGGATTTGCGGGGAGTCGGCGCCGGGGTCGATGATCACAACGCCTTTTTCGTCGCCTGCTATGTAGCAGTTCGTAGCCAGCTCGCCCACGGTTACGGTCTTTATAATCATTGTTCCCTCGTTCATCGCCCGCCCCGATAACCATCGGGGCGAGGTCTCGCCCATTTTTAAATGGGCGGATGCATCGTCATGCATTAAAAACCGGATTGCTTCCCCGCCATGAATATTAGCGGGTCGCAATGATACGCAACCTGAAGGTTGCGGCTATCCTTATCTACTTATCCACTTATCAACTTATCGCAAGCCTCCCTCCTAAATAATTGGCGGGTCTTCGAAAAGGCTTGCCCTACGAAATTCTGATGCTATGACACTGTATTCAAACGGACCAGTGCTCTAATTTATAGTCCGGGGACGGCAGCGTGAACGTTATGGGTGCGCGGCTGGGCCAGTGCTCCATTTCAGCCCCGTTCCTCATTACCGACACGGAAAATTTGACCTCGTCCTTCATTTTGAAGCCCAGGTCCGCGAACGGCATTTTGATCTCTATGATCTTCTTTGCCGCTATCGCCCCAAGCCTTCTTTCGCCCTGGTCCGCGATCAGAAGGTCCTTGTCTTCCGTTGAAAACTTCAGCTGGACCATCTTAGGAGAAATAAAATTTAGGATGAAAGAAAGCGCCGGGACGTCTTCGCGTTTACCTGCATCCGCATCCCGAAGGTGCATGTCAAGCCTGAGGTATATATTTTCCATGTCAAAACCGTAGTAGATCGCCCTTACTATACTCTCTGCCTGGTGCATGGTCCCGCCGGTCTTTCTTATTTCGTAGCAGCCGCTGGGGATCCACTCGTAATAATCCGTAACAACTCCGTCAAGGGTCGGCCGAAGCAGGTCCACCGGTTCTGTTTCGGGCATGCTCTCTTTTGCCGGGAGAATTATGGATTCGTTGAGGTACGCCGGAGGCTCAGCCCCGGCTGCCTTGTAAACATTTGAAAGGTGCTGCCTGTAAAGGAAATCGAACGCCTCGTCAAAACCGCTTGTGTGCTGGTCCCCGTACCACCAGTTCCAGTCGCTTCCCTCAGCCGCGTATATCTCCTCCCATGCCCCCGCAAGCTGCGCGGTTTTCTCCTGCCCGGATGATCCGCCGTCAACCTCCGCCTCGTAACTTACGAGGAATTCCCTGGCGCTGCCGAGAAGATCCCAGGCCGTGTTCTCTTCCTCGTCCCCTATCCAAATGTCAAAATTCCTGTTTATCCACGAACCCGGGGAAAGCGCCGGAAGCGTGTCCACGAACTTCCTCGCGCCCAGGAACTCCGAGACCGTAACGCACTTGATGGACGGGTGAGAATTGAGCTTCGCGTAGATCCCTTTCAGGAAATCCCTGCCGTCATTGGGATAGTGCTCCCAGGCATTTTCCCCGTCAAGTATTATCGGCACGAGAAAATCGCCCGGTATTTTTAAAGTTTTTTCGTTTATGGTCTCCAGCCTTCTGATGAAATCGCTGACAGCCTCTTCCGTCTTCCACTTCGAATAGCTGAAACCGATCAGGTCAGAAAGCGTGTGGTCCCTGAAGATCATGTCTATATGGCGGCCGTTCCACTGGAACCTGTATGGCTTATAGAGCAGGTCCGGGTTAAGCACGTTGCCGCGGGTATCCTTCGAGATTGTTTTTTTCAAAGAGTTTTCAAGTATTCCCTCGTCTGTCGCCGTCCATTTTATTCCCGCGCCTTCCATCAGCGGCAGAACGTCCCCGCTCACGCTTCCCTCAGAGGGCCACATTCCCTGCGGCTGCCTGCCGAACCGCTCCTTGTAGAACTCTACGGCTTTCTCGATCTGCTTCTGCGCATCCGCAGGGGCGGAATACCTTTTCCTGGGCAGGAGGATATTGGAAGACGGGATCCTGGCTATGTCCGTATTATACACAAGCGGCAGTATGGGGTGGTAAAAAGGGCTTGTCGTAACCTCTATCTGCCCGGCGTCCTGAAGTTTCCTGTATTCAGGCATTATCATCGCAAGCACTTCTACCTGCCTTTTTATGACTGCGGCCTTGTCTTCCTCCGTAAAATCCCTGCCCTTTTGGATAAGCTGCTGCAACGGCTCTTTTTCAAGGAACATCGGGTCAAACCACACTAAGTTGAAAAGAACCTGCAGGTCAAGATAATCCCGCGTTGAAAAATTGCCTGTGATCTTTGCCACCTGCTCCCGCGTGGTCTGCCTGCCCCTTTTGTCAAGCAGCTCAAGGTATCTGGGGCATTTGCCAAGCATGTTGTCCCAGTTCGCCATGAAGAAGTTGTAGAGTATGAACTCCTTGTCCTCTTTCGCCAGCCCTTCCGCTTTTTTCATCGTTATGTCAAGGAACGCGTCAGTTGCCTTGTTCTTAACGTAGTCCTCGATCTGCATCATCAGCACCGGCGTAAGGTTGAATGTCTGGCGGACGTTCGGGTAATCCTCAAGGATCGCTGCCATATCAAAATAATCCTTTATCCCGTGCATCCTTACCCAGGGAAGAAGATATTTTCCTGCCACGCCGTTCTTGTAAAGCGGCTGGTGCATATGCCAAATAAAAGCGACGTATAACGGTTTGTCAGACATTTATCTTTTACCACGAAAAGAACTACTTTTAACCACGGATTAGCACGGATTTTCACGGATAAATCAGTGAAAATCAGTGTCAAAATGATTTTTTACGATGTCACGATGTTACCCTCTGCTGCTTTCTTCGAAAGCAAAACGCGAGGGCAGGCGATGCACAGCTTGCCCGCCAATCTTGCTGGGCGGGACGAACGAGTTTTATTTCGCCACAACAACAACCCCGTTCACTGCCCTTGTCCCCATCTCCACCTGCCAGATATACGCCCCGCTCAGATATGCTTTTATATCCTATTAAGTAAAGTAATACGGGGATACCAGTCATTGTTAACCTGACGTAAATCTGACGTAAAAATCCATTATTGAAACCTGACGAAAACCTGACGAAAACCTGACGCAATGACTATGCAGATAGTTCCTTTAAATATTACCCAAGATATAGTAAGTGGCTCTTCCGGTGCCTTTTTTCTCTATTAGACCAAGTTTCAACAATTTCCTGAAGTCTTGGTTTGCAGTCTCTCTGGTAATATCAAATTTCTTTGTTGTTTCCTCACTATTAACTCTTCCCTGTTCCCAGATGAAATTAAGAATTTTTAACTGTCTATCTGTAAGTGAAGAACGGAACTCTTTCTGAATCCTGTATTCAGGGGGTGTTTTCTCCCTCCCATATAAAGTTACAATTAAATATCCATCATAGGCAAAATTCGGTGGACGGAGTCCGTATTTTTGCAATTGATCAGACATATCGGGAATACCTCTTCCCTTTTTCTCCATTAACATCATTTTCTCAGCGGCTTCGGCTATTATTGGATTTCGTCTAGCAGGAGTCACATCAAAAGAGTTCATGCGCTCTATGGTATTAGGGCGAAGAATACTTCCGGGATTCTTTATTACAATTCTATCTCTGAATATTTGGAATGAAATATGACCACCCAGTCTATAATCCCGATGAACTAAGGCATTCACGATAGCCTCTCGGATTACTTCCTTAGGATATTCAAGCTCTTCATCTACTCTCTGAAAGCCTTTGATTAAAGGTACCTTTCGTATATGCGTTTTATAAAAATCTTCAGCGGTTTTTGTCATCTCAAATAATGGACCGGTAATATTTTTCTTACCATTCCCGATGGTTTTGTCGGTTGATGCTCCATTTTCTGGGGTTCCACCAAAACACTCAGCTAAAATTCTATGTTCTGGAATAAAAATACTCGGATCTTTTCCGAATAGTACAATTCCAGCCAAAGTGGGTACGTCTCCTTTATCCCCTTTAACAAGATATCTATTTTTTCTGAAAAAAGTCCATAATTCCTTAGAGGGAACAGTATATGAAATATCTGACCGATATTTCATATACTTTTTAATTGTTTCGTTTGAGAAATCTTTAATAGTAGCATCGCTATATGGTTTCTGTTCTTCTTGAGAAGGTAGTTCTATATCTTCTAATTTGCTCATACTACCCTCCAACTTTTGTTTATTATTTTGCATAAAATCTATAAAGTCTTTATTCCAGATCCTAATTTCTTCTACAAGATCTTTGTCAAAAAAATTAACTTTTATACCATAGTTCTCCAAATATGATTTACCAAAACCACAAATTTTAGGATTAGGATCTAAAATACCAATTACTACGCGGTCAATTTTTTTCTCAACTATTCTTTGAGCACAAGGTATTTTCTTTGGATTCTCTCTTTCAGTACATGGCTCTAAAGTTACGTATAATGTACAACCAGAAGGATCTATATCAGGTCTTACTTTTTCAAGAATTGAAAATTCTCCATGATCTCCTGGTGTGAATATACTACGATGAGCTCTACCTAATTCCTTTCCGCTTTTGTCGACCAATACAGTCCCAACCATCGGATCCGGTTTTTGGGCATGTTCTGATCGCGATAGGAGCATTTCTTCTATGGCAATCTTCATGAATTTTCGGTCTGTTTTACTACTATTCTTCATATTCGTTGTTATTCTATTTTGCTGGACCTACGATTTCACCTACGAAAAACAAGGTTTTAAGCCGAAGGCTCGGGTTCTTGCTTTGCCACCGCCACCACGCCATTCACTATCTTTACGAATTCGCACTGGCGATGAAGCAATTTTGAATTACCCCGCGGCAAGCCGCGGGGAGTCTTATGCTCGCTTCGGCTTGAAATCGAGCCGAAGCTGCGCAGGGTTGCCTTCCCGTTCCCAATGGCTATCTATATATTTTTTCACCATTTCTCTTGTTACCTCGGAACCCACACTTTTCAAGAAATAGCCGTCTTTCCACAATTCCCCGGCCCACAATCTGCTCTTCAGGCTTGGGAACTTTTCAAAGATTTCCCTTGCGCTGATACTCTTGAATGTTCTCGCAACGTCTGCCACAGACAGTTTTGGCGGTATCTCTATCAGCATATGAACGTGATCCTCCGCAATATCCATGGCTTCGATGTTGATGTCATATTCTCTGGCTATCCTCTTGAAAAGTTCCCAAGTATAGCTTCGCAATCCTTCATTTATAAAGATATCTTTCCTGTATTTTGGGCACCACACCACGTGATACCTGCATTCCCATTGCGTGTGGGCTCCTTGCCTCATTCCCACTTACACCTCGGCAACCCTTTAAGGATGAGGGGAAACACCCTGTTTCCCCTCTTCTCCCCTTCAGGTAATGATGATTTGTATCCCCGCGGCAAGCCGCGGGGGGTTAAATCATAATTTTGCTAAAATGGTTTTAACGATCAGTTGTAAGTTTTAAATAGGTGCGAATAATTTTTCTTACGGCTTCAGCAACTGATAAGTATTTTTCTGCTTCCTCCCCTGTTGCTTCTGCCCCCGGATAGCGGATTT
>Ga0210016_1001517_pt1 | contig 21583 bp, 16 predicted proteins | sample CryGeyCG2014_300_FD_185454 | JGI IMG/M metagenome (GOLD analysis project Ga0210016, IMG submission 185454) | Groundwater microbial communities from aquifer - Crystal Geyser CG02_land_8/20/14_3.00 (SPAdes) (version 2) | ecosystem: Environmental > Aquatic > Deep subsurface > Groundwater | place... | reverse complement strand
CCGCGCAAACCCAGGCCGCCCTCCCGACCGCGACCGCAACCCTGCCGTCGACCGAAACGCCCACCCTGGCGCCGCCCAGCCCAACCTTTGCCCTGCCCACGTTCCCGTCCGTCCTGCCGACAGCGACAAGCGCGGCATCCGGCGGCGCTTGCAGCGGCCTGATGAATCCAAAACCCGGAGGGCCGCAGGTTTATGTGGTCATTGACAACCGCACCAAAGGAACTTTGACCTTTTCTCTCTATCTGAATGAAACACCGTTCGCATGTGGATTCGTCCGTGGTGTATCTTCCATCGGATCCAGAAGCAGCTTGGGCGTCACCATCCCTGAGGGTTGCTATTGGCCATCTGCCTATGTAAACGACCCCAAGAAACCCGCATCACTCTCAGGTCCCCAGGCTTGCATCCACGGCAATGATAAGATCACCATAATCGTGGATTACCAGGGTATGAAATGGGTTTTCCCGTAAACCGGCGCATCTACCGACATCCAGTAACAATCAATCAGCCCGGCTCGTAACGAGTCGGGCTGAATCTTTAAGACCTGACATGTCTTACTCGCGCCCTGCTTAACCAAGGCGATTGTGCGGACGCGGGTCGCGGTTAATCGGGGTTCTGTGGAGACATGTCAGGTCTCCTCCATTACTCCGAAACCCTCTGAATGTTGGCTCCCAAGCCGCGCAATTTCTCGTCCACGCGCTCGTAGCCGCGGTCAATCTGGCTGACGTTGCGGATGGTGGAGGTTCCGTCCGCGGCCAGGGCGGCCAGCAGGAGCGCCATGCCGGCGCGGATGTCGGGGCTTTCCAGGTTCTCGCTGATAAGTTGGCTGGGGCCCTGCACGAGACAGCGGTACGGGTCGCACAGGATGATGCGCGCGCCCATGCCCACCAGTTTGTCGGTGAAGTACATGCGCCCGGAATACATCCAGTCATGGAAGAGCACGGATCCCGCGGCTTGCGTGGCAACCGTGATGGCGATGCTCATCAGGTCGGTCGGGAAGGCCGGCCAGACGTTGGTTTTGATCTCGGGGATGACCCCGCCCAAATCGGGGACAACCGCCAGGGACTGGTCCGGCGGGACGATCAAATCGTCGCCCTCTACCTGCCAGGTCACGCCCAACCTGCGGAAGACTTGCGCGACCATTTCGAGGTAACGCACGCCCGCGTCCCGGATGCGAATCCCGCCGCGCGTCACCGCCGCCGCGCCGACCAGGCTGACAACCTCCAGGTAATCGGGACCCACCGAAAACTCGCCGCCGTGGAGTTGATCCACGCCTTCGATATGCAGGGTGTTCGAGCCGATGTTCTCGATGCGCGCGCCCAGGCGGTTCAGGAAGCGGCACAATTCCTGAATGTGCGGCTCGGAGGCCGCGTTGCGAATGACCGTGATGCCTTTTGCGCGCACCGCGGCCATGATGGTATTTTCGGTGGCGGTCACGCTGGCCTCATCCATCAAAATGTCCGCGCCCTTCAGCGCTTTCGCTTGGAACTCCAGCGTGCGGCCATAGTTCACCTGCGCGCCCAGAGTCTGCAAGGCCAGGATGTGCGTGTCCAGCCTGCGCCGCCCGATGACATCCCCGCCGGGCGGGGAAAGCCGCAGTTCACCCGAGCGCGCGATCATCGGCCCGGCGAGCAGGATGGAGGCGCGAATGTTGCGGCAAAGGCCGGGGTCCAGGTCGGCCGGCCGGACCGTCCGCGCAGTGACGCGCCAGGAGTCCTCGCCCAAATCCTCCACTTGCACGCCCAGGCTTTCGACCAGGCGCCGCATGTCGCTCACGTCCCGAATACGCGGCAGGTTGTGAAGCACGACCGGTTCCTCGGTCAACAGGCAGGCGGCCAGCAAAGGCAAGGCGGCATTCTTATTTCCACTTGGCGTAACCTCCCCCCGCAGGGGAATACCGCCTTCGATGACAAATTTTTCCATGGGTTCTCCTGTGAAGTCCCTGCCATTCTAAGGCAGTTTGACGGTTTCGCCAAGCGCATTGCAAATCACTTACAGCCCGTGCATCGCCAATTGTTTGGAATATAATGAAAGCATGGAACCCAGTCTGGTCATCCCGCTGATCGTGGGCTGGATCGGCGGCTGGATGGTTAATTACCTGGCCGACGTTTTGCCGGCCACGCGGCGCTTCAGCCAACCCGCCTGCCAACACTGCGACGCCGCCACCACGTGGCAGGATTATCTCCTTTTGCGCGCCTGCCGTTCGTGCGGAAAACGGAGAAAACCAAGAGTCTGGATCGTTCAGGTGTTTTTGGCCGCAGTCAGTATTTACATTTGGATGTCGCCCCCGGCCCGCCTGGGATACGCGCTGGGGCTGTTGATCCTGCTGTACTTTACGATGGACTTTGTGATAGACCTGGAACACCGCCTGATCCTGCACCCGACCAGCATCTTCGGCGCCCTGCTTGGACTTGGGGCGGGCGCGCTGCGCCAGGGGTTGTTCTCCACCCTGGCGGGCGGACTGGCCGGCTTCGCCATCATGTTCCTTTTCTACCTGCTCGGCGCCGTCTTCGCGCGGCTGCGCGCCCGGCGGATGCGGAAGGCGGGACTGGCGGCGGACAACGAGGAGGCGCTGGGCGCGGGCGACGTGATCCTGGCGGCCATCCTGGGCTTGTTCCTGGGCTGGCCGATGATCTGGTTCGGACTGCTGCTCGGCATCCTGCTGGGCGGCGCCATCAGCATTTTGCTGGTGCTGGGTTTGTTGGTCAGCGGGCAGTACAAGGAAAAGGCCTGGATGGTTTTTATCCCGTACGGCCCGTACTTCCTCCTGAGCGCGTTCCTGATCCTGTACTTGCCAACCTGGGTCAAAGCCATAGTACCTAAGTAGGATTGGACGATTACGCGCATGTGCCTACACTAAAAATAGGAAGCAAACAATAATGAGGAAGCCAATTCTTTTCCGCCCGCAAAAAAGCCCGGGGCAGGCCATGGTGGAATTTGCATTGGTATTGCCCATCCTGCTGTTGATCGTCTACGGGATCTTGGAAGTGGGACGGTTGCTCTTCATTTACAACAACGTGGTCTCTGCCGCGCGCCAGGCCACCCGCTACGGTTCGACGACAGGATTAAATACCAGCGGAGGCGTGCCGCGCTATCAGGATTGCGCCGGGATGCGCTCCGCCGCCCAGCGCTCAGGTTTTCTCGATAATTTTGAAGATGCCGATATTCTCATCTGGCATGACAACGGCGAAGAACTGCATCAATCCGCCTATTGCAAACCCGGCATGGCCTTCGACAGGAGTTTTCAACCCTCCAGCGGAAATTCGAGCCGGGTGCGAGTCCAGGTCAGCACGGAATACACTCCCATGCTCCCGTTTATTCCGTTGCAACCGCTGACCATCACATCCGTCAGCGCGCGCACGATTTTAGTCGGCGTGACGATTGCAATTACCGGCGGAGCGCAGGACATTGAGTTCGCGACAGACGACCCCAATGCAGCCGCGGATTCCACCGCCGCGCCCCCCCAGGGGTCACATTCTGAGGCGGCCGCGCCCTGCGACGTGCGTCACAGCGTCTTGAGGGCCTCGCCTTTCGGCATGACCATCTTCAATTACAGCGCCGGGTTGACGATCCATATCACAAACATAAAGATATGGAGTCCCCCTTCCCCGGCAGGCCAAACGCTGAACCGACTCACGCTTGGCGGCGCGAACATCTGGAACGGCATCGAGCCAAGCGACTCGCCCACTTTTTTCGGCGACTTCAGCGGCGACGTTTCCATAGGCCCGCGCGCCAATAAATTTTTGGTGGCAGGTTTTAGCATGAACTATCAGGCCAACGGCTCCGAAAAAATCATCGTCGCCTTTGTCGAAAATCAATGTCCCGCGCTCGACTCATCGAATGCGCGCCAATTGCCATGAATAAACAGACGCTTTCCTTTCCACCGGTTGAGAATGGACAGAGCCTGGTCGAGTTGGCGGTCAGCCTGACCGTCCTGTTGATCCTGCTGGCCGGCACAGTGGATTTTGGAATCGGCCTGTTCCACTATGTCGCCATGCGGGATGCCGCCCAGGAAGGCGCATTGTACGGCTCCATCAATCCGCCGCCCCACGCCGGCAATTGGAACTGCCCGCATAAGAGCGTTGCCTCCATCTGTGACCGGGTGGTAAACGCCTCCGGCGAAAGCGGCCTGATCAAAAATATCTACGATGCTGGAATGGGTATCAGCATTTCGGTCCCGGATGGGGCCTGTGAAGGCAGGAGCATTACCGTTAGCCTGGTTTACGACTATCCTGTTTCCATGCCATTTATGGGAGCGGTACTCGGATCGGATCACATCCAGTTAAGAGCCGCGGTAACCGATACGATCCTGACCCCCTCCTGCCCATGAAAAATATCAACGAACGAATGAACGGACGGAACCCATGAAGAACAGACAACTTCCCTCGGAACGCGGCCAGGCCATGATCCTGATCGTTCTCGCCATCGTCGGCCTGGTTGGCATCACCGCCCTGGCTGTGGACGGGGGTATGTACTACGCGGACCGCAGGCGGGCGCAGAACGCGGCCGATTCGGCCGTCCTGGCCGCCTCGCTGGCCCGGCTGCGCGGACAAAATTACCAGTCGGTCGCGTTGGCCAGGTCCCAGCAAAACGGGTACGAGGACGATGGCGTGAAAAGTTCCATCGAGGTTAATGCCCCGCCCGTCAGCGGACCGTATGAAGGCAATTCGGAATACATCCAGATCGTGATCACGTCCCATTACAACACAACCTTTGGGCCGGTTGTGGGCATCCGCGAGTTGACCAACAACGTGGAAGCCGTCGCCCGCGCGAAACCGCCCGAATATGGCCCGCTCATGCAGGGTTACGCGGTCGTCAGCCTGGCGCCCGCCAGCGACTGCGCCGCGCAACGGTCGTTTTGGGCGCACGGCGAGTCGACGCTGGTAATTTCCGGCGGCGGCATCTTCATCAACTCGGACCATCCCACCTGCGCCTTCATGCAGGAGGGCAGCGGCGGACTGGTCTTTGCGGACAACAACCCGTTCAACATCGTGGGCGGCGCATCCATCCAAAAGGTCCAGTTGATCAAACGTCTCGTCTGGCAACCGGCGCCGACCCCCAGCAAAGGCGAGACGCCCACCCGCCAGCCGGCGCTGGCCTTCCTTCCAAGCGCCGGAAGTTCGCCCATGCCCTACCCGCCGCCATTCGTCATGCCCAAACCGCGTTGCGGGGCGCGGATGGCCGAGATAGACCCCCTGGACGAAACCGTCATGGGTCCAGGCAACTGGGAGGAGGATTTCCCGCCCAAAGGCGTCACCAAATTGAAACCGGGCATGTACTGCATCAATGGGGACGTGCGCGTTGAAGACACGGAGTTGACCGGGGAAGGCGTGTTGCTGGTCGTCGAGCATGGCTCGGTACACTTTAGCAGTACCGCCAACATCACGTTGGAAGCCCCCGGCAAGGGGCCTTTCAAAAACTTGCTGCTCTTCCTGCCCATGGACAACCACTCCGTGGTGGTGTTGAACGGCTCCGATGAATCGATTTTCCGCGGCGCCATCCTGGCGCCCGCCTCGAAGATCCACATCCTGGGCAACGAGTCGCGCTACGGCTACCATAGCCAGATCATCGGCTACACCATCGAATTGGACGGCAACAGCAACATCACCATCCGCTACCTGGACGAACAGAACTACGACGCCCTCGTCAGCCCGGAGATCCAATTCGGCCAATAGGTTTCAAAACCCTACATTACAGACGGCTTACACAAAGGAAAGCGGAACAAAACCGACTTGAAGCATGAAGTATAATGGTAACTACAAGACCCTAACTCGGACAAGCCGGAAGAGAAAAACCTTTAACCACGAAGGGGCACGAAGGAAAACCTTAAAAGCTCTTCCTTTGTGTTACTTTGTGCCCTTCGCGAAGCACCCTGCGGGTTGTGTTTAATCATCTTGTTTTTTGCGCAAGGATTTAACTTCTAAGTTCTTAACGAGATAATTTTCAGGAACCCAAACGGCATGAAAAAAGCCCCAGGCAAAATTTTCGCCTTCTTCCAAACCGGCCCCGCCGGGAGCCGCCGCGCGCGCAAAAGCCGGGGACAAAGCCTGGTGGAGATTGCCATCGCGTTTCCGGTGCTGATCATGTTGCTCGCCGGGCTGGTGGAATTCGGCTTTATGTTGAATTACTACCTGTCGCTGATGGACGCCACCCGCGAATCCGCCCGCACTTTCAACAACTTCACTCCCTTTGAAGAAGCATGCACTTGCAATATAGCTACTGCCTGCCTGCCTGATAATGAGGCCAACTGCATTGCAAACTGCACCACAGATTACAATGACCCAGACTGCGACAGCACCAGTTTCTACCAGAACGCGGCAGGCATGGTGTTTACCAGCCTGCGACCAAAAGACATCAACGGTGATGGAGAGCTCTCCCCTGAAGAGAGGGCAAAGGATTCATCGCGCAAGATTGACCTCGATCCCGATAAAGACGACGTGGTTGTCTCCGTTCTCAGAATAAAAACTTCTGCCGTTCTTGACCGTTTCCCTGAAAATGGAGGGGAATACCATTTGTTTAATAACCAGCCCTCGCGCCTGTCCACGGTCGAGATCGGGAGCCGCCTGGTCAGCGGCGCGCCCGACACCGGCGTCCTGCTGGTGGAAGTATTCTTTAATTATCACCAGGTGCTGGCCCTGCCCTGGCTGGCGCCTTTCCTGCCGGACCCGATCCTGTTGCACGCCTACACGATCATGCCCCTGCCGGCGGCGGAACCTCCGTGATTACCGTAGGAGAAAAAAATATGCGGCATAAGATTTTTCACATAACAGAACGCGGGCAGGCCATCATCCTGATCGCGGCGGCGGCCATCGGCCTGATCGCCATGGTCGGTTTAATAGTGGACGGCGGCATCCTGTTGATCGAATATGGCCGCTTGAAACGCGCGATCGACGCGGCTTCGCTTTCCGCCGCCCTGCAATACCGCGAAGGCTATACCATAACCGAGTTGGAAAACGCCGCCGAGGAATTTCTGAACTTAAATCAATCGAACGTGTTCAATATTGACGTGCAAACCTGCGACTCCGCCCCAGGCGACCCGGAACTTTGCCCCCCCCTGACCATCCCACCCACCCCGCCGCGCAAACTGGCGCGCGTCATCGCCTCGCGCCACGTGCGATTCGGGTTCCTGCGGGTGATCGGGATCTACGAAACGGACATCACCGCCCAGTCCATCGGCGAGGCGGCTTCCGTGGACCTCGTAATTGTCCTGGATACCTCGGCCGCCATGGCTTTCGAGGGTGGCGGCGATCCCACTACAGGCGATGACCCGGCCGACGATCCTTCGACCTGTAACCCGGCCGATAACTGCCAACCGCTTCGCGACATCAAGTATTATGCGGTTAATTTCGTGAATCAATATGTGTATTTCCCGTACGACCGCGTGGCGATCATCACCTTCGACCGCAATGTCCATCTGATCATGCCGCTGGACGCGACCGACGGCATGACCGACCCAGACGCCAAAGAAGCCGCCGTCATCGCCGCCATCAACGGACTGACGGTATTTCAACCGGCGCAAATCTGCCCCGATCCTGTTTCAGCCGCCAGCCCTGTGCCAAATTGCCTTAACTATCCGCCCCCAGGAACTTACCATGGGTTGGAATACCCTCTTTATCGCTATAACCTTGAGCACGGTAATAACGACTCTTCCTCCGTCCCGTCCAGCAATATCGGGGATGCTGTGTGGCTGGCCAGCAATGAATTTGGGCTTGGGCGCCAGGATTCGCTCTGGGTAACCATCCTGCTGTCCGGTGGAGCGGCCAATACCGGCTGCTACGACCCGGCTACTTGCGGAGACACCACCGCGGATGGCCGCATCTGCCCATCCACTACCTGGGCTACGCACTACTGCCGCGACAATTCGACCGTCACACGCCATTGCACCAATGTCTTCGATGTTGAAACTAGGGACCGTTGTTTAGCCGTTGACGGCACACTATTCGATGTTACACTCGATGTAGAGCATTACGATGCCGACGATTACGCCCGTGACGCGGCTGACTTCCTCGCCAACCCAAAGACCGGCCAGGGCGTGGTCATCTTCTCGATCGGGTTGGGAAATCCGATGGACCCAGGCGCTGGAGGCGCCACCAGCGGAGGGCCGGAGTTAATGGAATATGCGGCCCTCACCGCTGGAAATGAGAGCGGCGACCAGGTCAACCACGGCTTGTATTATTTCGCGCCCACCACCGACGAGCTGGTCGAGATTTTCCGTAACATCGCCGAGAACATCGCCACGCGGCTTTCCCAGTAAGATTTTCGCCCGGATTGCAAAGTCTCCCGACTTTGCAGCTGCGGCTGGAGGTAGTACCATGAACCCGATTTCGACCTTATGGCGCAAGCGCACCAAGCGGCGCAAGAGCAAAGCCCAAAGCATGCTGGAGTTTGCCCTGGTGCTGCCGGTTTTGCTCCTGTTGCTGTTCGGCGTGCTCGAATTTGGGCGCCTGTTTTACGCCTGGATCATCATCGAGAACGCCACCCGCTTCGGCGTGCGCTACGCCTCCACCGGCGAATTCGATAGCGGATATTGCGTAGACCTGGACGGCGACGGCACGCCATGCGCTGGGGCGCATCGCAGCGAGGAAGTGGACGCGGCGCGCCTCCCGTCCATTAAAGACGAAACCCGGCACATGATCATTGCCCTGCCGCATGACGAAGCCTTTGCGCAAACGGCTAATGATTACCTAAAGATCACGGTTTGTTCCACCACCATGGTTGACGAGGCGACGGAGAGGGTCTTCACCCCCCCGAATATGGGCGGCCCGCAATACAGTGACTGCACCCCGGTCGAGCATCCCGGCGAGTCGGGCGATCGCGTGGTTGTCGCAGCGGACTACAACTTTACCTTCATCGTCCTGCCCGCCTTCGGGATCCAGCCGGATATGATCCACCTGTCTTCCTACCGCGAGGGCATTGTGGAGCAATTCCGCCTCTCACGCGCCGTTAAAGTGCCGCCACAGTTTACCGTGCCGACCGTTCCCTCCCCTACACCCACACAAACGGATATCCCCACCCCCACCGCCACCCGTACACAGCCACCGCCGACCTTGACACGAACGCCAACCAGGACGCGAGCGCCGACCAGGACGCGAGCGCCGACCAGGACGCGAGCGCCGACCAGGACGCGAACGCCGACCAGGACACCAACGATCACGCGCACGCCGAGCAACACGCCCACCATCACAAACACGCCCACCATCACAAACACGCCCACCATCACAAACACACCCACCATCACAAACACACCCACCATCACAAACACACCCACCATCACGTTGACGCCGAGCAATACGCCCACGCGCACGCTCACACCCACGCGCACGCTCACGCCCACGCGCACGCTCACACCCACGCGCACCATCAAGCCCACGGTTACGCCCATCACCCCATCGAATACGCCCACGCGCACGCGCACACCCACTCCCGTCACGCCTTCGAAAACGCCTACGAAAACACTCACACCTTCGAAAACGCCTATTCCTTCCACACCCACGAACACGCGCACGAAGACACCCATTCCGCCTACGCCGACGAAAACAAACACCCCGCCCCCAACCGAGCCGACCAAAACGCCAACGCTCTGCGGCGGCGGCGACTGCTAAGTCGGCAACCAAATTTAGAAAAAACAGCAGGACTTTCTTCCAAGTCCTGCTGTTTTTTACGGTATAATCCCGCCCGCAATTCAACCGAGGAGGTGAAATTCGATATTTTCAACGGGAAAGAGCGCATGGACTTTAGTTAGGTAGTTTGGTAGTTCGGTAGTTTAATAGTTTGATAGTTTGGTAGTTCGGTAGTTTGGCAGTTCGGTAGTTTGGCAGTTTGGCAGTTCGGTAGTTCGGTAGTTCGGTAGTTGGTTCGCGGGGAGATCAGCAACCACGTAACTACACAACTACCAACTACGTAACTACAAAACTACGTAACTACAAAACTAAAGCGGATGCCCTCCGGGACTGCCAGTCCCGACACCTTTCCCTCCAGTGCAAAATCCCTGCAACCAACGCCGCGCGGGCAACCGCGCGGACAAAGGCGCGGGGAATGGCGAGGCAAGAGAATAGTGATCAGTAATCAGTAATCAGTAATCAGTCATCAGTGATCAGTGACTGAACACTGATCACTGATCACTGATTACTCAACCTGGAGGAACCCAACCATGTGTGGCATTGTCGGATACATCGGCAGCCGCGACGCGACGCCGATCATTTACAACGGCCTGAAGCGGCTGGAATATCGCGGCTATGATTCGGCCGGCATCGCCGTCCTGCAAGACGGAAAGATCGAAGTGCGCCGCGAAGCGGGCAAACTATCCGCGCTTGGCGACCTGCTTCAGCAATCCCCCATCGAAGGCAATCTCGGAATCGGCCACACCCGCTGGGCCACGCACGGCGCGCCCAGCGCGCGTAACGCGCATCCCCACCTCGGACAGACGGGACGCGTCGTGGTAGTGCATAACGGCATCGTGGAAAACTTCCTCGAACTGCGCGAGGAATTGTCTGCGGAGGGCGTGGAATTCAAATCCGATACGGACACGGAGACCATCGTCCATCTTGTGGAGCATTACCTCGCCAGCGGACTCGACCTGGTGGAGGCCGCGCGCAAGGCCTTCCAGCAAATCCGGGGCGCGAACGTGGTGGCGCTGGTATCCGCGGACGAGCCCGACCGCATCGTGGCGGCGCGCATCGGCAACGCAGGCGGGATCGTCCTCGGTTACGGCGAGGACGAGATGTTCGTCGCCTCGGACGTGCCGGCCATCCTCGAACACACGCGGCGCGTCGTCTTTTTGGAATCGCGCCAGATGGCGGTGGTGACGCGGGACGGCGCGCGGGTGGAAACGCTCGAAGGCGGGCGCGTCCAGCCCCAGGTCCAGGGCGTGGCGTGGGATCCCGTCGCGGCGGAGAAAGGCGCGTACCGTCACTTCATGCAGAAGGAGATCCACGAACAAGTCCGCGCCCTCACCGACACCCTGGCAGGCCGCGTGGATTTCGAGCATGGAAGAATCCGCCTGCCCGAACTGAACCTGACGCCCGAACTGGCGAAGCGCATCCAAAAAATAACCATCACCGCCTGCGGCACGGCCGCCTACGCGGGCATGGTCGGAAAAACCCTGATCGAAAAGATCGCCCGCGTGCCGGTGGAAGTGGTGATCGCCTCCGAGTTCCGCTACAGCGACCCAATCGTGGACGAGCGCACCGTCGTGCTGGCGATCTCGCAATCCGGCGAAACCGCCGACACGCTGGCCGCCATGGAGGAGGGACGCCGCAAGGGCGCGATTGTTTGGAGCATCGTCAATGCGATCGGCTCGCAGGCCATGCGCGTCGCGGACGGATTCATCTCGATGCAAACCGGACCCGAGATCGGCGTGGCCTCGACCAAGGCCTTCACCGCCCCGATCGTGGACCAGTACATGCTCGCGATCCTGCTGGCCGACCTGCGCGGCACGCTGGACGAGGCGGCGCGCCGCGCGCTGGTGGCCGACCTGCGCCTGGCGCCCGACCTGGCCGGGCGCACGCTGGCGCGCGAAGCCGAGGTGGAGAAACTGGCGCAGACGTTCAAGGATATGCGCGGCTGTCTCTACCTGGGGCGCGGCATCAACATGCCCATCGCCTATGAGGGGGCGCTGAAGTTGAAGGAAATTTCGTACATCCACGCTGAGGGCTACCCGGCGGGCGAGATGAAGCACGGCCCGATCGCCTTGATTGACGAGGAGATGCCGGTGCTGTGTCTCGCGCCGAAGGATCCGTGGCACGAGAAGATGATCTCGCAGATCCAGCAGGCCAAGGCGCGCGGCGGAACGGTGATCGCGGTCGCAACCGACGGGGACGAACTGGTGGCATCCATGGCCGACCACGTGCTGTGGATTCCCGAAGCGCCGTGGATGCTCTCGCCGGTCGTCACCGTCCTGCCCCTGCAATTGCTGGCCTATCACATCGCGGCCATCCGCGGCCTGGATGTGGACCAGCCGAGGAATTTGGCGAAATCTGTGACGGTCGAATAAAACCGGCCGGTGTAAGAACACGGATGCGTGGAATTTAACAGATTCAGCGGCTACAGAGTACCGCATAAATAACTAAACCAGAATTCAAATTTCCACTCGCAATTCCTTCCAATAAGTTTAGTAAATTATGCGACAAGCGGTAAAATCCGTTAAATTCCACTAATCCGTGTTCTTTAGCCGCCGAAAACGACTGATTGTTAGCGATGATCAACGAGAACTGAACAGCCCTGAGACCTTGGCAATGTTGCCTAAAGGTTGACCAACTTGATTTAGTCACACCCACCTCTGGTGATTACCCACAAGTTCAGGCGGCAGTCCCACAGTGGAGACTTGACATGTCTCCTCCGCACCTTATCCGTCAGAACGATTGCGCGGACAACGGCGCGTATTAATTGGACTTTCGATGAGACATGTCAAGTCTGTAAACGGCGACTTGTGGGTAATCACCAGCGATCACCACTATTGACTTTAAACAGGGCGCATCGGATAATGAGAATATCCCCCTGCCACAATCGCGCAGGCAGGGAAAAGTGGTTTGAGACCAGCCCCGCGAAAACGCGATGGGCGCCGCAAACCAGATTGGAGAAACCATGTTTACCCAACATGAGAAGCGCATCAAACACGCCTGTTATATTTTACTCATCCTGATGATGCTGTTTGGAATAGTGGGAAGCATGACCAGGCCGGCGCAGGCCGCCGCGCCGGTCCTGGCGCAATTCACCTCCAGTGGACACGCGCTTGGTTTTACCGCGAATGGCATCTACGCCGCCGCCGGAACGCACGCCCTGCGCGTGGATTTTGTGAACGCAAACAACGTCCAGCCTCGGGCAGACTCACCCGCCGACCCTTCGACTTCGCTTCGCGAAGCGCCCCCGTGGGGCAGGACAGGCACAGACGGTAAAGCCGCGTCCTTGAACCGCGTCACCTACCCGGACTTGTGGCCGGGCATCCGCCTGGCATACGACGCGCCCGCAGGAACCATCTTGCGCAGTACCTACATCTTACAGCCCGGCGCAAACCCCAAAGACATCCGCCTGCGCTACAACACCCCACTCACTTTGAATGAAGATGGAACCTTGCGCCTCGCCTTCGAGACCGGCGTCCTGGCCGAAAGCGCGCCCATCGCCTGGCAGGAGATCGGGGGCAAGCGCGTGTCAGTGGATGCGCGTTTCTTCCTCCCTCCGGCCAGGAGCGCCTTGTCGGGTATGCGCCACACAGAAACTGAGGCAGGCGGTCAAACAGTAACTTTCGTCCTCGGCGCGTATGACCCGCGCTATCCCCTGACAATTGATCCCGACCTGACCTGGAGCGCCTTTCTGGGTGGGGAGATGAATGACTCCAGCCACAGTATCGCCATGGATGGGAACGGGGACATTTACGTAACGGGCGACAGCGCCGCCGCCTGGAGTTGCTCGCCTACGGATGATTGCACGGTGATCCCCTACACCGGGGCGTCCGATGCGTTCGTCGCCAAACTGAATGGCGCATCCGGCGAACTGGCCTGGAACACCTTCCTGGGCGGAAACGGGACCGACAACAGCATGGGCGTCGCCGCGGATGGGAGCGGAAATATTTATGTGGCGGGCTACAGCGATGTGAGCTGGGGCGCTCCATTGCGTGATAAAAGCGGTGATTTTGATGGTTTCGTTGCCAGGCTGGATGCCGCCTCCGGCGCGCTGACTTGGAACACCTTCCTGGGCGGAACTGCCGCAGACCGAGGCTGGGGCATTGCTGTTGACGGCAACGGAAACGTTTACGTAACAGGCAACAGCGCCACCGCTTGGAGTTGCTCGCCGACGGATTGCACAGTGCGCGCTTTCGGAGGCATTGAAGATGCCTATATTGCCAGGCTGGATGGCACATCCGGCACGTTGACCTGGAACACCTTCCTGGGCGGGAGCGGGACCACTGTGGGCTATGGGCTGGCCACAGACGGAAGCAATATCTACGTAACCGGCTACAGCACCGAAACCTGGGGCATTCCATTGCGTGACTATACCGGCAATTGGGATGGCTTTGCCGCCAAATTGAACAGCGTATCCGGCTACTTGACCTGGAACACCTTTCTGGGCGGGAGCGCGGATGATCTTGGCTACGGCATCGTTGTCGACGGGAATGGATATGTTTACGTGACAGGGCGCAGCAATACGGCTTGGGGCAGTCCTCTGCGCGACTATGGCGGTGGTAATGCAGATGGTTTCGTCGCAAAACTAGATCCATCCGGCGCGCTGACTTGGAACACCTTCCTGGGTGGAACCGGGTACGATTTTGGCTACGGCATCACTGTGGATGGGTCCGGGAATGCCTACGTAGCAGGTAACAGTGATACCGCCTGGGGCAATCCGTTGCGCGGCTATACCAACAATTATGATGGCTTCGCCGCCAAACTGGATCCAGCCGGCGCGCTGGCCTGGAACACCTTCCTGGGCGGGAGCGGGAACGATAGAAGTTACGGCATTGCCGTATTCGGCGGGAATGAGAACTACTACGTGTCGGGTTACAGCGATGCCGCCTGGGGCAATCCATTGCGCGCTTACACCGGCGACCGGGATACCTTCGTCACCGGCGCGCTGTGTTTCTACCGCATCCATCTCCCGCTGGTGATGCGGTGAAAATTTCACATTAGCGTTTGATTAGAGGTTCTACAATCTCTTGACTTTGCCTCCCAAATTTTGTATAGTAATTCTCGATGAACCCCACATTGAAACGGCACGGCCACCGATCCGCTGGCGTGCCGTTTGTTACGCTATTTTGCGGGGCAAGGAGTATCCATGATTCGAGTCAATGATCTGACAAAGGATTACGGTTCGCGGCGGGCGCTGCATGGCCTGACCTTCGAAACCCAACAAGGCGAGGTGGTGGGGTTTCTCGGACCGAACGGCGCCGGAAAGACGACCACGATGCGCATCCTGACCGCGTACATGCCGCCGACTTCGGGCGAGGCGACGGTGGCCGGATATGACGTGGTCACCGAGTCGCTGGAGGTACGCAAGCGCGTCGGCTACCTGCCGGAGACCGTGCCGCTCTACACCGACATGGTGGTTTCCGATTACCTGAAATTCATGGCCGACCTGCGCCACCTGCCGGATGCGAACGAACGCGTCGGCGAGGCGCTCGAAATGGTCGGGATGACGGATCGCGCCGGCGGCTACATCGGCAACCTGTCGAAAGGCATGCGCCAGCGCATCGGCCTCGCCCAGGCGTTGATCCACCGGCCCGAGGTGTTGATCCTCGACGAACCGACCATCGGCCTCGACCCGGGCCAGGTGGTGGAAGTCCGCAAACTGATCCGCGAGATCGGCAAGGAGCGCACCGTCCTGCTGTCCACGCATATCCTGTCCGAAGCGCAGCAGACCTGCGACCGGGTGCTGATCATCAACAAAGGCAGGATCGTGGTCGAGGATACGCCCGAAAACCTGCAAGCCCGACTGGTCGGCGCGGAGCGCGTCGTCCTGCGCGTGCGCGGCGACGGGGACGGTTTGGCGGAGAAAGTCGCCAAAATCAAAGGCGTGCAAAACGCCAAAGCCCAACCCGATGGCGCGCTGGAATTCCAGTTCCTGCCGGGGCAGGACGCCCGCCCGGCGGTGGCGCGGGCAGTCATCGAATCCGGCTACGACCTGCTCGAAATGCGGCCGGTTGGCTTGAGCCTCGAAGAGATATTCCTCGAGCTAACGAAGGAAGAACAGCCCGATAAAAAGAAGAAAGCGCATCGTGAGGTGTCTCATGCGTAATATTTGGACGATTGCAAAACGCGAATACGACCACTACTTCATCAGCCCGATCGCCTACGTGGTGGCCTTCACCATCCTGCTGGTGCTGGGGATCATCTTCGCCCTGGTCATCTACTCCGCCTCCCAGAATGTTTTCTACGGCTCCGTGCCGGACATCGGGCCGATCACCGGTTCCTTCGCCTTTCTGCTGGTGCTTTCCACCCCCGCGCTGACCATGCGCCTGCTGGCCGATGAGAACCGCATGGGCACCATGGAACTCCTGCTGACGGCGCCCCTGCGCGATTCGGAACTGGTCATCGGCAAATGGCTGGGCGGACTGCTCTTCATCCTCACCATCGTCGCCATCACGCTGGTCTACCCGATCGTTCTCAACAGTCTCGTGCAACCCGGCATTGACCAGGGCGCGATGATCACCTCCTACCTGGGCTTGATCCTGGTGGCCGCCTCCTTCCTGGCCATCGGCGTGGGCATCTCGGCCCTGTTCAGCAACCAGGTGGCGGCCTTCTTCGTCACGATGATCACGCTGGTCCTGCTTTGGTGGTTGATGGGCTTCCCCGCGGATTACGTCCAGAAGGGCGGGGACGTTTTCCGCTACCTCGACATGCAGTCCCATTTCTATAATTCCCTCGGGGCGGGAAAGATCAACGTAACCGACCTCGTATATTTCTTCAGCCTGATCGCAGTGGGCTTGTTCACCGGCGCGACAGCCGTTGAGACACGGAGATGGCGCTAATGAATACCCCGCAAAAAAACCGCACCAAAAAAATCCCGCTGATCTTTTCCCTGCTGGGCGTGACCGCCCTGTTCCTGCTGGCGCTTGTCAAGGGGGCGATGGCGCTCAACATGTTCACCCCGGAGAACCCGGATTCCATCAACCTGGCGCTCTCCATCAGCGCGGCCGTGACCGTGCTAGGGCTGGCGGTTTACGCCATGCTCGCGCCGGACGCCGTGCGGTCCTTCCTGGTCGGGCGGCAGGCGCGTTACGGAAGCAACGCCCTGATCCTGATCCTGGCCTTTGTGGGCATCGTGTTCGTCGCAAATTACCTGGCCTTCAATAACCCCAAAGACCTGGCGGACATGACCGAGGATAAACAAAATACGCTCTCCCCCGAAATGGTCACTGCGCTGCAAAACCTTCCCGCCAAATTGAGCGCCACGGGCTACTTCTCCCCGCAAACCCCGCGCGATACCGCCCAGCAACTGCTTGGAAACATGAAGACCAACAGCCAGGGCAACTTCGACTTTCATTTCGTGGACCCGGTTGCCAATCCGCTGGACGCCAAGAACGCGGGCGTAACCGGCGACGGCAAGATCGTGCTGGAAATGAACGGGCGCAAGGAAATTGCCGGCTACGCGGATGAGAGCGAACTCCTGCGCGCCATGAACCGCCTGCTCAACCCGGAAGCGCGTACGGTTTACTTCCTGGCCGGGCATGGCGAACGCGACATCAACGGCAGTGGGCAAACCGGCATGAGCCGCGCCCTGGAAACACTGCAAAACAAAAACTACACCGTCAAAACCCTGAACCTGGCGGCCGAAAATCGCGTGCCAGACGACGCGCGCACGGTCATCATTGCCGGGCCAATGCAACCCCTGACGTCCAACGAAGTCAGCCTGCTGAACAACTACGTACTGCACGGCGGATCGCTGGTAGTGATGGCCGATCCCCTGCCGCTGACCGACCTCGGCGGCCAGCCCGACCCGCTGGCAGAATCCCTGGGGAGCGTCTGGGGCATCCGCCTGCGAAACGATTTCGTGGTGGACACCACCAGCACAACCATCCAGAACGCCATTGGCTCCGTCTACAACAGGTCCCATCCGATCACCAACGCCGTGACGCTTCTCACCATCTTCCCGCTGGCGCGCAGTATCGAAATTTCTACGCAACCGTCGGAAGGCATCAGCCTGGCCTCGCTCGTGGAGACCGACCCGAACTCCCAGGCCTGGGGCGAGACGGATTTCTCGGCGCTCAAACAATCCGGCGCCTCGGTCGCCCTGGACCCTGCAACGGATACGCCCGGTCCGCTCACGCTGGCGGCCGCGGGTGAAAACGCAACAACCGGCGGACGCGTGGCGGTATTCGGCAATTCCATCTTCGCCTCCGACGACGGCTTCGACGCCTACGGAAACGGCGACCTGTTCGTCAACGCCGTGGACTGGGCGGCGGGCAACGATGCCGCGCTGGACATCACCATCCGCCCCCCCACACAACGCACCTTCCTGCCGCCCGGGGGACTCAAGTGGTTGGCCATCCTGCTCGGCTCCGTGTGCATTTTGCCGGGGATCGTGCTGGGCGCAGGCATTGCGGCCTGGGTCTCGCGGAAACGCCGGGGCTAAAACATGGTCAAACGGCAAACCTGGATCCTGCTGGCGTTCTTCCTGGCGCTGGCAGGATTCGCCATCTACCAAAAGTACAACCCATCCGCGCCGCGCCCGCGCACGAATGAGAACGCAACCCCGTCCGTGACGATTGCGCCGGTGGAATTTCTCTTCCCCGCCGGGCAGGGAACTGTCACCAGCCTGTCCATCGAAAGCCGCGAGGGGCAAAGCGTGCGCGTGGAACGCGCGGCCGCAGGCGCCTGGTCGCTGACCAAGCCCTTCGAGGCCGCGGCCGACCCATCGTCGGCGGAGGCGGCGGCGAGTCAGGTGTCGGCGCTAAGAATCCTGGCCCGCCTGGACCTCGATCCCGCAGACGCGGGGTTGAAGTCCCCCGCGTACACGCTCATGGTCGGGTTCAGCGATGGCAGGTCCTTCGTGGTCGAAGTCGGCGACGCGACGCCGACAGGCACGGGCTATTACGCGCGTAAGGATGGCGGCTTCGCCAGCCTGCTCGTCATAGACAAGGACGGCCTGGACGCATTGCTCAATTTGCTCGTGTACCCGCCCTTTTTGGAAACGCCGACCCCTTCACCTACGCCCACCGAGACGCCCACCCCGGCGGCAGGCGCTGACACTTGCCTTGGCGGGCAGTGCCAGCCTGTCCTGGAGGACAGTTCAGGGGGAACGCCGACCGCAACGAAATCGCCATAATTGGGTATTGTATTTGGATGAGAAAAAGTGTATTCTATATTAGACCAGCGAGTGGAAGAGTGTAAATGGACATGGAAAAAATCCTGATCGTTGACGAGGAAGAAGAATTCCCCGCCATTGCGCGTTTGATCGAACTGGGTCGTCAAAAGTCGTACGTGACGCTTGACGACATTTTGCATTTCTTCCCCGAAGCCGAACAGGATGTGGAGCAATTGGAGGAGGCTTTTTCCGCGCTCCTGAGCGCCGGCATCCCCTTCATGGAAGATGTGTCCACCAACGAACCGACCGAGGATGAACTGGTGGCCGTGGAGGAAATCGAGGCCGAGGTGGAAATTGACACCTCGCTGGACGATTATCTCGCCAACATTGACACCGACGACACGATTGGCCTGTACCTGAAGGAAGTCAGCCGCGTCCCGCTGTTGACCGCCACCGAGGAAGTGGAACTGGCCCAGCGCATCGAGCGCGGACGAACGGGGCGCGAGGAACTGGCAAGGGCCAGCGTCGCGCTGAAACGCCGCCTGGAACTGCGCCGCCTGATCGAGGACGGTTGGGCGGCGCGCGAGCACCTGATCACCGCCAACTCGCGCCTGGTCATTTCGGTCGCGAAAAAATACATGGGGCGCGGCGTGCCGTTCCTCGACCTGATCCAGGAAGGCAACATCGGCCTGATCCGCGCCACCAAGAAGTTCGACTACCGCCGCGGCCACAAGTTCTCCACCTACGCCACCTGGTGGATCCGCCAGGCCGTGACGCGCGCCATCGCCGACCAGGGACGCACCATCCGCGTGCCGGTCCACATGGGCGACCAGATCAACAAACTCCTGCGCGCCCAGCACCAGTTGACCCAGCGGCTGGGGCGCGATCCAAGCCTCGAGGAAGTGGCCGAGGCGCTGGAAGTGACGCCCAAGAAAGTGGAGAATATGATCCAGGTGGCGCGCCGCCCACTCTCGCTCGAAACGCCCACGGACGATGAAGAGGATTCTGTTTTGGGCGACTTCATCGAGGATGACGAGGCGCCCCCGCCCGACGACACAGCCACCTACAACCTGCTCAAGGAGCACCTCGGCGAAGTGTTGAACGGCCTGCCGCCGCGCGAGGTACGCATCCTGCAACTGCGCTACGGCCTGCTGGACGGGCAGGCGTACACGCTCGAAGAGGTTGGCCGCAAGATGGGCGTCACGCGTGAGCGCGTGAGGCAGATCGAAGCCCAGGCGTTGAGCCGCTTGCGCCATCCCACCATCCGCAGGAAGTTGCGCGATTATTTGGGAGAGTAAATTGCTCCATTCGCAAGCGGTATGCCTTACAGCATACCGCTTGTTTTTTATCCACCCACACAACATAGCGGGTAAAATAAGAGAATGAGAACTGGAGACCATTTAATCCAACAATGGAGAATGCAGGTGGCCGCGCGCTGGATTCCGCAGGGAAGCCGCGTATTGGATATTGGCTGTCATCAGGGAGAATTTCTTTCATGGCTGGGGGAAAAAATCGCGCCAGGCGTCGGGTTTGATCCGCTTTACAAAGAAAATGCGAACGCAGGCAAGCACCGATTCTTTGCCAAAAATTTTCAAGAAGGCTTGCCATTTGACGAGGATTCCTTTGACGCGATTACCCTGCTGGCGACCCTTGAGCACATCCGTGATAAATCAAGTATCGCCAGGGAGTCGGCGAGGTTGTTACGACCGGACGGGCGGGTGGTTATCACAGTTCCATCCCCGTTGGTTGACAAGATATTGGATTTCCTGATCCTGTTGCGCATCGTGGACGGCATGTCCCTGGAGGAACATCATGGCTTCCTGCCAGATGAACTGCCCGGTATTTTTATACCCGCAGGGTTCAGACTGATGAAAAAACAGAAGTTTCAATTTGGGCTGAACAACCTTTACGTGTTCGAGCGATTGTAATTTTTCAGGGAACTTCATGACTGCGAAAAACAATCGAAACCATGTCGTCCAGGAACAGTGCAATCTATCCATCGTGATGCCCTGCCTGAACGAGGCGGAAACGCTGGAAACCTGCATCACCAAAGCCAAAGGTTTTCTGCAAAAAAGCGGCATGCGCGGGGAAATCATCATTGCAGATAATGGAAGCACGGATGGCTCGCTCAGGCTGGCGGAAAAAGCCAAAGTGAGCATTGTCCACGTGGCGCAAAAAGGTTATGGCAGCGCCCTGCTCGGCGGGATCGAGGCGGCGCGCGGCGAATTTGTCATCATGGGCGACGCCGACGACAGTTACGATTTCTCCGATCTCGGCGGATTTGTCGAGGCGCTCGAATCGGGCTACGACCTCGTGATGGGCAACCGTTTCAAAGGCGGGATCCGCCCCGGGGCGATGCCATTCCTGCATCGCTATCTCGGCAACCCCGTTCTGAGCTGGCTGGCGCGTTTGTTCTTTAAAAGCAACATCGGCGATTTCCACTGCGGACTGCGCGGCTTGCGAAGAGACGCCATCCTTGCCCTGAACCTGCAAACCACAGGCATGGAGTTTGCCAGCGAAATGATCGTCAAAGCTACTATGCGCGGGCTGAAGATCAAGGAGGTCCCAACCATTCTCTACCCAGATGGACGCACCCGCCCGCCGCACCTGCGCACCTGGTCCGATGGATGGCGGCACTTGCGATTTCTGCTGTTGTACAGTCCGCGCTGGCTATTCTTCTACCCCGGTCTGGCGTTGACCGTACTTGGCATCCTTATTTCAGCGTTTCTGCTCCCTGGTCCGCGCAGGGTTGGAAATGTGACGCTTGATATCAACACGCTCATGTACGCATCGCTTTTAACCATCGTGGGCGTGCAGGCAGTTTTATTCTCCCTGTTCACAACCGTTTTCGGCG
>Ga0210016_1001509_pt1 | contig 21629 bp, 21 predicted proteins | sample CryGeyCG2014_300_FD_185454 | JGI IMG/M metagenome (GOLD analysis project Ga0210016, IMG submission 185454) | Groundwater microbial communities from aquifer - Crystal Geyser CG02_land_8/20/14_3.00 (SPAdes) (version 2) | ecosystem: Environmental > Aquatic > Deep subsurface > Groundwater | place... | reverse complement strand
TAAACAGGAAAGCTGAAAAAGAGCTTCAGATGATTTTCGGACTGTTTGTCCTTTTGATAATTTCACTTGTTGTGTTAAGTTTGTTCTTCAAGTTCACTGAGAAGAGCTCTGGAAAAATGGAAGGAGCTTCAAGTGAATATTTCAAAAAGGCGGATCTGGATACAGTAAAGCAGGACTGCCAATCAAAATGTGACCAGATAAATACTGATAATGATGCAATAGAGTTCTGCAAAGTATCAGTTAAAATTGATTGGAATGGAGATAAAACAATATTGGGCAATGCAACTTATGGAAAATGGAAATTTTGCGAGGCAAAAGTCCCATGTTTTGTTCTTGTAGACAACTGCAAACAGGGAATGTATGACGGTGCAAAGTGCAGAGACATATTATTTAATCCAGACAATTACAATCTTCCAGCGTATGATGCCCTCGCAGGCGGCGATGTTGACCCTGCTTTACATGATGATGGATGCGGACTTCCAGATGACAACAGCAACTGGAAAGTTAAATTCGGCTTTACTCCTAGAAATCCTTAATTAATTGATTTTCTTTTTATTAAAACCCCAAAGAATTTATAAATCTAAACGCTAAAATATTCACAAGAAGAGGTGAATCTATTTTTGCCAAGGCGCATTGACAGGAAAGGGGCAACAATAACAAATTTCCTGCTGATAATCGGGCTGATATTTGTCTCTGTTGCAGCGCTTGGAGTGCTCAGGAGAATTGCGCTCTCGCAGGCAAGCCAGGTTGAGACAGATTACACTGTTTCCATGGCAGAGCAGGTGAAGGCGGCAATTGAAAAGGCGTCCTCCTATCCCTCAAATGCAGAATATTCTCTCAAGTTCAATGACCCCGTGCTATACCAGGCAAACATAAGTGAGAACCGGATTACATTCAGGTTTACAAAGAAAAACATCACAACAACCTTATACTTCTTTTCAGCAAAGTCCTACATAATACCGTCGTCATTTGAAAACTCGGGCATAATAAACATTTACAAAAAGAATGATTATATTTATGTAACAGACAGGCTGGTGTGCAACACCAGCGACGAGATTTGCGACGCAGGATGCATTGCGCTTGGAGTGTGCGACCCGGCATGCAAGAGCCCGAATGAGCGTTCAATCTGCAATCCATACTGCCTGGACACCAACAGGAACGGAAAAATAGATGCTGCTGATTCTGACAACATGTGCATTCCTGCGTGCTACACCAATTTCAACAAGGGAATATACGACATTGACTGCGTGGATTATGAGAAGGACGAAATCTGCGACCCTGCAACAAACAACATCCGGGATGGAATCTGCGACCCCGACTGCCTCGGAACAAATGGAGTGTGCGACCCTGACTGCCCTCAATATGATGCTGACTGCCCTTCAAAGGGAAACGGAATCTGCGAGCCGAACAGGGGAGAGAGTTGCCTTGACTATCCGGCATTTTCCGACTGCAACTGCTCAGCAGGGCAGATATGCAAGGCAGACTGCCCAGCGCTTTCTTCCTCATTGGATTATAAGGGATGCGTGGACACAACATTGATAAGCCAGAAGGGGCAGCAATGCACTCAGAACTGCCAGTGCAATGAGACAGCAGGGCTAATCTGCGATACCAAATTTGGAACAATGAGATGCTGCCCCCCTGACAACTACTTTGACGGCAGCAAATGCATAAGCTACAAGTCAGACAACAAATGCCAAACCGAAGCTCCATACTCTGAGAACTGCGCAAATTCCCCTCATGACTGTGCCTGCGTTGAATGCTGCCTCAACTGCAACAATTTACTGGAAAATGGATGCTGCCCTACAGGAACGGCAAAATGTGAAAGGCCAAATGGAGCAGAGTGCATAACCCCCGGCGGAAAATCAGAGGGGCAGAAGTGCGACTGCAATCCCGAGTGCAACTCCGGAGTATGCTCTCCAAAAAAAGATGACCCGAGCAACAAGGCGTGCTGCCCCCAGGGAAAAGAGTGGGATGGAATTGAATGCGAAGAAACTGCTAAATTAAAAATATTATTAGTTCCTGTAGATTGGGAAGGCGGTTTAAGCACATTTCCTTCTGCAGCATCAAATCAGTATAATAACATTATTAATAATATACCCTTAAAAAGTTGTCCGGACAAAGCAAAAATGGTTTTAGTAAACAGTAATTGTGAGTTTCCATTCAGCTGTGATTTTAACAATGGAGGAGATAGTTATGACATAACTCAAATAAAAAACTGCGCATTAGCATCTGGAGAAAGTTATGATTATATAATTGGGCTTACTAACCAGGATTTTTGTGGTGGTGTAGCAGGCTTTTCTAATATGGCCGGCACTGTTTTTGTTGAAACATTTTTTCCATATGTCGCAGTTCATGAACTTGGACACGAATGGGGTTTGAATGATGAATATTTAGACGCTTGCAGATGCGGGCACTACGGGCTGGTAGATCCAAATTCAAATTGTCTTGAAGCTGCACTGGGTGGTAATGACCCAATATATGGAGGCAATCCGGAATATTGCGCAGGAGGTTCCTTGTGTGGAGAATATACTATTCATTGTCTTGGAAATCACTATCTAACTGGACGAAGTATCATGAGCTATGCAAATGCTCCAAACCCAAGAGGCTTTGACCAGCCTTCATGGAATTGGTTTAAAACCATTCCAATTTTAAACTGTTAAATACAAGAGGGAAAAATGAAAAGTAAAAAAGTATTCACAGCATATATTTTTCTTATCAGCTTCTTTATTATAATTCTCTCTCAAACAGCTCATTCTGAAACAGTTCTTTCATTAGACCTTACAATCTACAAGAATGATACTGCTTATCTAAATAATATTAAGCTCTTAGAAGGGAGAGCCACTCCTTATATTTCTTCTGGTGATTATTCATTAAAAATAACCGATAATTCTGAAAATATATTATTTGAGCATGCTATTAATTTGGTATTTGCTCTTCTTTCAGACCCGCCCATTGAAAGAGATTATGCTGATTTATCTTTGCGAATTCCATTTAACAACAACATGAAAAAAATAATTTTAGAAAAGAATGGAACAGACATATTTAGTTCTCTAATTAATTTATGCAATAATAACAATTTCTGTGATCCTAATGAGGACTATCTTTCTTGTCCTTCTGACTGTCCTCTTGACAAAAAAGACGGCATTTGTATAAAAGATGCTGATGGAATCTGCGACCCTGACTGCCTTCCAGGCGTTGACCCTGATTGCAGCCAAACTGTCAATCAAACAATCACGCCAAACGCATCAGCGTCAGGATGCGGCAACGGCATCTGCGATTCAACAGAAACATATTTGAGCTGCCCCCAGGATTGTCCATCTGGGGGAAAGGACGGCTACTGCGACGGTGTTAAGGATGGAATCTGCGACCCCGACTGCCAGAAGAATCAGGACCCTGACTGCGCAGCAGCGCCTGCCAGAGCTGAGACAGACAATACAGCAAGGATTCTCATCGCGGCAATATTCGGAGTGATTCTCCTTTTCATTGCCTTATTTGTCATGATAAAAATGAAAGCCAGGAGCGAGCAATGAGAGCATTGAACAGGAAGGGGGACGAGGACCTTACCTTAAAGTCAATATTTGCGATATTCCTCGTCATCTTTGTGATGTTTGTGGTTTTCACAGTCATAAGAAGCAGGAGCGCATACCAAATGGAGCGTGCGCAGTCGGAATACTACTCGCTTGCTAGCTCGCTCCTCTCTGCAATGGCTGGAAGCGAATGCTTCTCAGTCGGGAGCGATGAGATTGCAGGATGGAATGCGGCTCCTGAGGCGTTTCTATCGCAGAAGAAGCTTGACTACTACAACAATGGCAATTGCGATGTCAGCTGCGTTGATGAGTATGACTTTCTTTACAGCTTCACTGTTGCTGACAGCATTACCGGGCGCACCTGGAGGATAGGGCTCAGGGACGAGCCGGATTTTGCAGAGCAGAAGATAACAATAGCAATGCCGGTTTCAATAAGGTATGATTCCGAGATAGCCACGATAAACCCCGGATTTGCAGCAGTAACTGCTTACATTGGAAGCATTCCTTCCTTTTACGGGAAGATAAAGCAGGCGTGCACAACGCACGAGGATATGCAGCACGTCCTGATTTCAGATTTAAATGTAAGCTACAATAGCAGCTCGTCTGTTTTTAAGGTGGGCAAACAGTCCTTTTACTCAAGATTTCCCTGCGCAGTCAGGGATTTCAAAATCGAGCCGGGAAGGCATCTTCTGATAATCTCATATAATGAAAGCAGCAACTCAGCAAAGGTGATTTATTAAAAAAGTATTTAAATGCTTAAACAAACAGGAGAATCTGAAAAAAATGTTTTGCAGAAAAGCCCAGTCCTCAGAGTTTATTGGGATAGCAGTCCTTGTAGCCTCAATAGTTCTGATAGCGATATTCAGCAGGATGGAGAGCGCATCATCCATGGTTTCAAGGGCTGAGACAATAATGCGCAGCATGAGGATTTCAGGAGTGGCTGCAACCGGCTTCTCACTTCCTTACATAACTGCCAAGGACAAATATGGAAACTCGCTTGGGATTCCAATGGAAGAGCTATTCGGGGTTTATTCCTGCTACGGCACCGAAGTTGTAAATTACGGCAACGGCGATATCAACATATCCTCAGTTGTGAGGACATCCCTTGATTCCATATATGAAAAAGAGGGGTGGGCTCTTCTTCTTCAGAACCAGAGCGGAAACTCCAAAACCCTTTTCCTGACCTCTTCAGTGAATTCAGAAAGCGGAAGCCCCGCGTTTTCCCCATACATCTCATATGATTTCAGGTTTCCAAAGCCATGCATGCCTGGAGAAAATGAGGCAGGAGTGCTTTTTGTGGTGACAGGATGAGGGAGGCAAAAAGAATGAACAGGCGCGCATCCACATTCATGATAATATTCTTTATAGCACTTGTTATGCTTATATTCTATCTCGTTTCGCTGCAGAACAAGCGCGCAAGCTCAGAGTTCACCATGAGCCAGGAGGAGAAGTCCCATCTGGGAAGCTACACTGAACTTCTGAAAACATACGAATTCCACTCCCTTAAGGACTCTGCAACGAGAGCAGCCTATGAGAGCGCGGCATCAGGCGCAGGGGCTCCAAATGGCTACTGGATAAGCTACTCCTCTGTCACAAAGCCCGAGCTCTGGATGTCCGAGAGCAACATCAGCAGGTATGCAGTCGTATTCGCAAACAGCTACCTCTCTTCAATAAGCGGGGCTGACTTTGGAAAGGTCAGATATGAGGACGTAGGGGACATAAGCATGATAAACATCATTGTCTCCAAGCCGGACCTGCAGGAGAACAACGGCAAGGCCAGCGCAGATGAGGGGTTTCTGATTGAGGGCAAGGGCACCTCTCCCATGGTTGTAAAAGCCGCAGATTCAGGGGAGGAGTCGCAGAGCCAGAACAGCTACACCACCTATGCCTATCCGCTGAGATACTGGTATCTCTACAGGAAGATAAGCGACTGGGCGAGACAGAACCTTCCCTCGCAATTGTCCTGCAATTTCATGACAACATATTATGGGGTTGGAAGCGGCGCCTGTCCCGCGTTTGTAATTGATGAAAAATATGTTGATACAATCGCAGAGTCATCAATTAACTTGCTTAAACAGAGCTTTGATTCTGATGTGGAATGCTCTTACACTCTGCCTTGTAAATATGCGAAAACAGAGATATTATGCGCGCCCCCAGTGGACTGCGGGGAGTGCAATTTAGAGTGGCCTATGTCAGGATGCCCTGTTGAGGACAGCAAGGCGAAATGCCTGAGCGGGCAGGACTCAGGGGCAGCAGTATGTGAAAGCCCTTCTGAAGTTCCAAAACCGCCTGAACAGCCGCAGGTTGAGCTTACCGGAGTCAATCGTGAGCCCAACCAGATGGTAACCTGTCCATACTCTCCATACGGCTATGGAGAAAAGCAAATCATAAAATTCATAATGAATGTCACATGCATTGACAAAAAGTACCAGCAGCCAGTCGGGAGCAGCGGTTTTGAGAACCTGAAATTCAACTTTTTGGTCCATGTTTATCTCACAAGAACCACAGAGCCCCCAAAGCCAGAGTGCGTCTGCCCTGTGTGCGAGCCAGGAGAAACCCCTCCTGGCAACAATGTCGAACCAACGCCTCCTCCTGATAATCCGCCTGACAACACTAATCCGCCAGAACCTCCATATAATCCGCCGTTCAATCCGCCTGGCTAATGCCTTATTTTGTTTTACAAATGTTATTTAACTTAAAAAAGAGCGTGATAGCTTGCCTAAGAGCATTGATGAAATAGAATCTGAGGTAAAGAGACGGCTGGCATCTGACAAAAGCCAGGGCTCTGATGATTTTGTCTCAAAGCAGTTCAACACTTTCAAAGAAGAGGAAAAAGAGGAAACCGCTCTCGAAACCTTTTTTGAGAAATACGCTGACTTTGCAGGCAAAATCCTTTCTTTCATAAATGCTAAGGATGAGTCCCAGCCGCAGATGTATGAGGACCTGCAGATAGCAGGGCTGAATATAAAACCGAGGCAGGTAATTGCTTCTGCTGTCTTCACAGCAATCTTTGGGGTGCTTGCTTCAATCCCGTTCATTATTCTCGGATGGATTGACTTCGCATTTTTTGTAATATGCACAGGGCTCTTCCTCGCATATGTTGCATACACCTATCCCTCATATTCCAGCCAGATAGCAAAGATAAAGGCGCAGCAGGAGTCACTTCTGGCGCTTCTTTACATAACGATTTACATGAGAGTCAATCCAGTGCTTGAGAACGCGATTGGATTTGCAACAGAGCACCTGGACGGACCGCTCGGCAAGGACTTAAAGAGAATAATGTGGCTGCTGGACAGTGAAAAAATTTCCTCCATCCATGACGGAATGAGTATGTATATGGAGCTCTGGCTGAAGAGGAATAGTGATTTTGTAAAGTCATTCATGATACTTATGTCAGTAATAACCCAGGCAGACAAGGAGCACCAGTCAGCAATACTAGACAAGGCGCTCGCAACCCTGCTGCAGGACACCTATGAAAAGATGAAATACTTCGCACACGAACTGCGCAATCCAGTTATGATAATAAACACCTTTGGGCTAATGCTCCCCCTCATCGGGCTCATTGCATTCCCAATGATAAGCGTCTTCATGTCTGCTGACATAAAGATATCCTACCTATTTTTCGGCTACATAGTCATACTGCCTTCGCTGATATACTTCTTCTCTGCGAGAATCATATCCAAAAGGCCTGGTGCCTTCTCTGCTCCTGATGTCTCCAAGAATCCAAACCTTCCTCCAAAAGGCAAATACAGGCTCACAATAAACAAGAAAAATTATCTGATTCCCGTGCTGCCTGTGGCAATACTTATCGCGCTTCTGATAATGTCTCCGGGAATAATGCATCTTGTAACAAAAACAATCCCTGCCTTCAGCCATGCCCTGACGCTTAGCAAGACTGCCACCCCGCCGGCAGACCTGGCTGCAGAGTATGAGCTTTCATCAATGTTCATAACATTGACAATCCCGGTTGGGCTTGCCATAGGGATATTCATTTACTTCTACGGGAGAAGCGTCCAGAAGATAAAGCTAAGGAACGAGATAATTGAGATAGAAAATGATCTTGATGCATCATTATACCAGATAGCAAACCAGTTCACAGAGAACATACCTGTTGAGATTGCAGTTGAGAACTTCATAGCCAACTATGAAGTAATGAATCTCAAGAAGCGCCAGATATTCACCCTTTTCAACACCATCCTTTCAAAGATGAAAAATATGGGAATGACATTTTCGCAGGCAATTTTTCATCCTCAATATGGAATAATAAGGGCATATCCGTCAACGCTTCTCAAGGAGATAATGTGGATATTCACAGAAAGCTCAAGAAAGGGCTCGCAGGTAGTCTATAATATAATGGGCAAAATCTCGTCATACCTCGATAATGTTAGGAAGATAAAAGAGCTTATATACGACCTCCTCGAGGAGACTGTGACTTCTGTCAGAACCCAGGCAAAATTCCTCGCGCCTTTCATTGCAGCAATTGTCGGCTCTCTCACCTTAATAATAGTAAAGTCGCTCTACCAGATGCTCCAGCGCCTGAATGATGTAATGAATGCTTTTGCAGGCGGCACAATGGGAAACGACACCGGCTTTTTCACTGATTTCATCAACTTCACACAGATGACTCCTCCGCCCCTGTTCCAAGTGCTCGTCGGCATTTACACAATAGAAGCAGTGGTGCTCCTTTCAATGCTCGCAAGCGGAGTGGAAAACGGCTTTGACGAGATTGCACGCGATGAGGAAATAGCAAAAAATGTCCTGACAGCAATAATTGTTTACGTCTTCATCAGCATAGTTGGCTCTGTCATGCTCAATAACCTTGTTGGAAGAGGCATAAGCTCCACAGGCATAAACTCGGTGAAAGCAGGCATAATTCTTTTAATTCCAGCATCACTTCTCATAAGAAAGAAAAAGCAATAAAGATTATAAATGAAAATAAAATATAAGCATCATGGAAGACACATACCTCAAACTGGGAATTGTAATTGTGGCGGTGGCAGTGATGGCTCTTCTCATTGCATTTGCATTCAATGCCCTCAACTCGCAAACAGAGGAAGAGCAGGAGATACAATCATTCAGCGGGAGTGCAAGGCAGCTTGACTACAAAATCTCGCACCTCTGCCAATTATGCGCTGGAGAGGCAGACAGGGAATGCTTTCTGTTAAATGCCGAAATCACAGAGGGCAACATTTCAAACTCAGGCAATGCAGAGTTTGCCAACTTTGACATTCTCCTGCTAGGAAAATACTCTCTCAAGATAGAAAGCTCTTCCTCAAAGTGTGTAATAAAAAGGATGGAATAAATGGCTGGAAAAAAAGGAGACCTTACAATAGACGCAATAATGGCAATATTCCTCGCAATAGTCACTATATTCCTGCTGCTATCATTTTTCTCTCTCAAGATGCCCATATTTGCAAAGGAGGCCTACTGCAAAACCTTCTTTTATGTCGCATCAGCATCATTCATGCCCCCTGGAATAAGGCAGGAGCAGTCCTACTGCAGGGAATTCTCAATGCTTGAAGTCCAGGATGTAATTCCTACTAAGGTATTTGTCAAGAATCTTTCAGATGGCTCAACCTCAGAGCTCTTGCAATTTTCTGGACGAGAGCAGCAACAAGTTGAAGTCATACTGCCTGAAAATAAAACAGTAACAGATTTCTCGTTCTCGGTTAAGGGAAACCTGTCCAACTTCTCGGCGCAAATCTGCAACGACCCGCTTTCAGAATGGCAGATTTCCCCGATGGCGCCTTCAAGGCAGTATTCTTCTGGGAGAGATGTGTTGAAAAGTGCTCAGGCATGCTTTTCAAAATGCAGGGCATTTCCCTGCCCAATACAAATAAACATAACAGGAGAAAATGGAGACCTCCTGATTTTAGATATTTCGTTAGGTTACAGGAAATGTCTCATAAAAGAGGAAGTCGTTTCAAATATTCTCGCCTGCTGGGAGAAAGCAAATTACGGAAAATATTCAAAGGATATCAAGTGCAAGGCGCTTATTGTCAGAAACTGCGAGAGCAGCGGAATTTCAGAGCAGAGTATCACTGATTATCTAAAACAGCAGGGGTTGTGCAGGATAATTGGCAACTCCGACTTCGGCTGCGGAGAAAGCGATGATATAAATTGGAGCGTAATAAATTTAAAATCAGAGGATTCTGTGCTGATTGAATTTGTCAACTCAACAAAACAGATAAGGGTTAGCTGATGGCAATCAACAAAAAAAACAGGCAGGGCAAAACAGGCGAGATGGCGATAAATGCCGCATTCGTAGTTGTTGTGGCAATTATCGCGGTAATCCTGTTCCTGCTGGTAATCTTCGCCAAGTTCCCGGCACTTTCAAAATCAATATACTGCAAGACACTCTCTCCATTGAAGACAATGTTCTCACCTTCTTCAGGAAGCGCAGAGGAGAGCTACTGCAGGCAGAATGAAATCCTCCAGAACTCAACGATCAGGATGGAAAAAGTTGTCCAGAGAACTTTTGCAGACGGGAATGCTGCTGAGCTGATAAAAGTCCAGGCGGGGCAGAATTACGAGATTGGAATACCTGCTCCAAAAGCCAACATAACTCTCTCATCATTCCGAGCAATAGGATATTCAGAAGGGTTTTCCGGGAATTTTGCAGACGGGAGCTCATCTGAAACCTTTGACTTTTCAGAAGGCAGACAAAAGGAAATTGCCCTGAAGATTCCGAAAGAGGCATATGTTGTCAATGCAACAATGGAACTATTCTCAAGCCAGGAAGAGGAACTGGCAGAGGTGCTGCTGTTCACAGGATACTCTCACAGCTGTGGTTTTCAATACGGAAACGGAATGTTTGACGATGCAAGAAAATACCTTTACTATCATATGATAAATTATGATGAGAGCAAATGCTGGAAGGGGGATCCTGACTGGAAAAACAAGCTTGCAAACCATTCCATCCTCATAGTTGGAAGCGGGCTGAACCTAACTGCAAATAACGATGAGGACAGGGAATACATAAGGCAGTGGATAGCGCAGGGCAATTCGCTTATAGCCACTGGCTGGGCACTCAACCTCCTAATAAGCCTATTCGGGGAAGCCCCCTTTGATTCAACAGACTCAACTGCATATTTCACAAGGATAACTCCCTACCAGAAATGCCCTGGGCTCATAAGCCCATCTACAACTGATGCCGGCTCTGATTCGGGAGCGTCAGGCAGAATTCCAAATCAGCCCAATTCCAATCAGAATTCCGGGCTTGAATGCAATGCAACAATACCGAAAAACTGCAATGACCCTTCAATAGTGCCCTGCAGGGAGACAGTGGGATACGCAGGGCTTTGCGGGGACAGCCAGAGAATAATATTCACATCCACTGCAGAGGCAGAGTATGATGCCAGGGCAAACAAGGTTTATTCGGTGATATACAGCAACACCCCCTGCATTGAGGCGAACTCATCCAACCAGGATGTGAAAATAATCGCAGATTTGGTTTATAACATCTCAGCGCCATCCCCCCTGAATAAGGACCTTACGCGGAAATGCGCAGACAAGAATTATGGAAGGCCGGGGCAGTCAATTATTGAATTCAATTATGGAAACGGGAGCGTGCTTTACCTGGCGCCCAACATCCAGGACCAGCTCGGCTCTGATTTCGGGGAAACCAACTTCCTGGCCAGCGCAATAATTGCGAGGATGAAAAAGTCATCTATCGTTCAGATAAGCTCATGCAATTCCAGGCAGCCGGACTGGCAGAGCAGCGGCTCGTTCAGGCGGGGAAGGACAGCAGTGCTCTCAGCAGAAAAAATCAACTCATTCCTGAGCGCGTGCACTCCTGACTCTGAAGGCAACTGCGCAATTCCAGTAAGAATAAATGCCAGGATAATCAACGCAGAGCCGCTTCTCACGTTTCACACATTAAGCATATCTTACATGATGCCTCTTTACAGGGTGAACATAACATCCGGAGGCGAGCAGCTGGCATATTTTGACAAGATTTCACCTTATGATGCCCCCTGGGAGATTAATGCGTCAAGGGCAGTTTCAGCTGCTTCAAAATGCCCGCAGCAGGAATGCACCGCCTTTTTTAATGTAAGCGCAGGAAGCAACGGATTCATAGCGCTTTCAGGGCTGGAAACTGAATACAGGCAGTGCGCAATAAAAAATGAGATTATGGCAGAGGCAGTTGCATGCTGGGAGCGCTCCGGCTTAGGAAAATCCAGCTCGGACATAAAATGCTACGAGCTCTCCATACCTGAAAGCTGCACCTCAGTTGAGAATTTGAACGAATCCTCGCTGACTGATGCCATGCTCAATGAGAGCGACCTCTGCGAGGTGCTGGGCAACAATGACGCTAATCCTGAGTGCGGCAGATACAACCAGATTGACTGGAATATTGTAAAAGCAGTCCCTGGAAGGAACATCCTGATAGAATACTCTTCAAAAAAAGGGAGGATAATCATCAGCTAAAATGAACAAAAGCAGAAAGGGGGACATTTCAATAGGGCTGATTTTTTCAATAATTGTAACAGTAATAGGCATAATGCTCCTGTTGATACTTGCGGCAAAAACCTCTGACGGCAAGAAGTTCTACTGCGAGCTCTCAAGCAAGTATGCTCCAAATTTTTACGCCACGCGAATGGACAGCTTCTGCTACGGAGTTTCCCAGAATGAGCTTAGCCCAATAAAAGGAGAGGATGTTGTCTCAGGCAGATTTTCAGACGGCAGCGAGATAAAAACATTCGGATTCACCCAGCAGAAGCTCAGCAGGGAGTTCAGCGTAACAATTGACAGGGACGCAATCCTGAAAAACGCATCCCTCCTGATAAGCGCGCCAAATAACCGGCTTATAAACGCATTCTCCTCAGGAGAAAACAACATAACCTTGCCCCCATACCCGCTTCACGGCGGCTCCCAATACGCATACCTGAAAATTCCAAAATACGCGATTATCAAAAATGCCTCAGTTAAGGTTTACGGAAGCAATTACCCCACAAAAACTGACATTGCATTCGCAATTGACACTTCAGCAAGCATGACCAATGAGTGGAACTCGGTTTGCAGCATAGTGAGCAATGTTTCAACCTACCTTAGGATTTTAAATGTCCAGAAATACAGAATAAGAGTATACAGGATTGGAGCAACAGGGACTATTCATGAAACCTGCGACTCCCCCGCAAAAAATCTGGTAATCTCAGCAGCAAATCTTTCCACAACAGGGCTTCCTCTGTATCAGAACCATTTTATCCAGCAGCAAGATAATCTGTGCTGTTGGAATCTTGAAGAACTATCAAAGGCAGATGATTACAATGAAGCATGGGGAGTCGCGTCTTATTACCTCTCAGGAGCAGTTGGCGAGGACGCTTGGCTGGACGAGTCAAAAAAAATTGAGATTCTAATAAGCGATTCTGACCCAACAGGAGCTGTCCCCACACAACAATGCTTAAGGCCTAGTCCTCCATGCACTCAAAGTTCTACTCGCGTTGAGCAAACAGAGCCAGTGTTCAGCGGTTCTGAAGAAGAAGTGATAAATCAGGCGGCAAGCAGGGCTGTTGAAAACAATGTTTTTGTTAATGTGGTTTACGGAGACGACAGTCCTCCCCCGGAAGGATTCGGGATTGGCTGCCCCTCCTTAGGAGGATGCTGCTCAGGCAGCCTCTCTTCCTGTTATCAGATAATAATTTGGATGAACACTCTGGCTACGCAGACAGGAGGGAAGGTTTTTGGCTTCAAGGATTCTGCAGGGCTGATGGCAGCAGTCAAGGACATGGTGATTTCCAACTATCCAAACCAGATAAAACTTTCAGTTAGCGGAGCTGAATTCGCATCCCACCCAGAAGAGCTCAACTCTGCAAATTCGCCCTGGAAGGCATCAGGGCACTTTGCAGATGCGCTTCAGGACGCGCTTTCAGAATGCGCTCCTGACGATGAGGGCAACTGCATAATAGCCCTAGAAGTTTCTTCAGGAAGGGACGGAACAATAATCCTGAATCACCTAAGGATAACCTACGACATAAGGGCGCAGGGCGCATCCCTGTCCTTGAAGGGAAAGCAGATTCTCCCACAGACAACCCTGAATGCTGAATCAAGGCAGGTGGATTTCACAGATGCTGCAAGGGAGCTTGAAAAGCAATGCTCAACTGACTACTGCACCTACCAGTTCAGGATAAGCGCTTCAAGCCCCACGCAGCTGGTGGCAGAAGGGCTATCGCTGAATTACAAAAAATATCCTATTAAGGAGGATATTGCCAATGCAATCGCAGAATGCTGGGCAAAGGCAAGGTTCGGGCAGGCAAAGAGCGATTTCTTCTGCCAGGAGCTTTCAATCCCTGAAGAATACCAGTTTATCAGGGCAATTACAGAAGCAGACATTGCTAATGTTCTGAAAGCAAGGCAGTGGTGCCACATCATAGCAGATTCTGACTATGGCTGCGGGGATTCTGACAGCATAAAATTCGCAAAAGATATAAATACGAGGACAAATGTATTAATAGAATATAAAGCCAAAGAAAAAGCAGTTTTAGTAACATAAAGCTGCGAAGGCGAGATAATGGCATATTTAGTCACAAACGAAAGAGGAAGAAAGGAATTTGAAAGCATGCTTGAGGCAGAGGACTTTCTGAAGCAGTCCCCAAACTCAAGAGTTTATGAGATAGACAATTTTGGCAATCCGCTGAAGCTGTCTGAAGATGACATAGCAATAAGGATAAGGAATGAAAAAAGGGCAAAGGGGCTCCTTAAGGAGCAGCCGCTTGAAAAAAGGCCCCTTCCTGAAATTCCGATTCAGGCGCCAATTTCCTCTGAAGCGCCAAAAAAGGAGGAAAAGCCGGAAGAAAAGAAGGAGATGAGCCCCCTTATAAAATACGGGCTTATAGCAATAGCGGTTGCGATAGTGATAATTGTGATTATTTTTATGATAGTTCCCCTCTTTCAGCAGCTCCTAAAAGTTTATAACTCGGTGTAAAATGCGAAACAACAGGAAAGCGGACATGACAATACAATACACTTTCTTAATCTTTCTTGCCACAATAACAGTTTTTGTGGTGATAGGGCTGATAACGAAGTGGAGCTTCAATGCCAGCACGCTGATGTGCAAGCTTTCAGGAGAATGCCAAAACCAGCAACCAGTCCTTGATGTTCAGATAATAAACATAACAGGCGGTTCTGACTGCAAATCGGACTTCAAAGCAGAAATAATAAAAGGCGCACGGCTCTGCAACGAGAATGGAAAGCTTGGACGGCTCCAGGGAAATGAGCCAATCTGCTATGTTGTAAAAGCATCCGGCTGTTCCATAACAAAAACCGAAATAAACACCTCCCTGTCCGCCCCTGAAATCAACCTTACAAATTTTCGCATCTCATTTGACAGCAGCAACAAAGTGATAATATCCTACAGCTATAAAGATAAGATTGTAAAGCTGGATTAAAATGGAGTCCGTTGAAATCTGGATGTGGATTATTGCAGGGCTTCTTCTGGGCGGGCTCATATTCACAGGCGCATACACATTCTTTTCGAGGTATATAGCTCAGCAGGAAAAAAGCCAGGCATATGACTCATTCGAGCACCTGCAACTTTCAATTGGAAATGTCTGTCTGGGCGGTTCAATGGATAAGTTTTCCGGCTCTTTTGTTTTTCCATACAGCGTTGAAAAAATATTTGTGGCAGATGATTCTGGAGTTGAGGGAAAGGGAAGCAATCTGTGCATAAAGGTGCAGGATGAGGATGAGCGCTGCCTTAAAATTGGAATATGCTCGGCATCCATGAAAACACTTGACCTTTCTGAAAAGACAAGCGTTTTTTACATGATACAAAAAGCCCTCGGAAAGAAGATGGCTGCAAACATCGAGTTCTCAATATCAAAAACATCAGTAAGAGACATTGAGATTAACTGGACAAGAAAGTATGTAAGGTAACAAAAATTCGCTGACGAACAGTACTATGCATTAAAAAGCATAGCTTTACAAGAAACATTCTTTAATGACGAATTTTTGGGACAAGAAATTGCAATTAAAATGAAAAGATTTAAACCTTATGCAATTTCTTTGTAATTCTGATGATAATTGCTGATGTGCACTGCCACCTTGACTATTTTGAGGAGAAGCAGCGTGAAGAGGTTCTGGCGAATTCTCAAAGAGCGGGAGTAAAAGCAATCATCACAAATGGAACGAGCCCTGAGAGCAACAGGATTTCTCTTGAGCTTTCAAGAAAGAATCCCATTGTAAAAGCAGCGCTCGGGCTTCACCCCCAATTCATAGAAAAATTTGACGACTCCCTTATTCAGAACGAAATGGATTTTATAAAGGAACATAAAAAAGAGATTGTTGCAATCGGGGAAATCGGGTTGGACTATCACTGGATAAAGGACAACGTCCTCATAAAACGCCAGAAAAAGCTTTTTAAAATTCAGATAAATCTTGCAAAAGAGCTCTCCCTTCCGATAATAGTGCACACCAGAGATGCAGAGTCAGATTCAGTTGAAATTATTATCTCATCTGGAATAAAAAAAGTCATAATGCACTGCTTTTCAGGAAGCAAGAAGATGATAGATGAGTGCTTTGAGAAAAGGTTCATGTTTTCCATACCAACAAACATTGTCAGGAGCAGGCACTTTCAGATGATGGCTGAGATGCTGCCGCTTTCTCAGCTCCTCACAGAGACAGACGCGCCCTTTCTCAGTCCTTATGAAGGGAAGGACAACGAGCCGGCTTTCATAAAGGAAAGCATAAAAAAGATTTCAGAGATAAAAAAGATGGATGAGAATGAAGTCGCTAACATCTTGTACTCAAATTACCAGAAAACATTTATTCAATAAGGCCCTGAAATGATTGCTTTGATTTCTTTTGGTTCTTTACTTACATATAATTTCGGGAATATCATCTGAATTACTTCATTATAACTGCGATCCTTTCTGTAAAAATTGATTATTCTCTCTGTATTTTCAAAAGCCATGCGCTTAATATGATACATGACCTCTTTATCATTTTCCGGCAGATATAACTGGCAGAGCCCCCCCTTCTGAATATCAGATAAATCAAGAGTGGTATTCATGTCTTCATAAGATGGAACCTCGCTGTTGTTATGATTGACAGGGTGAGAGTGGATAGTTCCCAATATCCATAGTCCCCTGTTGTGAGCATTTTTTATAACCCCTTTCAAAAAATCATGATTATACTTAACCGTGATTTTTTCAATTAAAACATCGGGCGGATTTTTAGTGTAAATTTTTTTATCCGGAACATTATATTCAGAGAAGAATTCAAATGTTTTTGGAATAACATAATCTTCAATCTGATAAATCCCTTCAGCATGTTTTCCTATCGTCAAGGTGCCAAATTCATTAAACCCAAAAGTTTCAGTTATGTCCCTGCACTCCTCCTTGAATAACTCCAGTTTCTCCCTTCCTTTCTTGTTCAGTACTGCAATGTTTGATTTTCCAAAGTAGTATAAAGTGTCGCAGTCCTCAATCAGCCCTTCCAGGTTCTGAATCCTTTCCAAATTTTTGCCTGCCATGCCACCAGCTAAAACTCACACATTTATAAATCTTTCGTTTTGTAGTCACTATATAGTAATTAATTATCTTGATTTGGCATTTTTTTCAGTAAAACCTATAAAAAGCAGTTTGCTATCCTTATAAAAAAATGAAAAAGGCAATTGCCCCGGGCATATTTTCAGACAACTATTCTGGCTCAGAACTGGAAAATTTTCTCCTAAACAAACAAGGCAGGAAAATGGGGCTTGCGCTGGATTTGGACGGAACAATTCACAGGGGAATGCTTCTCAGGTCATTCTACGAATCGAGCAATGCAGACCTGGCTTTCTGCCTTCTTCCGGCAGTTGCAAAGAAATCCCTGCTCGCACTTATTGAATATTTCCTTGTAGGCTTTTCACTGACTTCAAAAGCAATAGAATATGGGCTTGGAATTATCAGAAAAAATCCCGAGGAACAAGTGCTGGAAATGATAACTGAGTTTTCAGAGAGAATCCTTGCAGGGCTTTCATATGATGATTTTTTTGAAACAGCCCAGCACATAACCAAATTTGCCTACAAGGATTCCTTGGAATGCATATTGCAGCTCTCACAAAATTATGAGAAGACAATGCTCATAAGCATGTCTTTTAAGCCGGTTCTGGAAGCGTATGCTGATAAACTAATCAGAATGTCTGGTGGCAGAATCAAGATTGAAGCATACGGGACAAACCTATTGGTGAGAAATGATGAAATTTTTGGCTTATACACTGGAGTATTAAACTCTGAAGAGAAGGCAAAAGCCCTTATTCAGAATGCTTCCGGGCTTGAAAGATGCGCGATATTCGGAAATTCCGACAATGACATTGAAATGTTCACTACCGGCAGCAGGGTTTTCGGCAGCAGCAACTGCCTGAAGGTTTCAATAAATAAAAGCCCGCCCGAACTAATTGAGATTTCAGACATTTATTTCAGGAACTGGAATTCATTAAAGAATTTTCTGTCCAGTTCAGAATAATTTAAAAACAGCCCTGAATTTTCTAAAATGGAAAATGAAAAAGTTCCGCCCAAGCAATACGATAAGTGACACCGGCTACTATTCAAAATGCCTGCGCGGAATCAGCAGCGGGTGCAGGCTCTGCGTAAAAGGAAGAAAGCTCGTGCTCTTTGTAACAGGGCTGTGCAGCAGGAGATGCTACTACTGCCCCCTTTCTGACCAGAAAAAGAACAAGGATGTGATATTCGCAAACGAGAGGCCTGTCCATTCTGACAAGGACCTCCTAATAGAGGCGAAAATCTCGGGAGCGAGGGGTGCAAGCATCACCGGCGGCGACCCACTTGCTGTTCTTGGAAGAACAATTCACTATATCAAAATCCTTAAGAAAGCATTTGGAAAAAAATTTCACATTCACCTCTATGCGCCTCCCGAACTCATCACTGAAAAAAAGCTTGAAAGACTCTACAAAGCAGGCCTGGATGAGATAAGGTTCCACCCCAACCTAAACAATGAGAAGAACTGGAAGAACATGAAGCCAGCTTTCAAGATGGGCTGGGATGCAGGCATAGAAATTCCTGCAATACCAGGCCTTGAAGAGGAGAATAAGAAACTTATAAATTATGTGAATGGCAAGATAAAATTCCTGAACATAAATGAACTTGAAATTTCAGACACAAATGCAAACCGGCTCCTTGAAAAGGGCTTTGTTCCCAAAGACAGGATATCCTACGGAGTGCTTGGAAGCGAGAGAACTGCAATGCGAATAATGAGATACTGCAGGAACATGCCCTTCTCTGTCCATTACTGCACTGCAAAGCTGAAGGATGCAGTGCAGCTTGCCAACAGAATAAAGTTGCGGGCAGAAAACGCTGCTGAAAAATTTGACATAATCATGGAAGAAGGGCTCCTGCTTAGAGGCGCAATCTACCTGCCTGAACTAAAGCCCTCTTTCTCATACAAGAAAGAGATAAGCAAAATTTCAAAAGCCAGAAAGGCAGCTGCCCTGAAACAGCTGCAAAGAGTGCGTAAAGAGCTGATTCTAAAGTATAGAATTCCAGAAAATCTCATAAAAATTGACCCTGAAAAGCTCAGGATAGTGACAGCACTGCCGATAGTTGAGCAAATTGCCGATGACATCAAAAAAGAGGGACTGATTGCCGCTTCTGTAAGGCAGTATCCAACATTTGACCAGATGGAAGTTGAGCTGAAATTTCTCTAAGAGATTTTACTCTATAAAAATCAAAAGATTTAAATATGCCTGACGGCTAAAAAAGCCCTAAGATGGCATCCAACTTCAGAGAAACACTAACGCTCTTTGAACAACTTGGCGTATACGACGTCATTCTGCCGCTGCTGCTGGTTTTCACAATTGTCTTTGCAATACTTGAAAAGACAATGGTCCTCGGCTATGAAAAAATTGGGGACAAGAAGTACACAAGGAAGAACCTCAACTCCATGGTTGCATTTGTGACAGCGCTTCTGGTTGTCGGCTCTACAAAACTTGTTGCAATGATAAATGAGACAGTGTCAAACACAGTTCTCCTGCTCATCATGTCAGTGCTTTTCCTCATACTTGTCGGCTCCTTCCAGAAGCAGACTGAAGAGGGCGTCTTTCTTGAGGGCGCCTGGAAAAACCTTTTCATGATAATAATGTTCGTGGGAATAGTGATGATATTCCTCAATGCTTTCAAGCTTCCGTCTGGGGAAAGCGTTCTAATGGCAATGTTTAACGGCATAACAAGCGGAATCTCAGGCAGCGGAGGCATTAACGGCGATGTTGCCGGCACAATAGCGATGTTCGCCATAATGATAGGTGCGATATTTTTCGTGACAGCAAGCGGAAAGAAAAAAGAATAAAAGGTGATACGATGAATCTTCAGGACTTACTAATTGCTTTGGACAACATCGGGCTCAGGGATGTCCTGCTTCCGTTTATTCTCATATTTGCAATAGTGTTTGCAGTATTAAGCAACATAAACCTTTTCGGAAAAGACAAAAAGAATATCAATGTGATAATCGCGCTTGTTCTGGCGCTAACCGCAGTGATACCGCATGTTACTGGAGGCTACCCTCCGAATGCGGATGTTGTTGAGATAATGAACAAGGCAATGCCACAAGTTTCCCTTGTAATAATAGCGGTTATCATGCTCCTCTTGATGGTGGGCGCGTGGGGGCTTAGTTATAGCGGAGAAGGGACTAGTTTGAAAGGGGCAATTGTAATACTTTCCATAGGTGCGGTCATCTACATATTCGGCTCAGCAGCCGGCTGGTTTGGGATGGGTATTTTCCAAAGCATATCCGCGAACCCTGAAACAGTTGCGGTAATAGTAGCGTTGCTGATATTCGGAATAATAATCTGGGCAATAACAGCAGAGCCGAGACAGCCCGACCAGGCGACGTTCTTTGGGAATCTCATGAAGGACATGGGCCACGACTGGAAGAAATAATAATGGTGCTTTAGCAATGGTCACATTTTTGGATGTTGTTTTTTTGGACAAGTTTTCATCAATATTTGTTTTGCTTTTGGTATTCGCAGTGCTCTACGCCATACTAAAAAGCACCAAGGTTCTTGGAGACAATAACGGGCTAAACTCACTCATTGCAATAGCAGTAACTTTCCTTGTGATTCTCTCAAGTGACTCGCAGCAGGTGATAAAGAATGTAATGCCCCTGTTCTTTTTCGTAATACTCTTCATATTCTTCATACTTATGGGGCTGCGCTTCCTGGGAATGAGCGAATCAACAATGCAGGAAAGCATGAAAAAATGGGGGCCCATACATATCTCGGTGCTCGTTGTGATATGCCTGATATTTGCAGTGGGCATGGCCAGCGTGTTTGGAAACAAGCTGCTCCCACTCACGCAGAACACTACGTCAATAAATGCCACTGACTATGGAGCCAATGTTGGCCAAGCGATATTCCATCCCAAGGTGCTTGGCGTGATATTCATTCTTCTCATAGGCATGTTCGCAATACTCCTCCTGACAACAGGAGCCCAGGCAAAATAATTTTTTTCTCCTTTCCAAAAAGTATTTAACCTACCCTGAAAAACACTCAATACTGCCCTCCTAGTCCAGCCTGGATAAGATATGGCCCCGCGGAGGCCATGACCCGGGTTCAAAACAACTGGTTACGCTCGGTTGACACGCAACATCAAGTGGGGCATTCCTTCGGAAGCCTCATGGAAAAAATAGTTGTCCATGACAACTGGTTAGAGTTAATGTTGCCAGTTGGTGAAAGTCCCGGGGAGGGCATTTATAATAAAACAGCAGAGGTGTAAAAAATGAATAAGCAGCAGAAGACAATGTTGATGGAAATAACAAATTTCTTTGACAATAATGCCATAACATTTGAGACAAGCCCGATAACCAGCGAGCGCCCAACAGTAACAATTACTGGTTTTGTAGAAAAAAAGGCGTTTATGCAGCTGATTGATTACCTAAAAGAAATTACGAATTCCGGAAAAGCAGATGTCTACTATAATTCAAAAATAATAATAATGATAAAGTGATAATTTTTTAATTTATAAAAAATGAGATTCATAACTGATGAGGAGCTTGTCAAAATCAAGATAAGGGACAACTCTGAAAAATTTGTGAACCTCAGAAAATTCTGCCCGGAGATAATAGTAAAAATAGAGCTGGAAAGCAGAGCACTTCAGCATCTTAAAAAGGATG
>Ga0210016_1001492_pt1 | contig 21763 bp, 23 predicted proteins | sample CryGeyCG2014_300_FD_185454 | JGI IMG/M metagenome (GOLD analysis project Ga0210016, IMG submission 185454) | Groundwater microbial communities from aquifer - Crystal Geyser CG02_land_8/20/14_3.00 (SPAdes) (version 2) | ecosystem: Environmental > Aquatic > Deep subsurface > Groundwater | place... | reverse complement strand
AAAAAAACGCGTGGATGCTCAGAAGCCTTTTGGAAGCGTAATTGCATCTGTGTGTTTCACTTCTCTCACGCATATTTACCCTGCGTTCGCGCTACTGCCGCATTTGGAATGGGATATTTTCAGCGTAGACTGGACTCGCGAGTCGTGTCTTTCTACGTGCAGGAGATCAACATGAAAAATAAAATTTTGTTCCCGGTTGTCGTGCTGCTGGTTCTGCTTGCCGGGCTGGCAGCTTATCTATTCTGGCCTTCCGGCCAACCCGAACCCGCCAGTGTGCCGGTAGCCGTTGCACCCTTGCCCGCTCCAATCGTGCAGCCCGCCGAAAGCCCGGTGGCCAAATCGACGCCGCCCCCGCCGGTGTCGCAACTGCCTCTGCCGCCGCTAACCAGGAGCGACGGTTTGGTGTTGGAAAAACTGGGCGGTTTGGGGATAAACCAAACATTGATGGCGCTGTTGCGTCCCGGACAAATCATTCAAAACATCGTGGTGACCGTCGATAATTTGCCGCGCCAGCGCGTGCCCGCAAAAGTGATGCCGTTCAAGTCGCCGCAGGGGAAATTTCTTGTCTCCGACGCCGCTGGCCAGTTGACCGTGAGTCCGGACAACGCGAAACGCTATGTGCCGTATGTGAACCTGGCCAAGGCAGTCGACAGCAGAAAGCTGGTTCAGTTGTATGTTTGGCTCTACCCCCTGTTTCAACAAGCCTATGCGGAACTCGGCTATCCGGGACGCAATTTCAACGATCAATTGATCGAAACCCTGGACGATCTGCTGGCTGCGCCGACCATCGGTGAGCCGATCAAGCTGAGTCAGCCAAAGTATTTTTATCTGTTTGCCGCCCCCGATCTGGAGGCATTATCCATCGGCCAGAAGATCATGCTTCGCCTGGGCAGCGAAAATCAAAAGGTAGTCAAAACCAAACTGCGTGAAATACAACAGGAACTGGCGCTGCATGCAAAGGCGCTGGCGGCGGATTGAGCCTGGCTTTTAACTTCAATAGGGTGCGGACACCGTGCGAGGGAATGGCGATTTATCAAGCGCCTGCCAGATAGTGGACGACGATGCCCGCAAACACCGCCGCCCCGAACCAGTTGTTGTGGAGGAAGGCCGCGAAGCATTTATCCCGGTGTAGAATCAAAGACTCGCAAGCTACGGAGAGCATACGCCATGAACCAAACAATCACGCTGCCGCAAACGGTGCTCAAGCGGCTGGAAAAAGTTGCCGCCGGATCAAGGCGCACACCGCAGGCAATTATCAAGCAAGCGGTGATAGAGCGCATTGAATACGAAGAGTGGTTTGCCGCTCAAGTTGGAGCTGGAATGGCTGATGAAAAGGCAGGACGTTTGTACGGTAAAGATGAATTCTGGATGCAATTAGACAAAGCAAGACATGAGCGTAAAAAAGCAGCTTAAATTCGCTGCTCGCGCTTTTGGCAATATTGCCGCTGCAGAGGCATTTATTGCAAAAGACAATCCGGCGGCGGCAGCAAAGGTCGTCGAGACAATATTTAAAACAGCAGAAAGACTGGAGTTGTTCCCGGAGCTGGGCAAGGCCGGTCGGGTTGCAGGAACAAGAGAACTTGCGCTGGAAAAATATCCTTACACACTCGTTTATCGCATCAGGGCGGCGTATGTCGTTGTGTACGCGGTCTTGCATCAATCGCGACAATATCCTTGAGCGCAGCTCCATCCCGCATTTCACTGCAACAAGCAATTCCCCGCCACTCCCGCAAACACCGCCGCCCCGAACCAGTTGTTGTGCAGAAAAGCCGCGAAACATTTGTCGCGGCTGCGGTCTTTGATGAGCCGGTAATGGTACAGCGCGATGCCCACCGCAACGACCAACCCAGCAAAGTAGATCGCGCCTAACCCGGCCATCAGCCCTGCCAGCGCCAGCAAGAGCAGGGTGATGACATAGCAGGTCATCACCGCGATCACATCGTATTTTCCGAAGAGCAGCGCCGCAGAGTGGATGCCGAGATGGATGTCGTCATCGCGGTCCACCATTGCGTATTCGGTGTCGTAGGCAATCGCCCAGAACACGTTGGCGAGCAACAGCACCCAGGCCACCGGCGGCACGTGGCCGAGCGTGGCGGCGAATGCCATCGGGATGCCGAAGCCGAAAGCGATGCCAAGGTAGGCTTGCGGGAGGGCGAGAAAGCGTTTGGTGTAGGGATAGCTCACAGCGAGGAATAGGGCAGGGAAGGCCAACAGCCAAGTGAGCGGATTGAGCGGCAGGATGAGTGCGAAGGCAAGCAGAGCCAAGATGATGGCCAGCCACAAGGTCTCGCGTTCAGTCACCTTGCCGCTGGTGAGCGGGCGGTCTTGCGTGCGTTTTACATGCTTGTCGATATGGCGGTCGGCATAGTCGTTGATGGCGCAACCGGCGGAACGCATCAATACCGTGCCGAGGGTGAAGATGACAAGGATGAGCCACGCGGGATGACCCTTGCTGGCGATCCACACCGCCCACAGCGTCGGCCACAGCAACAGCAAAATACCGATGGGGCGGTGCAGTCGGGTGAGCTGGATGTAGAGTGGGAGGCGTTCGATCAGATTCATGCTGCCATTTTACCTGCGCCGGAATAACGGGGGTTATTTGAGTTTCAGGATTTCCGGCAGGAACACTTCCGTCACCAGCAGCGGCGCACCGTGCAGAGTGAACAGGGAGCGGCGTGCCCAGAGGGGGGCGGAGATGTTCTGTGGGTCGGGCTTTAGCCCGACATGTCGGGCTAAAGCCCGACCTACAGACGGATGATGCGCGCGCAGTGCTTTGAAGTGCAGCGGTTGGCGCATCACCAGAGGATGGGTGAACAACAGACTGCCGAGCGAGCGGTTGCCGAGTCCGCGCATCGCCTGCCATGCGCCGCGCAGATGTTCATAGGCGCAGGTGCTGTGGGCGAACACCACGGGTTGGCCGTCGGCATACAGGAACACTTCACGCGACCAAGCCAGGCGGTGCGGGGCGATGCCGAGCAGTGCGGCTTCGTCATAAGCGACTCGGGCGAGCCCGCTGCGCACGGGTTTTACGGCAAACTGGTCACAGCGTTGCTGGATGCGCTGGGTGAGCGAGCCCTGGTCGTGCAGCCACGGGCGCAACGCGGCAGGGCAGCCGAGCGCGGCGCCGTTCCAGAATCGGTCGTGAGATTGAGAGCTCATTTTTGAATAAGAAGTGATGTCGAAAAGAAAGCGCCCTCATCCCAACCCTTCTCCCGGAGGGCGAAGGGCTTTTCTTCCCTCTCCCTCCGAGAGAGGGACTGAGGGTGAGGGAGATGTTTTCTAGACTTGCAGGAAGTCATGCTTGTTCGCCATCCATCGTTGTAAATGCGCGCGCGCCGCGGCGGGAGATTCGCGCAGCAGTTCGTCGGCGCTGAGTCGTGCCTGCTCCAGCAGGTCTTCGTCTTCGGTCAGGTCGGCGAAGCGCAACATCGCCACACCGCTTTGCCGTGCGCCCAGCAGTTCGCCGGGGCCGCGCAATTGTAAGTCCTGTTGCGCGATGACGAAGCCGTCCGTGTTTTCGTAGATGACTTTCAGGCGTTCGCGCGCCAGTTCGGAAAGGGGTTGCATGAACAGCAACACGCACAGGCTTTCTGCCGCGCCGCGCCCGACGCGCCCGCGCAGTTGATGCAGTTGCGCCAGCCCCATGCGCTCGGCGTGGTCGATCACCATCAGGCTGGCATTCGGCACGTCCACGCCGACTTCGATCACCGTGGTGGCGACCAGCAGATGAATCTCGCCCGCCTTGAAGGCAGCCATCACGGCGGCTTTTTCCGCGGGCGGCAAACGGCCGTGTGCCAAGCCGACTTTCAATTCGGGCAGAGCCTCGGTCAGTTGCTGATACGTCTCGATCGCGTTCTGCAATTCGACTTCCATTGCATCGGATTCTTCGATGAGGGGGCATACCCAATAGGCTTGCCGACCTTCGAGGCAGGCGCTGCGCACGCGCTCGAACACTTCCTCACGCCGCGCATCGCTCACCAGTTTGGTGACGACTGGGGTGCGTCCGGGCGGCAGTTCGTCGATGACCGACACATCGAGATCGGCGTAGTAACTCATCGCCAGGGTGCGGGGGATGGGTGTCGCGCTCATCATGAGTTGATGCGGCTCGGTTGTTTGCAGGTCGGGTTTCAACCCGACGCCATCTTGTCGGGTTGAAACCCAGCCTGCATTTTCTTTTCCCTTGTTGCGCAGCGCCAGCCGCTGCTGCACACCGAACTTGTGCTGCTCATCCACGATGACCAAGCCCAATCGCTTGAATTCGACCGCAGCCTGGAACAGCGCATGGGTGCCGATGGCGAGCAGGGTGGCGCCGGACGCGATGCGTTCTGCGGCGGCGGCTTTTTCTTTTTTCTTCAGGCTGCCGGTCAGCCACACCGGTTCCAGCCCGAGCGGAACCAGCCATTCGCGCAATTTCAGATAATGCTGTTCGGCGAGGATCTCGGTCGGCGCCATGAAGGCCACCTGGTAACCGTTCTCGATGGCTTGCAGCGCGGCGAGCGCGGCGACGATGGTTTTGCCGCTGCCCACGTCGCCGAGCAAAAGGCGTTGCATCGGGTGCGCCTGGGCGAGATCGTGGTCAATCTCGCGCCAAACTTTCTGCTGCGCAGCAGTGAGGCTGAACGGCAACCTTCCGAGCAGTGCCCCGGTCAATGTGCGCTGCGGTGGCAGGGCCGGCGCGAGGTGTTTGCTGCGCTCGCGGTGATGCACGCGCATCGAGAGTTGCTGTGCCAGCAGCTCGTCGAACTTGATGCGCCGCCAGGCGGCGTGGCTGCGCGCCTCCAGCGTGGTCGCGGAGACGTCCGGTGGCGGGTTGTGCAGCAGGCGCAGACTTTCGCCAAAGTCGGCGAGGCGCAATCTTTTCAGCAGCGGTGCGGGCAGGGTATCGGTGAGTGGAAGCGTGTCCAGCGCGTTGGCGATGAGCTTGCGCAGGATGGGCTGTGACAATCCGGCGGTGGTCGGGTAGATCGGGGTCAGGCTTTGTTGCAGGGGCGTTTCATCATCCACCGCGCGGCATTTCGGATGCACCATCTCCGGCCCGAAAAACCCCATGCGCACCTCACCCAGCGCGCGGATGACCTTGCCGACCGCAAGCTGTTTTTGCTGGCTGGGATAAAAATTCAAAAAACGCAGCGTGAGTTCTTCATCGCCTTCGCGCAGGCGGCAGACCAGACTGCGGCGCGGGCGGAACATCACCTCGCAATGGGTGATGACGCCCTGCACCTGCACCGTCATGCCCGGCTGGACGTGGGCGATGGGCGTGAGGTGCGTCTCGTCCTCGTAGCGCAAGGGCAGATGCAGCAACAAATCGGCGCGGTGATGGATGCCGAGCTTGGCCAGTTTGGCCAGCGTGGCCGGCGCGATTTTGGCGGGCGTGCTCAATCCTGAAGAAACATCACTCCGTCCGCCTCGATCAGCGCGCCGCGCGGCAGGGTGGCGACGCCAACGGCAGCGCGGGCCGGGTAGGGCTGGCGGAAATAGGTTGCCATGACCTCGTTCACTTTGGCGAAATGGATCAGGTCGGTCAGATAAATGTTGAGTTTGACCACGTCGTCCATGCTGCCGCCGGCGGCATTGGCGACCGCGCGCAGATTCTGGAACACGCGATGGATCTGCTCCTCGACCCCTTCCGCCATCTGCATGGTGGTCGGATCGAGGCCGATCTGGCCGGACAGATAGACGGTGTCGTTGACCCGCACCGCCTGTGAATAGGTGCCGATGGCGGCAGGCGCGTCGGGTGTCTGAATGATGATCTTGGTTGCCATGCTGGTTAGCTTTCTGAATGGGAAGAGCGGGGATTTTAACCGATTAGTTTGGAGAATCGGTCATCGGACAGGCGCAGCCGTTCGGCCAACACATAGAGAAAAGCCTGATTGAAATGGCTCTGGCAGGTTTCCGATAGTTGCGCGAGTTGGTGCGGGTCGATCTTCATCACGGTGATCTCGGTGTTGGCGGTGACCGTGGCCGAACGCGGCAACTGCCGCCCGCGAATATAGGCCATCTCGCCGCAGCAGTCGCCGTTGCGCAAAGCGATCAGCAGGCGCGAGCCGCGCGTCACACTGACGCTGCCGTCGATGATGATGTAGATGGCATCGCTCATTTCGTTCTCGCGCATCAGCACGGTCTTGTCCGGCTGCTTCTGCCACTCGCCGATGCGCAGGATTTCCCACAACTCGATATCGCTGAAATCCTCGAAGAACACCATCTTGCGCAGGAGGTTGAACTTTTCGCTTTCATTCACTTCCAGATCGCTCTTCTCAAAATGTCCGAGCGCAGCCAGTTCGTTGCCGAAGTCGCGCCAGCTCTGGAAGCGGGCTGCCGGGTCTTTTTGCAGGGCGCGCAGCACGATGCGTTCCAGTTGGGGCGGCAGGTCTTTGCGCAGAGTGGTGGGCGGCGGCGGGACTTCATGCATGATCTGCTGATACAGATGCGCCAGGTTCTTCGGGCTGTAGGGCGAATGGCCGGTGAGCAAACGGTACATCACGACACCCAGCGAATAGATGTCGGTCAGGTGCGACACCGATTCGCCGCGCACCTGTTCCGGTGACATGTAATTGGGCGAGCCGATATTGCTTTGCGTCTGCTCGATGTCCATGCGCGTCGCCGCGCCGAGATCGGAAATCTTGATCCCGCCCGCCTTGTCCAGGAGCAGATTGGCCGGCTTGATGTCGCGGTGGATGACGCCGTGATACTGCGCATAGTTGAGCGCGCGGCAGCATTGATAAAGGTATTCCACCACCCGGTCGAGCGGCAACAGATTGTCGGCGTGGATGTATTGCTCCAGCGTACCGCCGGCCACATACTCCATCACGATGTAGCTGATCTCGTCGCCGAGCACCGCCTCGTGGATCGCCACGATATGCGGGTGAACGAGTTTGCCCGCCAGCGCGGCCTCGTTCTGCAATTGTTTGCGGTTCTGTCGCCCGTTGCGCGGGTCGTCCAGGAATTCCGGCTTGATGATCTTGACCGCCACTTGCCGATCCTCGAACGGATCATGGCCGAAATACACATCGCTGGTTGCGCCCTGTCCGAGTTTGCGCAGCAGGCGGTATTTGCCAAGGAAGGGAGGAGCTGTCATGACGTCGCTGCGGGGGAGGTTGTTGATGGTGGAGCAATCTACACCAAGCGCACGGGCGAGAATAGTCTAGCCGACCGCTGCGCGGCTTGTTCTGCGGGGGGCTTTCGCCGATAATCCGGGCACGCCGAATGCCAACCCGGATTCGGCCTCACTTAAAGCAAACAGGGACTCTCTTTGAATATCAATTTTCAGCGTGCCGTGGACCGACTGGCGGGCGTGCCGATCTGTGCGGCCCTGTCGCTGCTGGAAAAACTGCGCCGCGGGTTCGTCACGCACAAAACCGCGCCGCCGCGCCGCATCCTCATCGTGCTGCTGTCCGAGATGGGCAGCCTGGTGCTGGCGCAGCCGATGTTCGCCGAACTGAAACGGCGCTACCCGGACGCCGAACTGCACATGCTGATGTTCGCCAAGAACCGCGAGGTGCTCGACTTGCTCGGCGTGATGCCCAAAGAGCATGTCATTACACTGAATGACAAGGCGCTGGGTTCCTTCGCGGCAGACAGCCTCAACGCCTTGCGCCGCATGCGCGCGCTCGATTTCGACGTGGTGATCGATTGCGAACTGTTTTCGCGCGTCAGCAGCATCTTCTCTTACCTCTCGGGCGCGAAGGTGCATATCGGTTTCCACCCGCACACGCAGGAAGGGTTGTATCGCGGCTCGTTCATGAACCGCCCGGTGCTGTACAACCCCTATCGCCATCTGTCGCAGCAGTTTCTGACCATGGTCGATGCAATCGAGGCGAATGGCCGTCCGCTGGCCAAGGGCGCGCTGCATGAGGTCGGCGCGCCGCCGCCGGTGCAGTTCGCTGAAGGGGGGGTGGCACGTGAGATCGCGCAACTCGAAACGGATTTCCCCGTGCTGCGCGGCAAAAAACTGGTGCTGGTGTATCCGGACGGCGGCATCCTGCCGATCCGTGCCTGGCCGCCGGAATATTACGAGCAACTCTGCGACGCGTTGTTGCGGGACGGCTATGCGCTGGCGCTGATCGGCCTGCCGGAGGCCAAGCCGCTGGCGCAACGCATCGTGGCGCACTGCCGGCACGAGCTATGCATCGACCTGACCGGCTACACGCGCTCGGTGCGCCATCTGCTGGTGCTGTTCCAGCGCGCCGCGTTGCTGGTGACCAACGACGGCGGGCCGGGACAGTTCGCCGCGCTGACCGCATTGCCCACGCTGGTGTTCTTCGGGCCGGAGACACCCGCGCTGTACAGTCCGCTCGCGCCCAACATTCATTGCCTCTACACCGGTCTGTCCTGTTCGCCCTGTCTGACCGCCTACAACCACCGCAACTCGCCCTGCGACGGCAATAACCAGTGCCTGAAACTCATCACACCAGAGCAGGTGCTGGAACAGGCGCGCGCGCTGCTGGAGTGCCCTGCCGCATGACGCCGTTCAAGCTACGCATGCGTACCGCGTCGCTGTTGCGGCGCATCTTCTCCCTCCGCTTCCTCAAGTTCGGCACCGTCGGCGTGTCCGGCATCGTGGTCAACCAGGGCGCGCTGTATGTCATGCAGGAACATGTGTTCCATGTGGCGAACGTGGCCGGTCAGGTGGACTGGCTGCTGCTCAACGTCTCGCTGTCCGTGGCGATCTTCCTGGCGACGCTGAACAACTTCTTCTGGAACCGGCTGTGGACCTGGAAGGATCGCGTGCTGCATCATCACCGCCCGTGGATCGTGCAGTTCGGGCAGTACACGCTGGCCTGCGGCTTGAGCATCGCGCTGCAGTTCATGTTCACCAACCTGCTGGCGCCGCACGTCTACTATCTGATCGCCAACTTCATTGCCATCGGCGTCACCAGCGTATTGAACTTCCTGCTCAACGACATCTGGACCTTCGGCCGCCTCCGCTTCCTGGGACAGTCCGCGCGCGGCAAGGCTGACTGACATATTGCGCGACCCGATGAGACATCTTGCCGGCGGGCGCGCCCGCTTCCTCCATCCCAACCCTCCCCCGTGGGGAGAGGGAGCGAACGCAGCACTTCGCTGGATTCATCTTAAAGGGCGTCCGCTGCAATATCTGGCTGCTGTGGCACTGGCCGTGTTCGTCTATTTCTACGCGCTGGACGGCTTGCACATCCCGCGCAACGGCGACGAGAACGTGTATGCGTATATCACCCACCTGACCGCGCTGAGCGGCGACTGGCTGCCGCTGCAATCCAATCTTGACCATATGCGCAACACCAAACCGCCGCTGTTGTTCTGGCAGGGCATCGTTTCCACCGGATGGGCGACGGAATGGGATCGCTGGCATCTGCGCTATCCGAGCGTGCTCTACACGCTGCTCACTGCCTGGCTGGTGTTCCTGCTCGGGCGCAAGCTGGGTGGGGAGTGTTCGGTCGGAGCCATCGCGGCGCTGGCCTTCCTCGCCTTTTTCAGCACCTACCGTTTCGGCCGTCCCTATCTGGTCAATCCGGCCGAGACGTTCTGGTTGTTTCTGCCGTTCTTCACTTTGCTGTACTGGCGCGAGCGCGCTTTCGATTCACGCTTCGCCGTGCCGCTGTTGCTCGGCATCTTCACCGGCATCGGCCTGTTGTATAAATCCTTCGCGCTGCTCGCGCCGGTCGGCATCGCGCTGAGCTGGTGGTATCTGTACCAGCGCCGCTATCGTCTGCGCCCCTTTCTGCTGCACGACGTGAGCAAGCTGTTGATCGTCGGCGTCGTCGCACTCGGCCTGTTCGCGCTGTGGTTCGCGCTCGATCCCGATCCGCAGGCGGTGTGGCAGGAATTCGTGCTGGGCGAGAACGCGGGCAAGTTCGATCCGCACGGCGGCAGTTACTGGGCGAAATTATTGTGGGGCAGCAGCAGCGTGTGGGTGCTCCTGCTCGGCTATCCGCTCAATGCGGGGCTGCTCGCCTTCCCGGTGGCGGCGCTGTTCGTGATCGCCTGGCAACGCCGCTACCGCATGAACGACGACGAGCGCATGCTGTGGATGTGGATGCTCGTGCTGTTCGTGATTTTCGCCGTGCCCAGCCAGCGTTCGGCGCGTTATCTGCTCGACGCCATGCCGGGTGTGGCACTGCTGCTGGCGCTCAACTGGCAGCGCATCCCGCGCGCGGCCTTCGTCGCCAGCGTGTTGGCATGCGTCGCGGCGCTCGGCCTGTTCGGCTGGCTCGCCTACAACCTGGCGGCGCAGACCGTCGGGCTATACGACTCCGCTTTCTGGGTAGTGCTGGGCATCAGCTTGCTGCTGGCCGGTCTGGCGCTGGTCGGGGCGCGCTGGACGCGCGGCCTGACCCCAGTCGTGGCGCTGCTGACCTTGCTCGTACTCGCCATGTTCCTGCGCCCCTTCGATGGTGCGGCGGGGCGCTACGATGCCGCCGCGCAGCAGGCGACACAGCACAAGGACGTGTGGGTGCCGTGCGATTTCCGCGCCGGTTGGGAGGACTACCGATTCCTGCTGCCCGCCGCGCGCATTCACGGTTACCATGCGCCGGTTCCGGCGGAAGATTTAAAAACACGTTATCCGCTGTTCGCGGTACAACTGCCCTTGCAGGAGCAACCCTGTGCGGAATGCGAAGTGCTCGCTTCGCGTCTGGAGATACGCGGCCGGCACAACACTGAAGAGATCAAAGCCATGCTGGGCGGAGACGTGATGCAGCACCTGTTCGTGCGCGAGTGGCTGTTGCAGGCACCGCCCGCTGCGCTCACGGAGAAAACAGAAGTGCCAAAAGAAGGATGCCGTTGATGGGGAAATATAAAAGGCTGACCCTGCTTGCGTTTGTGCTGGGCGCTTTCACTCTGGCGCTGTTCAAGGCGTCGGGCTGGCATTTCAGCTACGGCTTCCGCCTGCCGCCAGCGGTGGTGCAGAACGTCGTGCCGCCGCCAGCGGTAAATAAAAAGGCCCGGCGCGGTGCGCCGCGCGCGGTGCCGGCGATTGTGATGGGACGGCTGGATGCGCATCTCGCATCAAGCCGACAGATGACCACCACCCACGCCGCTTCGCTGGTCGAGCTGCAGGACGGCTGCACCTCCGCCCCACCGTGTCGCGACTGCACCTCCGACACGTTACTGGCGAAGCCAGCCGATTGCGGGAGGAGGTGCGATGCGGCCGCTCCCGCACCAGAGGGCTCCGCCCCACCGTGTCGCGACTGCGTGCGCGCGTTCTGGTTCTCCGGCAGTCGCGAGGGCGCTGCGGACGTGACCATCAACAGCGCCGTGTTCGATCCGGCACGCGATGTCTGGAGCGAAGAAAAAGTGGTGACCGGGCGCGAAGACACGCAGCGCGGCCTCAATCGCTACATCGCCAAGGTCGGCAATCCGGTAGTCGCGCGCGCGGCCAACGGCGAGCTGTGGCTGTTCTATGTCACGGTCTCGCTGGGCGGCTGGGCCGGCAGTTCGATCACCCTGATCACTTCCGCCGACGACGGCGAACACTGGAGCGCGCCGCGCCGCCTCATCACTTCACCTTTCCTCAACATCAGCACGCTGGTCAAAGGCGCGCCGTTTTTTTATGCCGACGGCACCATGGGCCTGCCGGTGTATCACGAGTTCGTGACCAAGTTCGCCGAGATCCTGCGTCTCGACCAGACCGGCAAGGTGATCGACAAACAGCGCCTCGCCGCCGGCAGCCAGGGCACGTTGCAGCCGGTGGTGCTGGTGCAGAGCGCGCAGCAGGCGCTGGTGCTGAACCGGTATGCGGGCAAGGATGCGGAGAAGCGCGTGATCTCCATTGCGACGAGCGATGGCGGATGGCATTGGCAGACTCCGCAGAAAAGCGCGCTGCGCAATCCCGATGCGGCGCTGACCGCGCTGGTGCTGGATGACGGCAAACTGCTGGCGGTGCTGAACGATCAGGAGCACGGGCGCGAGTCGCTGAGTTTGCAACTCTCGACCGATGGTGGCGCAAGCTGGCGCGAACTGACCCGGCTGGAAGAAATGAATGGCCTGCGCAACGCCGAACTGCCCGAGTCCGCCTGTCTTGGCGTGGTGGGCAGTCTGTTGCGCAGCAGCGATGCGCGTCTGCGCAAGGCCGAACCCGAACAGATGGCCGCCTACGTCGCTTCGGCCCGACCGCAAATCTTGGCGCGCGGCGCTTGTCACTTCGAGTTTTCTTACCCCTACATGATCCAGACCCGCAACGGCGACATCCATCTGGCCTACACCTGGAACCGCACCTTCATCAAGCATGTGCGCATCGATCCGGATTGGCTCAAACATCGTTTGCAGGAGGTGCGGCCATGACACGGCGTTGCGCAGCATCCGGGGCGGGAATGGCCGCCTCGCACCTCCTTCCGCAACCGGTCGATTTCATTGGTAACGTGTTGGAGGTGCAGTCGCGACACGGTGGGGCGGAGCCCTCTGGTGCGGGAGCGACTGCCTCGCACCTCCTCCCGCAACCGGCCGATTTCATTGGTAAAGTGTTGGAGGTGCAGTCGCGACACGGTGGGGCGGAGCCCTCTGGTGCGGGAGCGACTGCATCGCACCTCCTCCCGCAATCGACCGATTTCATTGGTAAAGTGTTGGAGGTGCAGCCATGAGGAATACATTCTGTGGATCAGATGGCTGTGGGAGCCCGATTTATCGGGCGATTGATGTCAGGCTTTCGCGCAATGAATTGCGCTCCCACGGGGTGCGGCCATGATGCCCTTCACCGATTGGAGCGGATTGACCGGCCTGGCGCTGGTGTGGCTGCTGCTCGCCGTGCATCTGCCATATGCGCAGCGTCTTGCCCCCCTGCGGCGCGTACTGTTCGTCGCGGGCGCTTATGTTGTGGTGATGATTCCCGTGTTTGGCCTGTCGCTGGCGGGCTGGTTGCGCGGTATGGTGGGCGACTTAAGTCTCACCAGCGTGCTGCTGCTGGGCGGCGCGCTGATCGTGCGCGTGAACCCGGCGATGGGTGGTCTGTGGGATGCGCGCGAGCGGGCATCGCTGTTGTTGTTCATCAGCGTCATGGCGCTGCTGCTCTATCCCTTCGCGCTGGGATGGGGACCACTCGACCCTTACCGTTCCGGTTATGGCAGCATCGGCCTGATCGTGATGCTGGCGCTGCTCGCGCTGTGGGCGCTGCGGCGCGGGCTGGCTTTGTTGCCGCTGACCATCGCGCTGGCCGTCACCGGCTGGAGTTTCGCCTGCTACGAATCGACCAATCTGTGGGATTATCTGCTCGATGCGCCGCTGGCCATCTATGCGCTGTGGGTGACCATCAAGGTGAACCTGCAATATGCCTTGCGGAGGAAACATGTCTAGCCTGACGCGCAACGACTACCGCACTTTGACATTGGCCGCGCTGGGCGGCGTGCTGGAATTCTACGACTTCGTCATCTTCATTTTCTTCGCGGTGGTGATTTCGCAACTGTTCTTCCCGCCCGACATGCCGGACTGGCTGCGCCAGGTGCAGACCTTCGGCATCTTCGCTGCCGGTTATCTGGCGCGGCCGCTGGGCGGCATCATCATGGCGCACTTCGGCGATCTGGCCGGGCGCAAGCGCATGTTCATGTTGAGCGTGCTGCTGATGGCGCTGCCGACCCTGTTCATCGGCCTGCTGCCGACCTATGCCTCGATCGGCATTGGGGCGCCCCTGTTGCTGCTGCTGCTGCGCGTGATGCAGGGCGCGGCCATTGGCGGGGAGATTCCGGGCGCGTGGGTCTTCGTCGCCGAACATGTGCCGCCGCGCCACGTCGGATTCGCCTGTGGCACGCTCACCGCCGGATTGACCGGCGGCATCCTGCTCGGCTCGCTGGTGGCGATGGCCGTCACCCGCAGCTATGCGCCGGATGAACTGCTCGCCGGAGGTTGGCGCGTGCCCTTCCTGCTCGGTGGCGCCTTTGGCCTGCTGGCGGTGTGGTTGCGCCAGTACCTGCAGGAGACACCGGTGTTCATGGAGATGCAGGCACGCAAGCAACTGGCCGATGAGCTGCCGCTGAAGACCGTGGTGCGCGCGCACCGCCCGGCCGTGGTGCTCACCATGCTGATGACCTGGCTGCTGTCCGCCGCCGTGGTGGTGATGATCCTGATGACGCCGACCTTGATGCAGAAGCTGTTCGCCATTCCCGGTGCCACCGCGCTCACCGCCAACAGCTTCGCCACGCTGGCGCTCACCATCGGCTGCATCGTGTTCGGCGCACTGGCCGACCGCTACGGCGCAGGGCGTGTACTCGCCTACGGCTGCGTGGCATTGGGCGCGACCTCATGGCTGCTCTACCAGCAACTGGCGGGCGGCACCGAGCATCTCTATCTGTTGTACGCCCTGAACGGCTTCTTCGTCGGCGTGATCGGCGTGGTGCCCAGCGCCGCCGTCATGCAGTTCCCGCCCGCCGTGCGCTTCTCCGGCCTGTCCTTCTCCTACAACGTGGCCTACGCCGTGTTCGGCGGCATGACGCCGGTGCTGGTCAGCCTGCTGCTGCCGGTGCTGGGCGCGCAGGTGCCGGCCTGGTATGTGATGGTATTGAGCGCGGTGGGTGTGGGCATCGGCCTGTATCTGCTGCGACACGGGGCAGTCGCCGGTCAGCACAAGGTGTAAAAACGGGGCGAACCGCCCTCGATTTTCATACCGGCCTGGGATAATGTCTCGCCATGCCCGCCGCCCGCGTGTTCACATCGACGACGTACCGCTGCACATCGTGCAACGCGGGCACAACCGCGAGCCCTGCTTCTTCGCCGAAGAGGACTATCACACCTATCTGCACTGGTTGAATGAGGCGCTGCGCAAAGAACAATGCGCCCTGCATGCCTACGCCCTGATGACCAACCACGTGCATCTGCTGCTCACCCCCAGAGATGCCAAAGCCGTCCCGCAACTCATCATCGCCCTGGGCAGGCGCTACGTTCAATACATCAACGTCAGCTACCGCCGCAGCCTGCCCTCGAATGGGGTAGTCGGGGGCGGGAGCGACAAAATAAGAATTTTTAGAGGTGCCCTTGAATATAACTTGCGTATGTATATACTGCATGTAAGCACATTTAAGGAGACCACCATGCGCACAGCAAAAGTATTCAAAAGCGGCAATTCGCAGGCGGTGAGGATACCGGCGGAATTTCAGTTCGATACCGATGAAGTGGAGATCTTTCGCAGGGACGATGAATTGGTGCTGCGTAAAAAAGCCAAATCGCTGGAACAAGCGTTCCACTTGCTCGGTTCACTGCCTGCTGATTTCATGACGGATCGCCAGGACGATCTGCCGCAAGAGCGTGTTGGACTGTAGCCATGCCGCGCTACCTGCTTGACACCAACATCTGCATCTATATCAAGAACCATCGCCCGGCAGAAGTGTTGGCGCGCTTTGCCGAATTGCCGCCCGGCAGAGTTGCCATGTCGGCTATCACGTATGGCGAACTGTGTTTTGGCGCGGAAAGAAGTTCAAAGTCAAAAGAATCGCACGGCATTCTCGAACAACTGATCACGCTGATCCCTGTATTGCCGCTGGATGAAAGCGCATCGGTGCACTACGGGAAAATCCGCCAGTTCCTTCAAGTTAGCGGCAAACCCATCGGCAATAACGACTTGTGGATCGCCTCCCACGCACTCGCCAACAAACTCATACTGGTCACCAACAACGTAGCAGAGTTCGAACGCGTGCCGGGATTGCGGGTTGAAAACTGGGTTGGCGGGTAGGAGGAGGGATGCTGTGGAAAAACAATTCGAGCCCCCCTTTGATCACAGGGAAGCCAGAAGCAGCAAAGCGGAACAGAAGAATCGAGTGATCGAAGCGTTCAACGGAAACAGAAATAAAATCGGGCAACGGACATGCGCGGCACACACTGAACGAACAGTCATCCAGTGCGGTGAATCTTAGCATTTCCTGATGAACTTCAAAGGCCCAAGGTCTATACATTTTGGCATATAGGCGGGGAGGGTCTTTGCTGATACGCTTCGGTGCATAGACCACTTGACGGAAAAGTGTTGCGATTCCGACAGCCTTTAATTCCTTGAATAATAGTAACTCATACGTTACCATCAAAAATGAAGATCAAAGTCGAAGAATACCTTTGCCAGGATGGAGCGAATCCATACAAGAAATGGTTCGACGGTCTTGATCCACAAGCGGCTGCCAAGATAGTCACTGCGAAATTGCGATTGGAGCTTGGCAACATATCCAGCGTGAAATGGTTTGATGGCATCGGTGAATACGTCATCGATTGGGGGCCGGGATACCGCGTTTACCTTGCCAAAGACGGAGACACCCTCATCATCTTGTTTGGCGGCGGAACCAAGCGGGGGCAGCAAAAAGATATTGAGCAGGCAAAAGCATTGCACACCGAATACAAGGCACGAAAAAAAGCCCGAGCTGGAACCAGCAAGACGCAGAAAGCTAAGAGGTGATCACATGGCACTAACCCGAAATTTCAAACAAACAGTGATCGAGCGCGTAGAGCGCGATCCCGCATTTGCCAAAGCACTGCTCGACGAAGCCGCCACCTTGTTTCTTCAGGATGAACCGGAAACAGCGCGCCTCATTCTGCGCGACCTCGTGAACGCGACATTAGGCTTCGAGCAACTGGCTGCCCTGACCGACAAGCCCAGCAAAAGCCTGCACCGCATGCTGTCGCCCAAAGGCAATCCAAGTATGGATAACCTCGCAGCCATCTTCGGTGCGATGCGCACCAACTTAAAGGTTGAGCTTGAAGTTCGTGTGGTGGAAACGGCGTAGATTTTTTTCAAGGGGGAATGTCGTAATGCAAGACCTGACCCCACGGTATTCAAGGCACGAAAAAAAGCCCGAGCTGGAACCAGCAAGACGCAGAAAGCTAAGAGGTGATCACATGGCACTAACCCGAAATTTCAAACAAACAGTGATCGAGCGCGTAGAGCGCGATCCCGCATTTGCCAAAGCACTGCTCGACGAAGCCGCCACCTTGTTTCTTCAGGATGAACCGGAAACAGCGCGCCTCATTCTGCGCGACCTCGTGAACGCGACATTAGGCTTCGAGCAACTGGCTGCCCTGACCGACAAGCCCAGCAAAAGCCTGCACCGCATGCTGTCGCCCAAAGGCAATCCAAGTATGGATAACCTCGCAGCCATCTTCGGTGCGATGCGTACCAACTTAAAGGTTGAGCTTGAAGTTCGTGTGGTGGAAACGGCGTAGATTTTTTTCAAGGGGGAATGTCGTAATGCAAGACCTGACCCCACGGTGCTACAACGCCGAAGGATTGATTGCGGAGGCGGATGCGTCGGGACAGGTCACCCGGAGTTACGGCTATGCGCCGGGGAGCACTGCTTCGACAGGCTCAGCACAGGCTTTTAGCACCAACCCGCTGTGGTTGAAGGCAGCGGCCATGGGCTCACAGACACAGAGTTATTACTACTACCAGAACGATCATCTGGGGACGCCGATGAAGTTGTTGAATCAGAGTGGGGTGGTGGTTTGGAGTGCGACTTATGATGCGTTCGGGAGGGCGACGGTTGATGCGGGTTCGACGGTTACGAACAGCTTGAGGTTTCCGGGGCAGTACGAGGATGCGGAGAGTGGGCTGCATTACAACTGGATGCGTTATTACGATCCGAACACAGGACGCTACGTTACGAGTGATCCGATTGGGGTGTGGGGTGGGATCAATATGTACACCTATTCTTACGGAAATACATTGATATATGTTGATCCATACGGATTGTTCTGCATTGATGAGCGCACGAAAAGTGCAATTTCACTTGGTGTCGGTACGGCAGTTGGAGCCGCAGCCACGGGGGTGCCACTACCCGCCGCTCTTGCTGCGGGGGTTGTTACAGGCGGTATTACTTACGTTACTTCGCCAATCGCAGGGGGAACGATTTCAGGATTAGCGCTTGGTGCCGCAGCAGGTAGGTCACCTCAGGCGGCTTTCGTCGGTGCAATAGGCGGTTTTGTTGGAGGGGCGGAAGGGGGCGTAGTGGGAGGTGTGGTCGGAGGAGCCTATCAAGGTCTGGCAGATAGACTTCCTAGGTACACCAATCCTAATGGTTGGAATGCGCTAGCCGGCCCTGTATCGCGTGGAGTAAAAGGAGGCGCTCTTGGCGCATTAGCAAGCTGGGCTACTGAGTTCCTGATTGATAGGGCAAACCAAATGTTTGGAGATTGCGGCTGTGGAAAATAAACACTTGCGAGGGGTTCGTGCCGTCGCACTAGTTGTTCTGGCAATTGCTATCGGGATAGTCGGACGAACATTGCTTGATTGGTTGGTAATTGCAGCGCCAACTTACAGTATTTTTATTGAGCAAATTGGTGGTTTTTTTGTTGGCCTTATCGCTGGTGCTGTCGCACTTATACCGATATTCAAAATGTATGGTGTCTTCGACAAACATTGAGCAAAACGGGCCAGGCTCGAATTAAATTTCAAAGAACGTAAAGCAAACTGAACAAACGATGACACACGCAACGACCCACAACACGAACACCCCACGGCGCGCCCATCCCGCCGCCGTTCGTGCTGCGTTGCGATCGAGTGCCGCTGCGGTTACGTCATACCCGCCCTTCGACTTGCTCAGGGCAGGCCGACCGATGGTCGGGCGGGTATCCAGTTTAAACAAACACTGGATGGCCGTACCTCGAAACGCGCCGCAAGCGGCTTGTTTTCCGGCCTGCGCCGGAATGACGAGCTACAACGCCCTGGGCCAGAAAAACAGCCTCACCTATCCCGACGGTGCAACGTACCGCTACACCTACGACGCGAACAACCAGCTCTCCACCGTCAACCTCCCCACCGGCCCAAACGCCAATACCGCCAGCATCACCTTCAACAGCTACCAGTGGACCGTACCTGCCCAGATCACCCTGCCCGGTGGCACGGTGCGCACCCAGGACTACGACGGCCTGCTGAGAGTCAAAGACATCAGCGTCAAAGACCCCGGCCAGAGCCAGGTGCTGAACTACCAGTACGGCTACGACACCACCGGCAACATCGCCAGCAAGGCCACGGAAGCTGGGGCGACTAGCTACAGCTATGACTCCCTCGATCACCTCACAGGTGCAACTTACACCAATCAAACCACACCGCAGGCCAACGAGACCTACACCTACGACCCAGTCGCCAACCGAATCACCGACCACCGCACCACCGCCGCCTGGACCTATAACGAAAACAACCAACTCGAAACTGCGGACGGCATCAGCTACACCTACGACGACAACGGCAACACCCTCAACCAGACCGATGCCAATGGTTCGACAGGCTCACCACAGGCGCGAAACTACACCTACGACACCGACAACCGCCTGATCGAAGTGCGCGATGCCGGCAGCAACCTCATCGCCGCCTACAGCTACGACCCGTTCGGACGCAGGCTCAGCAAAGACACCGGCACACAAAAGACCTACTACTTCTACAACGCAGAGGGATTGATTGCGGAGGCGGATGCGTCGGGGCAGATCATCAAGAGTTATGGCTATGCACCGGGCAGCACTGCTTCGACAGGCTCAGCACAGGCTTTTAGCACCAATCCGTTGTGGTTGAAGGCAGCGGCCATGGGTTCACAGACACAGGGCTATTACTACTACCAGAATGATCATCTGGGGACGCCGCAGAAGTTGTTGAACCAGAGTGGGGTGGTGGTTTGGAGTGCGACTTATGATGCTTTCGGAAAAGCTACGGTTGATGCGGGTTCAACGGTGACCAACAACTTGAGGTTGCCGGGGCAGTACTACGATGCGGAGACGGGGCTGCATTACAACTACTTCAGGGATTACGATCCGGCCACGGGACGGTACATCCAATTCGACCCAATTGGCTTGGCCGGAGGGGTGAATGGATTCATTTACGCAAATCAAAATCCACTGAGCTACACCGATCCACTGGGGTTATGGCCGATGTATGGTTGTTGGACCGGCTCTAACTGGAGCGGCTGTAGTTCTGGGCCAGATATCCCAGCCAATCCTCAGGAGCCAGCGGATGCAGTGGATGAGTGTGCTAAGCAACACGATTATTGTTATGCCCAAGCCACATCTTCCTCATCTTCATGCAGTGCTAATCAACCACCTACTATCAGCAGCTGTGATACGCAATTAGCTCAATGCACCGAAAAAATAAATTACAGCACTATCAAATCATGGAAGGGAAAATTCATTGGCCCGTACGTTACATGGTGGGCTGCAATTCATGCAAGGATTAGCAGATGAGTTGTATGTCTCGTGAACTTGTGAAGAGTTGCTTTGGGGGCGTTACGGCAACCATGATGACGCTTTTTCTGCTTTATAACGCAAAGGATTATCCGTGCCTAAGAGGGGCTGGTTTGGCTATGGCCGACTCCGAAGCATTTCTCCTGATTGTGTTTATTGCCATTCCTTGCATTGTATGGGCAATTAGAAAACTGCTAGTTAGACAACTCTCTCAAGAGCAATCGTGTGGGGATAGGTTGAATAACTATATGGCTGTTTTTACGATAAGTGGAGTAATAGTATTTTTAGCGCTTGCGATTGCTTTGATTTTTTTTACATCAAAATTCCCATTACGATTTATATGTGAGCAGCCCTACCTTGCTTGGTTGTTTAAGTATCCAATGTGATTAAAAGCAATTCGCGTAAGGCGCACTCCGCAGTTCTCTCTTCCTCTTCTTCAAAAACAAAAAGCCACTGCCTCCGGTAACCCGGCGCGAGTGGCTTCTTTTTAGCCGCTAAAGCTGTGATGGAAAAGGCGGCTTATCGCGCCGCGATCAACTCCAGCGCCTCTGAAGAACGGGGTCAGGTCTTGCAATAGCACAGCAAATTAAAGGGGCCAGGCTCGAATTAAATTTCAAAGCATGAAAAACGAACTGAAAAAACAATGACACAAGCAACGACACTCAACACGACCACACCACGGCGCGCCCATCCCGCCGCCGTTCGTGCTGCGTTGCGATCGAGCAAACAATTCGGGGTCAGGTCTTGCATTAATGCATTTCACCATGCTAGATTGTCCTGATGGCGCGACCCCTTAGACTTGAACTGGCCGGCGGGCTTTATCACGTGACTTCGCGTGGCGACAGGCGCGAGGCCATTTTCCTTAATGATGCCGACCGTCTGGTCTGGCTGGAAGTCTTCGCCCAAACCTGCAAGCGATTCAACTGGATCTGCCATGCGTGGTGCTTGATGGACAACCACTACCACATCGTCGTCGAAACCATCGAGGGAAACCTTGCGCAGGGCATGCGCCACCTCAATGGTGTCTATACGCAAACCTTCAATCGCACACACAAGCGTGTCGGCCATGTTTTTCAAGGGCGATACAAAGCCATCATCGTGGAGAAAGAAGGGTACCTGCTGGAGTTAGCGCGTTATGTGGTACTCAACCCGTTACGCGCCGGGATGGTGAAAGATATTGCCGACTGGCATTGGAGTTCCTATGCGGCCATGCTCGGAATCCAGGCCAAGCCGGAATGGCTGCAGTCCGACTGGATACTCGGCCAATTTTCATCGCAGCGCCGACGGGCGATCAACCTGTATATCGACTTTGTCCGTGCCGGAGTCGGATTGCCAAGCGTGTGGGAGCAGCTCAGCGGCCAAGTGTTCCTCGGCTCGGACAGGTTCCTCAAACGCATGCAGGCGATGTCGGGCAAGGCCACCATCGGAGAAATCCCGCGTGCACAACGTCGCCCCGTAGCCAAGCCCCTGGACTACTATCAAACCAAACATCGAGATGCCAAGGCCGCAATGATCGCCGCCTACGCCACCGGCGATTACACCCTGCAAGCAATCGCCGATCATTTCGGGGTGCACTATGCTACGGTTAGCAGAGCGGTTAAGAAGGGTGAAGAGATATGAATTGGGTTGATGCTATATTGCAAGACCTGACCCCGTTGTC
>Ga0210016_1001485_pt1 | contig 21808 bp, 25 predicted proteins | sample CryGeyCG2014_300_FD_185454 | JGI IMG/M metagenome (GOLD analysis project Ga0210016, IMG submission 185454) | Groundwater microbial communities from aquifer - Crystal Geyser CG02_land_8/20/14_3.00 (SPAdes) (version 2) | ecosystem: Environmental > Aquatic > Deep subsurface > Groundwater | place... | reverse complement strand
CAAATACGAAAAAATGATAGTTCAAACAATTTTTGAATTGTTAATGATCATTTTCTCAGATCAAAAATATATTTATTTAATACAAAAAGTCAATAGCTGGCAAGACCCCCACATTTTACCTAATAAGTCCTTGCTATTAGCTAGGATAATTCTATACTACCAAAGTATGTCAAGATATACGGCATGCTGTTTTATTTTTTAACCGTAAAAAATGACAGACGAAACAACAACACCCGGAACAACAACACCCGGAACAACAACACCCGGAACAACAACACCCGAAGTTGCTACTCCAGAAGCTCCTAAAACTACTGAAACTCCAGCTGCTGGATAAAAAACAGTAGCCTGTTTTGAGGGAACCTAGTGAAAACTAGGTTTTTTTCGTTATTCCAATTCCAAAAAAAATGAATTTGATTTTTCTCCATATTAAGATAATATCTGCGATAGAATCACTTTTATCATCTAACTCATCATTATAGACGCCACTACCCCATCTTCACTACTTATCGCCATGCCAAGTGACGATGAATTGTATACTGCATTTATAGAAGCGATCAGGAACGGAGTACACGAGAACATAAAATCTACAGCCGATAAACTTTCCGGCTTCATAGGGAACGCAAAAGATTGCATCAAAAATTTGATAAACGTAGACGCACAGAATGGGCTTCAATTAGCGATGACGATAGAAAAATGAAATCAGGTTCTCGCTGCTTTCATATCCAAGCAATGACGGCTTATGAGAAATACCTTGAAAATCCTACTATCGACAATCGGAGCAAGTACCTTCACCGATTTCATCGCCAAGATGAAAAAAGATCCAAAAGACGTGGAGATGACCACAGGTACATTGAGCAAAATCATGACGCTTTTCTTCGCTAAGCTCGGAGAGAAATATCTTACCAAAGAGAACGAGACAAGCATCAAAGAAAAGATTGCAAGTTTATTCGCATAAATAAAACATATGGAACCAGCTCAGATTTTGTTTAGTGATTCCAATCTCTATTTCCAAGATACAAGCAGTTTGCAATCCAATATAGGATTCATCAACCCGATGGATATAGATATTTACGTAAAGAAATCTTTTTCCTGTTTTCAAGAGCCAGTGAATATCATCGGTTGATATATACAAGCATTCAACAGCAGCCATCGCATAGATCAAGCATGTACATGCTACAAAATAAATCTTACCAATAATCAACCGCTCCTCCAAGCTGAATGAATAATCACGTTTGATCTGGAGCATCAAGGATTCATCAACCAGGATATGATCAAAAATCTCATCCAGGGACTTCCAATAATCGCTATCGCTCTGCTCAGTCTCCTTACTTTAGTAGCCCCTGCGCCCATAGCAACGTCATTGCGCTACATAAGCATAATAGGTATGGTGGTGATGATTTTCTATTACGGCCGGAAGATGATCAAGATGTTTTACAAAATGTTGAAAGCTAAAGGTGTTGATTATGAATGAGTGATGGTCTATTATGAAAAGAACTCAGATTTGCTGAATATAAATAAAGAGTATATCGCCATCCTCAAAGAGCTCCGCATCATGAAAATCGAGAAAATCGTAGCAAAAAATGGAGAATTTTACCTCAAACAAACCATTGAAAAACCGAGCTTCAGAAAAATAATCAAAGGAATATTTGTTACCATGCCTTCAGACGAAACAGTAATTCAACAGACCATTGAAAATACTATACGTTTCCTACTACAGACGAGTTTTATAGTCAGCTACGCAAATAATTCCGCAATGAAATGAGGAAGTATTGATGTAGTGACTATAAAATCTTCTTAAGATTTTATATCATGATATGTCACTTCTCAACCATGAATCCAAGCGTCATAGAAAAGATAAAAAAAATAGTAGGCTGAAAAAAAAACCAGGCGTCTACCGAAACTCCACAGGAAACTGTTTCCAATCCTCTCCAGCAGCAAATTCAAAATTCACCGGGAGCGAACATTTCCCCTACAGGAAAAACATATCGAAATAAATTAAACGGTGTATACAGCAAATACAAAAGTCTTTTTGTAGAAAAAGTCTTTACGGAAATAGTCATCCCAGGAGAAGATAAAACCTGCGCCTACATCGCAGATGAAAGTTACATATCGGAAGATAAACGCAAAAAAATAATCTGAACTTTTACGCTCGACGAAAAAAATAGCGGCAATATACACTGTGTCTACGTGGACGAAGCGAAAAATCTTTGCATCATAGGATACAGATGAACGGTCATCACTAATCTTAAAGATCTAGCAAGCGATGCGCAGATAGTATTGGATGTCCAAGGTATGGATCCTAGAGTAAAAGATGCATTAAAGGCATATGATACCATCAAGAGGGAATATCCGAAACATCTCATCTGGGTATGTGGCCATTCATTGGGCGGAACTATCAGCTACGTCGTAGCAAAACATAGAGAGCCAGAACGCTGCGTGGTGTTCAATCCATGAGTTTCACTCAACACCTTTTTCATCCAAATGCTTCAAGATACTTTCCAACATAGTACACGAACTGAGCGTACCTACACCTACAAAATCCTGGGAGACATCATTTCCGCAATCGGATTCGTCTGACACGTAAAAACTTTCACTATACAAGCAAATGAGCCATTAGAGCTTCATCTAATGAAAAATTTCATTGAATAATATATCACTTTTACTTACGTAGGCCTGCTACACTCGTAATACCGATAGCCAATACGCCTCCAGCTAAAGCAGTTCCGAGCTGAAGTAATCACATAGTAGTGAGGAATATTTTTGGTAAGAAGCCAAGAGAAACTAAGACTCGAGCGACTGCAAACAGCAATCAAAACTTAATAAAAGCTGACACACCCAACGCGAGAAATCTGTTCCATGATTTTACGAGATAGAAATATTTCATACCCCATACCAAAAGAAAATTTCCGATCCGAATCAATGGAATCATATACACCAAAAACATCGTAAATGGTCAGAAGATTACTCACCTAGCCAAAACTCCCAAACTCGGTAGCATAATCAATGGCAAGAGTGAATATTTCTTCATATGCAATGCGCCAAGCACTAGAAATGCATTTACAAGGATTCCTACAAGAATTTGCGGATGTCCAAGCAAAAATGGGACGGCGAACGACGCAACGATAGAAATAGCCAATAGCACAACTTTTGCCCACGAAGACAAGACAAGTACAGTTTTATCGAGAACTATGGCGGTAGTTTGATTGTGCTCCATAAGAAGAAGAAATGAATAAAATCCAAATTGTAAAGGAAGATGGTATTTTCGCAGAAGATAATATGATTCTACGGTGGAAAATCAATCTTGACAGTTTATGTCCATTCTATATAATGGTAATTGAGACACAAAGACCTAATAGCTTAGGTCAAACGTCGAAATTATACCGACGACTTTAGATGCTCCAACTTCGAACGTAGTGAAGAAGTTGAAGATTTCTAAAGCAGGCGGTACGATAGTTTTATCCATCATCCAATATCATGAAAAAAATACTTCTTCTGGTAGCGTTATGCACAAGCGTTCTTTTGGCATGATGCGGAAAATCTGATGTGCAAACCTGTTCACTGACAGAGTTGACGGGGAATTCATGCACAGATGCAAGTTCACAATCCAGTGTGCCTTCGAGCACCGCTCTCGGCACAGCAAAGCTGATTCTCCAGTCTTTGAAAGATAATGATTTGCCTATCTTAGCGACATTTGTTGGATTACAAGGAGTCCGCTTCTCGCCATATGCATATGTAAACACAGGAACAGATATCGTTCTCAGCAGTGATGAGATAAAGAATGGACTCGCTATCTCTAGATCGTACACATGGGGCGCCTTCGATGGGTCAGGAGAGCCCATCGATCTATGAATCGGACAATATTTTGAGAGATTCGTTTATGATCTCGATTTCCTCAACGCACCGGAAATAGTGGAAAACCAGGAAGTGATGAGAGGTAATATCATTAATAATGCTTTTAATGTCTATCAAGGCAAATATATCGTAGAATTTTATATCCCAGGTATTGATCCAAAATATGACGGCATGGATCGGAGAAGCCTCACACTGGTATTAGAAAAAACCGACGAGAAGCGGTATCTCATCGGCATCATTCACAATCAACGAACCATATAATGTAGAGGCGATTATCAATCGCCAGAATTTTCAATTATAATTCAAGGGCCTTCTTGGTCGCCTCAAAAATTTCTTCCACAGTTCATTCTGCATCTATCTTTACCAATTTTCCCATATCTTCAAAATGCTTCAATACAGGCATAGTTTCATTTTCGAAAATAGCGATTCTGGTGTTCATAGCCTCAAGCGTATCATCATCACGAGACTCAAGTTTTGCTCTGCTCATAAGTCTTTCTATGGCCTTTTCTTTAGATAGCACATATTGTATGACGACAAAGTCTCTTTCTAATTTTGCTTCTTTTTCAATAAAGAAATCAGCCTGCTCCATAAGTCTTGGAAACCCATCAATCATGATATATTTGTCATTTTTCTTGACAATATGTAAGCCAGTCAAAACCAAATAGTGAGTGATATAGTTGTCAATCATATCTCCATGTTCCATTATGCCTTTGACATAATTGCCTATCAGATTATTATTTGATGTGAGCGCTCTAAGTGTTTTCCCCATTTCAAAATAGAGATGATCAGACAAAATTTCACAAAGCAATTTCGCTTGAGTGCCCTTTCCGCATCATTGGATTCCTAGCAGGATAATGTCTTTTTTCATATTTTATTTGAGGAAGTTTTAAAAAAAGCCAAAGTGCTTATAAAGATTCTACAATAAATTACAAATTCAAATCAGAGAAAAGGTCGATTGCAATTTTAATTGACCGCAATCAGAGTTTACCCCGCAGAAGTGCGGGGAGGCGTTTTTGTCCAGGAGTACTCCGGGAGATCGGGCACGGGCAAGGTGCAAAAAAAACCCTGCATATGTGAAGCAGAGTTCTTTTATGAAATTTATCTCTTTGACCGCTTTGGTCTCTTTCTCGCTTTTTTGAGTCCAGGCTTCTTCCTCTCCTTGATTCTAGGATCTCTTTTGAGATGTCCGTAAGGCTTCAAAGTCAATCTATAATCTGGATTCCGATCTATCAGAGCTCTTGCGAATGCAAGTTTGATGGCATCAGCCTGACCAGCTATTCCACCGCCCTTCAGGCTTATTTCAGCATCGAATTTCTTCACTGCGTCGTTTCAAATCGTTTCAAGCGGAGAAATCGCAGTCTGATACATATATATATTTCCGCCAAAATATTGTTGGAGGGTTTTTTCTTGCCCTCATTCGGTTTTTACAAGAAAATTTCCAGTTCCCTTGGAAGACAATTTGATGGTTGCAGATGATTCTTTTCTTCTGCCGACTGCGTAACTGTACTCTTTGTTTGCCATTATTTATATAGATTTACAGGTTTAAAATTGTCATATCTTGTAGAAGTTCAAACAACCAATTTTAATCTCTTCATTCTCTGATCTCTCAATTTATTCTTAGGAAGCATACCTCTGACAGCTAATTTCAAAGCTTTGGTTGGATCTTTTTCCAAGACATCACCGAGCTTAGCTTTTCTGACATTTCCTTTGTATCCGCTGTAGCTGTAATACAATTTGTCGGCTAATTTTTTACCAGTGACCTTGATTTGTTGAGCATTTTCAACAATGACAAAATCGCCGGCATCCCAGAAATCGTTGTAGTAAGCCTTATCTTTTCACAAAAGTTTTTTGGCAATGTCAGTTGCTAATCTTCCAAGCGTTCTTTTGGAAGCATCAACTCTATACCACTTTCTTTGCTTGTTCATTTCTTCAGGTTTCACCCAAAGGGTCTTATTGAGGTCTTTTTTAGTAAATTCCATCGGCAACATATCAATCAATTAAATAATTTTTTAATCTCTTTTGTCGTTTTCATCCTTTTCGTCCTCTTTTATAGTAATTTAAGCATGATTTTCGGAGCGGCATCACCCACTCTGTGACCTACCTTATAATCAGCAACGAAACTAGATTTGTTTCCTGCTTCTTTATATTTAGGTAACCGAGTATTAATGACTTTTTTTCCATCTTCTTCGCCATAGATGACTGATTGTGTATATCTTATGCACTCTCTTTTTCCATCTTTTTTATCTGGATATCTAGTGGCGATGTCCAACAATTTGGAAAAAAATGAATCTGCTTCAGATTTGAGGATCTTAGCTCTTTTTGGTGTAGTAACTACTTTCCCAGTTCTGACCAAGCTTGTGAGAAGCTGTCATACGAATATTCTTCTCTCTTTAGCTCCAGTACTAAGCTCAATCAATGGATTTTTCTTATGTCTCATAATAAATAACACACTATATAAAACTATCTTTATCGCGAAGCGTTTATCGCCCGAAGGGCTTTTATCGCAAAGCTTTTAACCATTTTATCCAAAAAGTGATTTATCGATATTCGCCAATGAACTGTTGATTTCATCGATGGCCTTTCTTCATATTCATTTCATGAGAAGAAGTTCTCCTTTCTTTTTCTTTTCGAGATCTTCAACATACAAGATATTATTTTTGATCAAGGCATTTCTTGTCCTTTCGCTCAATGGAAGCGCATCGATAGGCATGATCTTGATATTAGCTTCTTCATGCAGACTTACCTTTTCTTTCTCCAATTCATCGATATCGATCAAGACTGATCTGTCGATATATACATTATCGAAGATGAAGAGTTTTGCATATGAAGCCAACACTTCTCCGGCGAACATAACGATCTCTTTAGGAGAAACTTTGTGATAACCGGATTTGATTTCTAGGACCAATAAATCCTTGGTTGATCCTGTGAAGTCTTCTATCACTTCTTCAACGTCATATTTTACGTAATCAACAAGCTTGAAATCATTGTCGATAAGCAAGATATTCGCATCAGCATCCTCTTTCTTCTCGCGGCTTCTCAGGTAATCTATGCTGTAATATCCATATCATTTTTCTATCCTGATGTCGATATTGAGTTCTACAGACGGATCAGTAATTTCAAAAAGATGTACGTCCTCGCTCAAAAGTTCTATTCCTGAAGGTAACTTGATATTGCTTGAAGTGTATTGTCATACACCTGAGAATCTCTGAGAGATCCGCTGCTCCATATCTACATTTTCTTCGAATTTAAAACGTAATTTCTTGAAATTCAACATGATATCGATGACATTTTCCATCACTCCATCTACCACATGATACTCATGAGGTACTCATTTGATTTTCAATCCTGTGACAGCTGATCATAAATCATATCACAAGATAATTCTTCTCAGGGCATTTCACAACGTGTGACCGAATCCCCTAGGCAAAAATTTCACTTCGAATTTAGTAGTTCCCACCTCAGTTTCAGAAACAATAATCTTTGGTGATCAGATAAATTTTTGGATATCTAGCATGAAGAATGTGGTAAGATATTTAAAAGTTTTTGTTAATTACGCTCTTGCATAGAATTCGATGACTTTCAATAAGTCAGCGTGCATACCGATTTCTCCTGGTTGCGGCATAGTAAGCACTTCCACAGTATATGCATTTTTATTCACCTTTACCCATGATGGTACTTTCACCTTGCTATTTTCCGCAAGTATCTGTGAATACAAAGGAGACTTTTGAAGTTTCTCTTTGACAGTGAGCACATCTCCTACATTCAAGAATGTAGAAGGAATATTGTGTTTTTTGCCATTGAGGAGAAGATGGCTATGATTGACCATTTGTCTTGCCTGGATGATAGTTTTCGCCAATCCTGCTCTATAGAGCATCGTGTCCATTCTTCTTTCGAGGAATTGGTATAATGCCACATCACGGCTTACATTCTTATTTTTAGCGAATTGTGCAGAAAGCTCTTTCACGATCCTTCCGAATTGTCTCTCTGTCAAGAAATATGTCCTTTTGAGCACTTGTTTATTCCTCAAAAGTTTTCCATATTCGGAAAGCCTTTGCATGGCTGCACCGTGCTGACCTGGAAGATTTCTATTTTTCTTTACATTATACTTTGGAGAACCGAATAAATCGACTTGTTCCCTTCTGCATAATTTAAACTTAGGTCCAGTGTACTTCATGGATAACAAATATAATAATTAAAAGTTATTTTTGACTTGATGACTTTCGACTTGATGAATTTCGACTTGATGACTTTCGACTATATCTTCTTAGGTCTTGCACCTTTGCATCAACCGAATTGGATCGGAGTCTCTTCTTTGACGCATTTGATATCGATCAATCCTATTTCATTGATAGCCTTGAATACGCCATCTCTAGCCAATCCAGGTCATCTGAAAATAACGATGATCTCTTTTAGTCCGTATCTTTGAGCTTCTTTAAGGATTTGTTTCGTCAAAACCTCAGCAGCATAAGAAGTGCTCTTTTTGGATCCCTTGTATCAGATCAAACCAGTACCTCAGCCGTTTATCTTATTGCCGTTTTCGTCAGCCAGACTTATCATAGTATTATTTTCTGTAGTCTTCACAGTCAGAACACCTGTCGTGATTTTCGTATCTCTCTTTTTCTTGGGAGTTGCTTTAGGAGCTGCCACGGTTGATGCTGTACTTTTTTCTGTTGCCATACTTTCAAATAAGTTTAAATGTTAAATGATAGATTTTAAATTGTTTGTACTTTGTACTAGGTACTCGGTACTAGGTACTCAGTACTAGGTACTCGGTACTCGTTACTTCTTAAGTATTGGTCTTACCTTTGATCTTCCGAGCAATTTTTTCGCAGTCCTTGCATTCTTTCTCGTCAATTGTCCTCTGACAGGCAATCACATGGCATGCCTCATGCCTCTGTAACATTTGATTTCTCTCAATCTTTTGATGGCAAAAGCTATCTCTCTCTTGAGATCGTTTTCAAGGACAAATTTCCTTAATTCATCGCCGATGAGTTTCTGCTCATCTTCAGTGATATCTTTCACTTTTTTCAAGTAATTGATTTTCAATCAATCCAAGACCTTCTTTGATTTTTTTCTTCCTACGCCATAAATATTGGTAAGTGCGATCCAAATAGACTTTGTATCAGGAAGAACGTGTCACATCAATCTAAACATTCTTATAATGTATCAATGATATAAAAAACTATCCTTGTCTAGTTTTATGCCTAGCATTTTTTTTACACGTGATATAGAGTCTGCCCTTTCTCTTGATTATCTGACAGTACATACATCTTTTCTTTAAAGAAGATTTAACTTTCATCGTTTCATTATATAATTAACTAAAGACTTTATAAACCTTATGGACTTTATGACCTTCGACTAATTAGGTTTCTGATTGCATCTGAACACAATACGTCATTGATTCATATCATATTGATTGACTTCAACCTTTACTCGATCGCCGGGCAGCAATGAAATATGCGCCTGACTCATTTTCCCAGATTTCTTGCAACGAACGAAGGTATCGACATCCTTAAGTTTAACCTTGAAGAATGCTGCAGGCAATGCCTCCAATATTTCACCGTCTCGTTCAAGAACTCATTCTTTACCCATTAAATTCTACTTTTTTAATTTTTAAAACCGTTTGACGCTGTCTGAATCCGATCGTCCTCGTGTATCTATTCTTCCTCTTAAACTTTATTATGCGCAATTTTTCACCTTTTTGAGATTTTGCTACTTCACAATAAACATTAGCTTTGAGCGTAGGCGATCATACAGCGACCTTCTCTCCTTTATCGTCAAAAATAGCCAAAACCTGATCTACATCGACTTTTTTCCCATCTTCGAGAGCCATAGTGTCTACTACTATTTCGTCTCCTTCTTGCACGATATATTGATGCCCTTGTAATTGAATAACTGCATACATAATCAAATAATTTAAATGCTAAATGTTGAGTGCTAAGTGTTAAATAGAAATACCGACTACTTAAAACTTAGAATTTAAAACTTAAAACTAATTAAACTATCTTCCCAAGTTGTGCCAAAGTATTATATTTCTTCTTATTTTTTCTATAAGAAGCTGATACGATAGCCTTTATCCTCTTATATCTTTTAGCACTAGGAAATTCGAATGATACGAATTTTCTATACCACTTGGTATTATAATGTTTCTGTTTCTTGGCTTTATCCAAAATATGAGAAGCTCGAAGCTCTTTTTTATAGAAAGAAATAAGTCTTTCATTGGTGTTAAGATCTCAGGTCCTTCGCACAGTAAATCACATTGCATGAATTTTTACACAATAAAAAAGTAGAGAAGACTATATAATTTTATAAACAGAATGCAAGCTTTCTTATTTGCCCGGAGCCGGAATCGAACCGGCACGACATTTCTGTCGCAGGATTTTAAGTCCTGTGCGTCTACCAATTCCGCCATCCGGGCGGGAGGAATTTTAAGTCCTATGCGCCAGCCAGAGGCTGGCAAGTCTCCCAAATATCCCGCTTTACCAGCCTCTGGCTGGCGTCCGGGCTGAACCAGTGACGAGTAGCCAGTAACTAGTAACGAGAAGCATACGCGTCACTCGTTCCTCGTTCCTCGTAACTGCGGAGCTTATTTCATGATTTCTTTATACATTTTTTCAAATACTTGAGGGAAAGCGACAGCGATATTTGACAATACTTTCCTATCAAGTATTACATTCTTTTGAGTCATTTTATTAACAAAAGTGCTATATTTGCTTCACATCTCTCTAATAACAGCAGACAATCTTTCTATCCACAATTTTCTGAAGTCTCTCTTTTTTTCCTTTCTATTTTGAAAAGCATGTTGACCTTGTTTTATCAATGCCAATCTTACTTGTTTGTGGACATTTTTTCTTCCGAGTCTAAACCCGGTAGCAAGGACTCTCAGCTTCTTGTGTCTTCTCTGTCTCTGCAATCCATTTTTCACTCTAACCATGACTATTTACCATAAGGAAATAAATTTGTGATCTTCTTTTTGTATGTAGAAGACAATTCTTTGCCATAAGGATGTGCCTTATTGTTTTTACCCTTGTTGGTCAACAAATGATTGTTACCTGCCTTGGCAAATAACAGCTTTCCTGTCTTCGTGATCTTTATTCTTTTCTGTGCTCACTTGTGAGTCTTCGCTTTGTTTGCCATTTGAACCGTATTATTTACTAAATAAAATGATACTATATCCGGACATTTCCTCCTTTGGTTTCTCATATTGAGCCTTTCCTATATCAGCAAGTTCTGTTCTTATGAGATTCAATTTTTCGATAGCCTTTTCTGCAAATATTTTTTCTCTTCCTTTCAGCTTGATGAAGAATTTCACATTGTAGTGATCAGTGAGCATTTCTCTGGCTTTCTTTATCTTGAGCTGAAGATCATTCATTCAGATTGCGTAGTTGAGTTTCACTTCTTTGAGAACGGTAGGCTTCTGAGTTTTTCTTTTTTCTTTTTCATCCTTACCTTTGAGGTACATATATTTTCCATAATCAGCCATCTTGACGGTTGATATCATTTTTTCCTGATCATATCTGATCTGAATCAAATCCAATCATGCCTCCTCAGCCATAGCCAATGCCTTGAGCCTAGGAAACGTTCACAAATTAACGCCTTGTTCATCAACGATAACGATAGTAGGCGCCTTGATTTGTTCATTGGTATATACCATCTGAGGCCTACGATTAAAACTCCTCTGCTGAGCTCATCATGAAGATTTCATCTGTCACGCAGGTTTCTGAAAAAAACCCTGTGGCTTTGGAAATGTTCATTGCGGTCTCGGCTGAAAAGCAGGACGCTGTTGATTTGGAATAAATGCCATAGAGCAGTTAATGAGGTAAAATAGTATAACCAATTCTAAGTTCTAAATGCTAAGTTCTAAGTAAATGGAGTCCTCTTATTTAGCACTTAACACTTAACATTTAACATTTTTTAAAGTTCACTCCCGGCGGGATTCGAACCCGCGATCTCCACCATGAGAGGGTGGTGTCCTAGACCAGCTAGACGACGAGAGCCTGTTGGAGTCTTTAGTCGTTAGTCGGTAGTCATTAGTACACTATTATGATGCTAAAAACTAAGAGCAAAGCGTTACTAAAGTCTAAAGTCTGGATTAATTTACCCTCGCCAAGAATCGAACTTGGATCTACGGCTTAGAAGGCGGTCGTTCTATCCATTGAACTACGAGAGCATGTATTCTGTTATGTCCGTAGCAATCTTAGCGCTAGGAACATTAATGTAATTTGGACCCTGTCCGGTACGACCGGACCGCCTGTCCGGTAAAACCGGACCGCTCTAGCCGTTAATCTAGCGTTTCCATAAATTTCTGAATCATACTTTTGTCTTTCCATTGTTTAATTCTATGTTCTACCTGTCTTGCTTCTTTCAACGTTTGATATTCTTTACTATACAATAACCTCACAGGTCTAACATTTCTGGTGGCTAAACTTTTTCAGTCTTGATGCTGTTTTAATCTTCTAGACACGTCGTTGGTACTTCAAATATAATACCTTCAATTGCTTGTTTCTAAAATATAAACGAATCACAACATATACATTCTTCAAATTTAAATTTGGACCCTAAGGGAGTCGAACCCTTCGCCTCCTGCGTGCAAAGCAGGCGCTCTAGCCAAATGAGCTAAGGGCCCATAAATGATGGGCAACAAATTAATTTCCTAAGCAGTTTGAACTTTCGCCTGTCCGGTGAACAACCGGACCGCTCTAGCCAAATGAGCTAAGGGCCCATAAATGATGGGCAACAAATTAATTTCCTAAGCAGTTTGAACTTTCGCCTGTCCGGTGAACAACCGGACCGCTCTAGCCAAATGAGCTAAGGGCCCATAAATGATGGGCAACAAATTAATTTCCTAAGCAGTTTGAACTTTCGCCTGTCCGGTGAACAACCGGACCGCTCTAGCCAAATGAGCTAAGGGCCCATAAATAGGCAATATTGAATTTGGGGCTTTAGTCCCAAGTTTAAACTTGGGGAGAGTAGGATTTGAACCTACGTAGCCGTGAGGCGTCAGATTTACAGTCTGATGCAATTGACCGCTCTGCCATCTCCCCGAATCAGTCTTTAGTCTGTAGTCTTTAGCCATCAACATTTGTGTTTTGTACTCGACACTTTGTACTCGGTACTCGTCACTGGGCGCTACACGCCTGTTCCTAATGTTCATAAATTCTGCGTAGGAGAACTTGTAGGAATCACACCAAACAAAATCAAAAATCCAATGACTACAACACCAAATCCCAACATGACGTATCAGTTTCTTGTTCATCATAGATTTCTTTCAAATCGACCAACTCTACCAAACATTTCAGCTAATCCGGCAGAATAGAAGATCATTGCTCCTCACAGTCATGCAAACACCAATCAGATAAGAATTTGTTTCACCATTAGAATCATAATAGATAAAGTCCACTAATCCATTACTCTATCGTTCTAACGTTCTATCGTTCCAACGTTCTAAGTAGCGGATAACGGGACTCGAACCCGTGCAAACAGAGCTGAAGTCTGCTATGCTACACCAATTACATCATATCCGCATAAGTTTTTTTCGCAGTATAGTTCGCCACACAAGAAAGTCCCTATAGTCCACCATGATGGGGGAATGGAATAAGGAATTTCTGATTTGGCAACTATATAGTTTCCAATCAAATTTCCCTTTCTTTTGTACAAAAGAAACTATACAAAAAAATCTACGGTACCTAGATATATATTTATGAAATACAAAATCAAGCAATTTTTTCAAGAAAATGGTTGCTCGAAATATCAGTCCTGAATTGACATTTTAATTTAAAATTATTTATTTGTTGGATTTCAATCCCCGCAAAGAAAATAGGAATATGAAGGCATACATGATGAACCCATAAACACAGGCAGGTAGACCCAATACGTTTGTGCATTCTCCTGACAAGGGGCATACTTTCTGAAACAACTCTCCGTAGGAAAGATATCCAGAGAAGAGAAGTCCTGCGATGGAGATATACAAAACTATGGTCAAAGCCAGATTCTTTTTCATGTTTTTTAATCAGAAGTAAACAAGTTTTATTTTCTAAGGTCTAAGCACTAAGTTCTAAGGTCTTCAGTTCTTCACACACTTTCCTAAAAGTACAGCTTTTACATTTTTTTGGACTTGTAGTTCTTTGAAAGTTTTTATGCGATACCGCAATGTTTTGGACGACATCTTGATCTACGATAAATTGTTTCTGATAATCCACATCCTGGATAATCTTTTGGATTACACCATCGATATCTTCTTGAGTCACCTCCCCTCCCAAGACATTCATGCTAGGGAAATAAATTTCATAGGCTTTGATGGCCATATCTCACATTTTTGTACTTCATTTCTTCAAGAGCATCTTGAGGACATACACCTTAAGCTGATCGGCAACTCCGCTAGTCTCAAAACCTTCCTTTCCTGATTTCCAGTCAAGGATGAGATAGGTGTTGTCGTCAAAGATGACACCGAAATCTGGAGACGCGAGAATGGCAACATTCATTAGCTCAGGAATCTTATTTACATTGATCTTCATATTTTCATAATCAGGCACTTTCGGATTTTCTACGAAGACTTGTTTCGCTACCTCGAAATATCTTTTCACCTTATCGTGCCATTCACTATTGAGGAATGCGTCGAAATTTTTAATCACCCTACCGACTATCTCGTCGAGTTTGTCATCTACGTTTTCACCATAGTAATGTTCACTCAGACCGAATTTTTGATCCTTATTATATCCCAACGAAAAATCCCTGTCTTTGGACTGTTGGAATTCTTTTTTCATGATGTCAGTCATTTCATCTTTCAATTTCTGGATCGTATTTTCCTCCACCTTTCCCTGTTTCAATAATCTCAAATAATCTGACAAGATGTGATGCGTTTTTTCTCCCATCCGCATTTCCATGCTTTTCAAGTTTTTCAACAACATCGCTTCTAGTCGTAATTTTTCATTCATGTCTCTGAGCGTGTGCGTGTAGTAATTGAAGAAGTACTTCTTCTGACAGTATTCCAATACCGTAATCCTCGTATTTGACCAGCCCAGGTTGTGGGATCTATTGATATATGCCATGATATATAAGGTAAGAATTTAAAATAATTGAATGCCGCCGTCATTGCGAGCAAAGCGTGGCAATCTACGACAACAGAAAAAACATCATTTTTTTTATACCCACTATATATAGGTATAAAGTCAGCAAAATCAACCAAAAGAAAAAATCGGAAATGAATCCGATTTTTAATTACTAATATCCTCTACCGCAAATCACGTTTGCCTTAAAATTGCTCTCAATGTTCATAAATGGACATCTTTACTGTGCTTGGATACAACAGTTCTCTTTTTATCAAGAGGATGATACATTACATAATGGCTTCACTTTATATGATCTACAACCCATCAATGTCTAAGCAAGAACTTTATTATTTCATCAGGAGAAAACTGCTTCATTAACGTGTAATAATCAGATAAAAGAATGTTTTTTCAAAATATCCTGCTGATTATGTTTTCAGACAGACTCTAAATATGCAGAGCTCGCTTCCTTGATCATTGTTTCAGCTTCTTCCAAGGTTTCTCCATAGCTCACACAGCCAGGCAATTCCAATATTTCTACAGTGTATCATCCTTCAGGCTCTTTGGTGTATATTGCAGTAAGATCCATGATTTTTTCTCGTGAACAATATAAAACAAGAAACTTATACTGATTTCCTTCCAATTTTCAACCTATACCGAGCCGCTTTGAAAATCGTAAAAAATTACGATTTTCAGACGTCGAGGTTATGCTGGCCGCCTACAGAAACTTAAACTTTAAACAAAATGAAAAAGTTTAAGATTTCTAAAGCGGTGTAGTATAAACACAAAAAAAACCTGATCACCGCATCGTAGATCTGTTCGAATTCATGACTGGATTTTCATCTTCTGCCATCTTCAGAGTACATCTTCTGACATCCTCTGTGAAAATCCCGCTTGCACCGTCACTTGATACGGGGCCACCATGAAGGAAGCCGGGAAAAAATTATTCTAGTCCTTAAGACAACGAACGGAATATCCATCATTCTTCTTTCCCCATTTAGCGAACCATTTATATTTATATCCGTTGAAATACGAACCATCGGCGCAATGCAGACCGAATTCTAAATCAATATCTTGAAATCAATCATTCTCACGTACACCGGGAAACGTTATCTTTTCTCATTCTAAAAAATCTTGATAATTTCATGCATATTTTCCCTCTATAATATCTCTATATCTTGTCCATGAAGGCGGTAATTTCTTGCCAGCTTTTTTAGTTTCTCTCAAAGCTGAATCGCAAGTGAATAATTGTTCTCACTTATTACCTCCTTCTAGATATTCTCGAACATCTCATTTGGGATTTTCTTTCACTTTCACCCCATTTGGATCTGTTATCTCCTTCCGGTTTTTCGTGTCCTCAACTCTAAAATTTTTCTCTGCAAGTTCTAAAGAATTCTCTTGTTTTTCCTTAGATTCTTGTTTTTTAGCTTTATCATCATAAAAATCTTCTAGATTTATTTCATCTTCCTTTGGCTCTTTTTTCGGTGTAAAGGGGACATAAACTTTTTTCTCTGTTTTCGTAGAAGTTTGTTTCACCTCTTTTAATGCTTCTTTGATTTCTGGAGCTGACATGGGAATGGGGTAAAAAAAAGTAAAAATAACTATGCTTAATTATACCCCCCTCGAAAAAAAGCAAATATTTTGCCACTTTTTTTGCCAGGTGGGAACTGGTGTTGTAAGGGATTTAGGGAGAAAATCGAGAAAAATTCTCTGAAAACGTTAACAAATCCCTCTCAATCTCCCTTTGTCAAGGGAGAAGCCTTGACTCATTCACCCCTCCTTGACAAAGGAGGGGCCGGGGGTGGATTTGTTAACCAGAGTGGAGAAAAAAGAAAGAAAACCAAACTAAAACTTGAAATCGGAAGCCAATCCACTAAAAGCGAAAACGCACTGAAATAATATTCAGGATTTTTTTATTCTTTTATGATATATGGTTATGTGTCTCTTCAAAAAAGGAAAAAAGTACGTGTACATGTTCGGCGAAGCCGGAACGTCCCCGATCCGAGGGGGTAAAGGCCTTGGCAAAGACATCCTCGGAGGAAAAGGAAAGAACCTTGCAGAAATGGTGAAATTGGGATTGCCTATTCCTATGGGATTTACTATCACGACAGAAACATGTGATATCTACTACAAAAATAATAAGGTCTACCCACAACAAGTAATTGATGAAATAGAGAAAGAACTTTCTAGACTGGAAAAAATAATGGGCAAAAAACTCGGAGACGCTGAAGATCCATTGTTGGTTTCGGTTAGATCTGGAGCGGCTGATTCTATGCCAGGAATGATGGACACGGTTTTGAATCTCGGACTCAACGACCAAGCAGTCGAAGGACTTATCAAAAAAACAAACAATCCAAGATTTGTACGAGATAGTTACAGAAGATTTTTGCAGATGTTCGGTAATGTAGTAATGGAGGTTCCTCACCACGATTTCGAAGAAGCGTTACAAAAAATAAAGAATGCTAAAAATGTAAAACTCGATACTGAACTCGGAGTGGAAGATTTGAAAGAAGTAGTGAAATCATACAAGGCAGTCATCCAGAAAGCTACTGGGAAGATGTTTCCAAACGATGGAAGAGAACAACTTAAGATGGCTATCGATGCCGTATTCAACTCATGGAATAATGATAGAGCAATCGTCTATAGAAAATTGAATGACATCAGGGGTTTGTTAGGAACAGCGGTCAATATCCAGTCTATGGTTTTCGGAAATATGGGAGATACGTCAGGTACAGGAGTTTGCTTCACGAGAAACCCATCAACAGGAGAAAATAAATTCTACGGAGAATTCTTGATGAACGCGCAAGGCGAAGATGTAGTTGCAGGAATCAGAACACCACTCGAAATTGCAGAATTGGATAAAGTTATGCCAGACTGCTACAAGGAATTGGTCAAAATCTACCAAAATCTAGAAAAACATTATAAGGATATGCAAGATATGGAATTCACTATCCAAGAAGGAAAATTATACATCCTTCAGACAAGAAATGGGAAAAGAACAGCTGCTGCCGCAGTCAAAATGGCAGTCGACATGGTAGCTGAAGGACTCATTGATGAAAAGACCGGAGTACTCAGAGTAAAACCAGAACAACTCGATGCCCTCCTCCACAAACAAATAAATCCAACAGCAAAAAAAACAGCTGAATTGATTACCAAAGGTTTGCCTGCTTCGCCAGGAGCCGCTGTCGGTCAAATCGTGTTTACTGCGCAAGCAGCACATGATCAACACGAAGAATGAAAAAAAGTCGTCCTCGTAAGAACAGAGACATCACCTGAAGATATCGTCGGTATGGTTGCTTCACAAGGAATCCTTACTGCGAGAGGCGGAATGACATCTCACGCTGCTGTAGTAGCGAGAGGTATGGGAAAATGTTGCGTCGCTGGGGCGAGCGAAATCGCAGTCGATGAGCATACAAAGGCACTAACAATCAAATGAAAAACATATAAGGAAGGAGATATAATCACACTTGATGGATCAACAGGAGAAGTATTCGCTGGATTACTAGAAACAATGGATCCTGAACTCAGTGGTGATTTTGCTACCTTGATGACACGAGCGGACAAATACAGAACGCTCGGCATCAGAACAAACGCCGACACTCAACATGACTCAGAAGTTGCGAGAAAATTCGGAGCTGAAGGAATCTGACTCTGTAGGACAGAACACATGTTCTTCGCAGAAGATAGAATCAAAGCTGTGAGAGAAATGATCTTATCAGAAGATGTAAATGGAAGAAAAAAAGCATTGGATAAATTGTTACCATTCCAGAAATCAGACTTCATCGGCATCTTCACAGCGATGGAAGGATTACCAGTGACCATCAGATTCTTGGATCCACCACTTCATGAGTTCTTACCTCAAGAAGAGAAGGATATCGTGGAATTGGCAAGAGATATGAACGTTGATTTGGACGCTTTGAAAAAGAAAATAGCTGACCTCCACGAATTCAATCCGATGCTCGGACATAGAGGTTGCAGACTTGTCATCACCTATCCAGAAATCGCAGAAATGCAGACCAAAGCAATCATTCTAGCGGCAATTGAATTGAAGAAACAGAATAAAGTAGTCTTGCCTGAGATCATGATTCCACTCGTGTGATTCAAATCAGAATTGGATTTCAATCTCGATATCGTCCACAAAGTTGCAAAAGAAACTATGGACGCTGAAGGAGTACAAGTAGAATACAAAGTAGGGACAATGATTGAGGTGCCAAGAGGCGCAATCACTGCAGACAAGATTGCCCAAACTGCTGAATTCTTCTCATTTGGAACCAACGACCTCACACAAATGTCGCTTGGATTCTCTAGAGATGATGCAGGCAAATTCATCAAGGAATATGTAGTGAAAAATATATTTGAAAAAGATCCATTCCAGACGTTGGATCAGGATGGAGTTGGTCAATTGATCAAATTAGCAATTGGAAAAGGAAGAAAAACCAGACCAAATATCAAACTTGGAATCTGCGGAGAACATGGTGGAGACCCAGCATCTATCGAATTCTGCCACAAAGAAGGATTGAACTACGTTAGCTGTTCACCATTTAGAGTGCCTATCGCAAGATTGGCAGCTGCGCATGCGGCATTGAAAAATTCATAATTTTAATAGAAAAAAGATGCCTGTCATTGCGAACGGAAGTGAAGCAATCTAGCATCCTTTTTTTGAAAAAAAGAAAACAAACCCTCTAAATCCCCCTTATCAGGGGACACAATTAATTGTTCCTCCTGACTTCAGTCCAGCATAGCTGGATAAGAAGGTGGGACCCCAAAATGTCAGGGTGGAAGATTTGTCCCTACGTCCCGTTTATTGGCTCAGCAATGCCAATGCTCCATTTTCTGGCGCAGAAGCATGATATTTCGCTCTACCGACATCTTTCGTGTCAGCTCTCATCATCATAAGCATCACATATCCTTTACGTTCTTTCATCTGAGGATTCTGCTTAGATTTGATGATACCATGACTTGCAAGTCCGGCTATATGTTTTTCATAGTATGGTTTTCCACCATCATATTTATCGGCGAACAGTAATCTTGAGAAGATAGCAGAGAAATGCGCTCTAGTGACTGGCTCAGTTGGTCTGAATTTTGTAAGCACTTTCCCATTGGTATCAAGTCCCATAAGTCAAAGTTGGCACGACCACATGACATACAATTGTGAATCTCCATCCAATTTCTTGGTATCAGTGAACTTGTCGCATCATTTCTTAGTCGAATCAGGTTCCAATCAAAGAACTCTCATAGCATATCACGCCATCATTATTGCTAAGTTTTTTCTTGTCATAGTAGCCTTCATACCTGCTCTTTGGATCGTAGAAGCCATAGTCAATTTATATTTGTATCCATACAGATATGCTTGATTGAGATCATAAGAATATGGAGAATCCTCGATACTTCCCAGATCAATAATCTCTTCCTCTTCCGACCTCCCAGCTTCTCAATTCTCTTCAGAGCAGTCTCTATCATAATAGCTATCTGAATAATCTATTCCTTCATCATTCGCACCAGGGAGATTAATAGAGTGTGCAGAATCCCGCTTACAATCATCTATGGTTAACGTGAATGATCCGCCACCACCGCCTCATGAAGGAGGAACAATCACACAATTAGCGCCACTAGCTATAGGCGAACCATTACATCGACATCCATCAGGATCACCACACGTCTGAGCATTATATATAGTAGTTCTGTTTCCATCACTAGGAGCGGTAATCACGGTGAAATATGTTAAGTGATCGGTTCTGAAAGTACACATCTTTGCACTATCCAAAATACAAAAAGAATCTGGCGTATTTCACGTCCAGTTAGTCCCATCCTGTGATCTATAGACATTCAAGATTAGACCAGATGTTCCACTACCAACTAAAAAGCTGACAGTAAAATATCAAGGAGGAGTCGCAACCAAACTTGTTCATGTAGCTCCAGCCTGTATAGTCATATAAATAGTTCAATATGTAGGGAGTCATGCTTCACCAGGAGTTGCGGCTGGAGCTCCTACGACAATTGTCGGAGGAACAATCACACCATTCCAATCAGCGCCTGTCACCGTAAATGTTACTCACGAAAACAAAACATATCAACTCAGAGTAGTTGAATAAAAATATGTAGGTAAATCTATTATTTCTCAAGCTCATGCGAGCAAACCACTAGGGAATAATAAACCATTCCCTTCATATAAGGACATATTTGTAATAAGCTCAGCGGTACCTCACTGAATATCCCATATCATTCCAAATAACGAATAGTGACCTTGAACACTTTGAAATTGCAAAGTATCATCAAATGCACCAGTATAGCCGTTATCTCATCGATACTGTACACCTCCCAACAATTTATAAGGAATGCCGGCATAAGTGTGTGTTATTTGACCATAAACATCTCGAGATTGAAATCCTCATGTTGAAATTACATCTCCGCTACAATTAGTGAACAATCCTCCCGTCAATTGCAAATTCGCATACGAACCATTCATTCCACTTAATACAGCCAAAGACTGTTCATCCAACGGTCGCATTCTATTTCCTCTCTGCGGATTGAAATAATATCCTTTGATCTGTTTGAAACAGGTTTTATCTGCATTTCCAGTCATAGAAATGGTTTGCCCGCTAGCGATATCAATAGTCCCATTGATGATAAACAATCCAGCAAAATCATTCCCTCCATATCAAAAATGGACAGAAGAATAATAAGGAGTAGCAATAGTCGAATCGACGAGGAAATTATCAGCTCTGATAGTTCAGATGCCTACCAGTCCAAGCATACCGATGAGAAGCAAAGACGTTAATATTTTTTTGGTCATGATATTTTTTTATTTCAGATAAATTTATTACTTCATTTAATTATTATCGAGTAAATGGAACCCAAGCTGAACCTGTACATCCATAAAAATTATCTCCAGAAAATTTAATCTGTCCTGT
>Ga0210016_1001484_pt1 | contig 21822 bp, 24 predicted proteins | sample CryGeyCG2014_300_FD_185454 | JGI IMG/M metagenome (GOLD analysis project Ga0210016, IMG submission 185454) | Groundwater microbial communities from aquifer - Crystal Geyser CG02_land_8/20/14_3.00 (SPAdes) (version 2) | ecosystem: Environmental > Aquatic > Deep subsurface > Groundwater | place... | reverse complement strand
AATCCAGTTAGAAAGAAATATGTTTACTATCCAGAAGATTGGGAATGGTCATCTGTCTGCAAAATTCCAACCAAGATTAAAATATCTTATCTTTAAGGTTCAGATCAGAGATCTGAACCAGAGATAAAGATTAAAATATCTTATCTTTAAGGTTCAGATCAGAGATCTGAACCAGAGATAATCTATGCCCAAAAAACAAAAGTATTACATCACTACACCCATTTACTATGTCAATGACAAGCCCCACATCGGTCATGCCTATACCACTGTGGTCGGTGATGTTTTGGCGCGCTGGAAAAGGCAGAATGGTTTTGATGTTTTTTATTTGACTGGCACAGATGAACATGGCAGTAAAGTTGCCGCAGCTGCTCAAGCTGAAAATAAGAGCCCGCAAAAATTTTGCGATGAAATTGCTGAAATATATAAAATAAAATGGCAGAACTTAAATATCTCAAATGATTATTTTATTCGGACTACTGATAAAGACCATATTGAGCGCGTTAAGCAAATTTTCAGCCAACTAAAAAATGGCCAGACACCCAAAGGCAATGATGTTATCTATAAAGATAATTATCAAGGTCTTTACTGCACCGGCTGTGAAAAATTTTTAACTGAAAAAGAATTAGTTAATGGCCAATGTCCGGATCACAATAAAAAACCGGAAGCTTTAAAAGAAAAAAACTATTTTTTCCGTCTTTCTGATTACAAAGAAATTATCAGGGAAAAAATTGCCAATGACGAATTTCAAATTTTACCGGTTTCAAGAAAAAATGAAGCGCTTTCCCTGCTTGATTTTGTTGATGATTTTTCCGTTTCCAGAGAATCTGTTGCTTGGGGGATTGAACTGCCTTTTGATCAGACTCAAAAATCTTATGTCTGGGTAGACGCTCTTTCAAATTATATTACCGCGCTTGGCTACCCAAGCGATTTAAAGCTTTTTAAAAAATTCTGGCCAGTTGATGTCCATCTTATGGCCCAAGATATACTTAAATTCCATACTATATATTGGCCAGCGATGCTCATTGCTCTTGGTTTGCCTTTGCCAAAATCTGAATATATTCACGGCTTTTTTACCATTGACGGCCAAAAAATGGGCAAATCGCGCGGCAACGTCATTGATCCTGATGAGTTGGTATCAAAATACGGCGTTGACGCTACGCGCTATTTATTATTATCTCAATTTAGCTTTGGCCAGGAAGCGGATATTCGCGTAGAACGTTTTCCGGAAAAATACAATGCTGATTTAGCCAACGGTCTGGGGAATTTAGTTGCCCGGGTAACGACTCTTATTGAGAAAAACAAACTTAAAATAATCATTAAACAGGGTGGTGATACGAAACTTAAAAAAGAATTTGATCAAAAAATGTCAAATTACAGATTTGACGAGGCTTTAAAAATTCTCTGGGCCGAACTTCGTAAGTGTGATGAAATTATTACCAACACCCAGCCTTGGAAAATAACAGATCATGAAGAATTGAAAAAAATCTTAGCACCCATCGCTCAAGATCTTTTGAATGTGGCCGATTTACTTCAGCCATTTATGCCGCAAACCGCGGAGAAAATTATTAAAATATTAACTGCAGATAAAATAAAGAAAGCACAAGCACTATTTCCTAGAATATAAATATTATAAATTAATTTAAAAAATATGTTAATAGTAGATATTATTCTTCTAATTATAATATTAGGTTTTTTTATTCATGGTTGGCAACAAGGATTAATTAGAACTTTAGCGGGTTTAATAGGGATTATACTTGGTATAATTATTGCAAGTCATTTATATATTCAATTAGCTGACTGGCTAACAGTAATACCATTTTTTGAACATCATGAATCTTTGTCAAAAATTATTAGTTTTATTGCCATCCTTTTTGTTGTTAATGGAATAATTGGTGTTGGCGGTTGGCTTATTGAAAAAACTTTTAATATTTTATCATTTGTCCCATTTCTTAAAACAATTAATAAATTGGCAGGAGGAGTATTAGGTTTAATTAGCGGTATAATTTTGCTAGGAATCGCTATAGTGATTATTACTGCTATCGAAAATCCGTTAACTTATTATCTACTTGGATATCTGCAAGAATCATATATTGCACCATGGTTAGTCACAATCATAGGCCTTTTATCACCACTTTGGCCTGAAGTAATTAAAAAAACAACAAAGATTATTCAGTCTTTACCGTATTACAAGATACCTTTCTAATTCATGCTCATTGATACCCACGCACATCTGAATTTCAACGCCTATAAAGACGACGGATCTGAAGTGATCCGTCGCGCTTTAGATAAAGATATTTGGCTGATCAATGTGGGCTCGCAGTTTGACACCTCAAAAAGAGCTTTTGAGCTGGCGAAAAAATATCCGGAGGGCGTATACGCCGCCATCGGTCTGCACCCCATACATTTGTCCGAGACAGAGGTTGATGAGGAAGAAATAAAATTTAAAAGCCGCGAGGAGAAATTTGATGAAAATAAATATCAAGAATTAATTGATGATGATAGATATAATAAAATAGTGGCTATTGGCGAGATTGGTTTGGATTATTGGCACGAGCCTTCTTTGCTTGCAAAGCAAACAGTGAATAGCTGGAAACAAAAACAGAAGCAAGGATTTTTAAAGCAATTGAATTTTGCAGCTAAAAATAATTTGCCAGTGGTTTTGCATGCGCGGGGGTCAAAGGAAAATCCAGAAGACGCATATCAAGATATTTTGGATATTTTGTCTGGTAGAGACGCGATTAATCGCGTCTCTACCAACGCAAATAAATTTTTTGGCGTTATCCATTGCTTTGGTTCAAGCAAAGAAATGGCGCAAAGATTTTTAGATCTAGGTTTTTATTTGGGTTTTACCGGCATTATCACATACAAAAATGCCGAATCTGTTAGAGAAGTAGTGGCACAAATCCCCTTAGAAAAAATTTTAGTGGAAACAGATTGTCCTTATCTGGCGCCGGAGCCTCACCGGGGTGAACGCAACGAGCCAGCCTATGTTGCATATGTGGCTAAAAACATTGCGGCCATAAAAAACATCAGCTACCAAACGGTCGCTGACATGACAACGCAAAACGTTAAAAGACTATTTGGAATAGATGATCTATAATTATTTAATACCAATATTAATTTCCTTTATTCTGGCTATTTTTTTAACTCCCTTTATAAAAAAGGCTGCTTTAAAATGCAATATCACTGATATTCCCAGTGAACCGCGCAAAATCCAATCCCAGCCAACGCCACTTCTTGGCGGCCTGGCAATCTATTTTTCATTCCTAATTGCTCTGTTAATTTCCTGGTCTTGCGGCTGGCTGAATGATGGCATAATCCAAACCAGCCAGATTTTAGCTATTATTTTAGGCGGATTAATGATAGTGATTGTCGGCTTTTTTGATGATAAATATAATATCAGAACTAAATCTTTTATCGGGCCAATTTTAGCCGCAATTCTAGCCGTCGCTCTGGGCATAACTGTGACATACATCACCAATCCCTTTATGGTTGGCACAGGGCCATACGGCCGTTCATTATTTTATTTTTCAGGCGCTATCGGCCCCATATTCAGTTTTTTTTGGCTTTTGGGCATGATATATACCACTAAGTTTTTAGACGGATTAGACGGTCTGGTATCAGGCATTGGCGCCATCGGCGCTCTAATTCTATTCATTGTCAGTTTATTCTGGGATGTGCCTCAAAGCGGCACTTCAATTTTAGCTTTAATTTTAGCCGGCAGTTGTCTCGGTTTTTTAAGATATAATTGGCATCCAGCCAAAATTTTTCTCGGCGAATCTGGTTCTGTTTTTATCGGTTTTATGCTCGGCGTGCTGTCAATAATTTCCGGCGCTAAAATCGCCACCGCGCTTTTAATTATGGGTATTCCAATTCTTGATGTTGCCTGGGTTATTCTGCGCCGTATTTTTAAAGAACATAAAAGTCCTTTCGCCGCTGATGCCAAACACTTGCATTTTCGTCTTTTGCAAGTCGGCTTTTCTCATCGCGGAGCAGTTCTTTTTCTTTACTTACTGACAATCATTTTTGGCACTTCATCACTATTTCTTCAGAGTACCTACAAAGTTATTGCTCTATTTATTCTTATTATTGTTATGTTTGCCTTAGCAATATATTTAGTAGTAAAATACAAAAAAACATGAAAAAAATATCTTTAATATCTTTAATATCTTTAATATCTTTAATATTTTTCATTTCCTGCACCCGCGATTCATCAGAAGAAAACATAAAAGATTATATTACTATAAATGATCACAAAATTTTCATCGAAATCGCAGATACGTCGGAAAAAAGAGTGCAAGGCCTGTCAAACCGCGACTCACTGCCCGCAGACCACGGTATGCTGTTTGTTTTTGGCACTTACCAAAAACCGGCCTTTTGGATGAAAGATATGCGTTTCCCTATTGACATAATTTGGATAAAAGATGATACTATTATTGGTTTTGAGCAGAATGTTCTGCCTGAAACTTATCAACAAGGCTTAACTTTTACACCTTTAACACCTATTAATAAAGTCTTGGAAGTTAGTGCTTTTTTTATTAAAAACAACAAAATAAATATAGGACAGAAAATAAGATAAGGAGGTAATTGTTATGAGTAAAAGGAGTAAGAGCTTCTTCTTTTTTGAACTAGGAATAAATCACGGAATTAGAGGGGTAAGAAGTAAATCACGATGCCTGAATAAAAATTGTGATTACAGAAGGGGACTCAGAATGGGGAGACGGTTAAGAGAACTTGGATTGAGAGGAAAAAACATTAGGGTTAAAGTCGAGGGGTGATGACCAAACTCCATTTTTTGATTTTAAGGGCTGTGCCAGAGAGCATGGTCCTTTCTTTTTTCCCAAATATTTGATATAATTTACTTAAGGTAATTTATGGCCGTTCAGTTGGTAGAGTAAGAGGGAAACTGTGTAACATCAATTAACAATTAAAGATTTTTTTTATGCCCAAACGTCTGATACTCAAGCTTTCCGGCGAATTGTTTCGTTCGGAAGAAATTGCTTTGGATTTGAATAAAACCAAGGCCGTGGCCGAGGAAATTATTAAACTTAAAAAAGATTATGAAATCGGCATTGTTTTCGGCGGCGGCAATATTTTTCGCGGCCGGGATGTTTCCGATGTCAAATTAAATATGGGCACGGCGCATTATATCGGCATGACTGCCACTTTGGTGAATGCCTTGGCGCTCAAAAGTATTTTTGATTTATTGGGCGTTGCCAGCCGGGTAATTTCCTCCTTGAATTTTTCCGAGGTGATTGGCATCAGCAATAAATTTGACTTAAACAGGTATTTTACTAGCGGCGAAATAATTATTTTTGCCGGTGGTACGGGCAATCCTTTCGTTACTACTGATACTGCCGCGGTTATTCACGCCTTGGAGATTAAAGCGGAATTTATTTTAAAAGGCACTAAGGTTACTGGCGTTTATGATCTCAATCCCAACCTGCATCCCCAAGCAACGCAGTACAAAAAATTATCCTATCAGGCATATCTCCAAATTCCGGCGGCAACGATTCTAGATAAAGTGGCCGCCACCATGGCCGAAGAGCATCATTTGCCGATTTACATTTTTAAATGGGGCAAAGACATGCTGAAAAAAGCTGCTAAATTCAAAGCTAACGGCACACTAATTAACTAACTAAAAATTCCAGATATCTTGCAATTTTTTTATTTCAAAACTCGCCGCGGGCTCAAACAGTTGAAGCAAAAAAATTGCAAGATATCTGGAATTTCACAAGTAAATATATGAAAAGACTAGCCATCAACGGTTTCGGCCGCGTCGGCCGCGCCGCTTTCAAAATTGCTTTAAATAGCAAGAATCTGCAAGTGGTCGCCATTAATGATCTGACTGACACAAAAACTTTGGCGCATTTGCTAAAATACGACACAGTTTATGGCATTTATGACAAAAAAGTTGTCTATGATGCTCATCATCTTATAGTCAATGGCAAAAATTATCCGGTTTATGCCATACCAGAACCAAAAAAACTTCCCTGGAAAAAACTTGGGATAGATGTTGTGCTTGAATGCACCGGCAGATTTGTTAAAGATAATGATGCCTACGCTCACATAAAAGCCGGAGCAAAACGGGTTATTTTATCCGCTCCTGCCAAGGGCGAAGGCGAAGTGGAAACATGTCTTCTGGGCGTTAACGATAAAAATATAACCAAGCAAAAAGTTATCTCAAATGCTTCCTGCACTACCAATTCCATCGGTCCGATTACAGCGCTGATAGACAAAAAATTTAAAATCCAAAAGGCTTTTTTAACCACTGTTCATTCATATACGGCGGACCAAAATATTGTTGACGGTCCGCATAAAGATTTGCGCCGTGCCCGTGCTGCCGCCCAAAATATCGTGCCCACTTCAACCGGCGCCACGATTGCCATTACCAAAATTATGCCTCATTTAGCCGGTAAATTTGACGGCATTGCTTTGCGCGTGCCAACAATCTGCGGTTCGCTTTCAGATCTGACTTATATTGTTGAAAAAAATACTGACGCCCAAACAGTCAATCAACTGCTAAAATCAGCCAGCCAGAAATCGCTTAAAGGGATTATCAGTTATTCTGAAGAGCCGCTAGTTTCAAGCGATATTTTAAAAACAAGCTACTCCGCCATAGTTGACGGGCTTTTAACCAAAGTCATTGACGGCAATCTGATAAAAATTTTTGCCTGGTATGACAACGAATGGGGCTACGGCAGTCGGTTGGTGGAAATGGCGGAAAAAATTATTTAATTGAAAATTATATTTATGCCTAAATTAGTGATAGATATTGAAACAGTCGGAAAAAATATGGATGGTCTTGATAATATTTCCCAAGACTATTTTAAGCATTGGGCAGAAAGCGAGGCAAATGATGAAGCCAAAACGGAATTTGAACTTAAGAAAATTGAAGATGGCTTTAGCTTTTCGCCCCTGACAGCCGAAGTAGTCTGCATTGGCATGTTTAACCCGGATAGTAAAAAAGGCGTGATGTACTACCAAAATCCAGCCGAACCGCATAAAAAGTTTGAAGACCAGAATGTGCAAATTGAAGCGATGAGCGAAGCGGATATGCTAAAAAAATTTTGGGATTATGTTAAATTATATGATGAATTTATTACCTTTAACGGCCGTGCTTTTGACATACCCTTTCTAATAATTCGTTCAGCCGTTCATCAAATAAAGCCCAGTAAGAACTTAATGTCCAATCGCTATTTATCTAACCAGTTCACTGGCGCCAGACATGTTGACCTGCAGGACCAGCTCAAATTCTACGGCGCAGTCTATGGCCGGGGATATAACCTGCACATGTATTGTCAGGCATTGGGCATTAAAAGTCCCAAGAGTCAAGGAGTTTCCGGCGCGCACGTTAAAGAAATGTTTATTAATGGCCGTTACGACGACATCGCTCGCTATAACATTAATGACCTCTACGCCACTGCTGAACTTTACAAAATCTGGCAGGAATTTATAAATATATGAAGACCACGGCGGTTGTCCCAGTCTATAATGAAAATCCAGATAAACTAAACTCATTTTTAAATGAGCTAAAAAGTTATGTAGATGATATTGTGGTAGTTGACGACGGCTCGTTAGCGGCAATTTCCAATTTCCAATTTCCAATTTCCAATTTATCGTTACTTCGTCACGAGCTCAATCGCGGTCAGGGTGCTGCTTTGCAAACCGGCACAGATTATGCCATTAAACACGGCGCGCGGATTATTGTCCATATTGATGGCGACGGACAACACAAACCCGAAAATATTCCGAGTCTAATAAATCCGATTAAAGAAAATAAAGCAGATATTGTTTTTGGCTCAAAATTTTTAGACAAAACTAATCATATCCCCTGGACGAAAAAACATCTCATCATTCCCATTGCCAGAATTATAAACTACATCTTTACCGGCTTAAAACTGACAGATGTTCATAACGGCCTGCGGGCGTTTACCGCCAGCGCGGCAGATAAACTGCCAATCACCCAAAACCGCATGGCTCATGCCAGCGAATATCCATATTTAGTTAAAAAAAATAAATTAAAATATATGGAAGTGCCAGTCAAAGTAGTTTATGAAAATTATGGCCAGGGAGTCAGCGCCGGCTTTAAAATATTAAAAGAGCTCATAACAGAAAAAATTATTAAATAAATTTTATGAACCTTATCCAGATTTTAGCTATTTTTTTTGTGCTCTTCGCCGTCTCAAGAGTCGCCCTTAAATTTCAACGTCGCGAACTAAAAATCGCCGAGTTTTTAATGTGGCTCGTTTTTTGGCTGGCCGTTGGTGTGGCTTTTATCACTCCGGAATCTCTGACTAAAATAGCTAATATTCTCGGTATTGGCCGCGGCGCTGATTTAGTTTTATATCTTGCCGTTGTCGTAGTTTTCTACTTAATGTTCCGTATTTTTATCAGACTTGAAAAAATGGAAAGAGATATTACTAAAGTGGTCAGAAAAAATGCATTGGAAAAAGAAATTTACCCTGAAGCCGACTTTACGTCGACTGAAGGGTCCCATGACAAGAAATAATAATCATGGGATTCTTCATTCCGCTTCGCTTCATTCAGAATAAATTCTATGAAAATCTATATTATTATCGCCACTTGGAATTCCGAAAAATATTTGTCGGATTTATTTTTGTCTTTGCACGATATGGATTATCCCAAAGACAGCTGGCATCTGGTTGTGGTTGACAACGGCTTGCGCGACAAGACCAGCGATATTATCGGCCAATGGCAGGTCAAAATGCACAATTTTGACAAGGTTATTTATAACGAAGAAAATACAGGCTTTGCTGCTGCTAATAATCAAGGCATAACATTTGCGCTTAAAAATAATCCGGATTATATTGTTCTGCTAAACGATGATACGATTGTTGAACCGAATTGGCTGAATATGATTATAAAAGAAATGGAACAAAATAAAAGTATTGGTTTGGCTCAACCCTTAATTACCAGATACCCTGAAATAAATAAAATCAACACCTTTGGCAATTCGTATCAATATCTTGGTTTTGGCTTTTGCCATGGAGAAGGGGAGAGCAGCAATAGTTTTGACGTCAAATCATACCAGCCGGCTTATCTTTCATTCAGCGCAGTTATTATCCGCCCGGAAGTTTTCAGACAAATCGGCTTGCTGGACGAAAATTATTTTTCCTACCACGAAGATTCTGATTTTTGCTTCCGTGCCAGATTACAGAATTGGAATTTGCTCGCTGTCAAAGATGCCATTGTCCATCATCACTACAAATTTCCAGTCAAAAAAAATAAAATCAGATATTTCTGGCTGGAAAAAAACCGCTATTATTTGATTCTCAAATTTTTTAAGCTAAAAACATTATTGCTTATCACGCCAGCTTGCCTTTTCATGGAAATCGGTCAAATATTTTTTTCAATTATCCGCGGCTTGTTTATTCAGAAAATCAGAGCATATTTTTGGATTTTAAAAAACTTTGATAAAATATTGACAGTTCGTAAAAAAATCCAGCAAACCCGTAAATTTGCTGATAAAAAATTATTTGATTTTATGACCGGCAAAATTGAATTTCAGGAATTTAAAAATCCACTATTAATATACATTGCCAATCCAATTTTAAATTGGTATTTTAAACTAATTAAAAAATTTATATGAAAAAAGGAAAATTAATTGTCATAGAAGGTATTGATGGCAGCGGCAAAACAAGTCAAACCAAATTACTGATAAAAAAGTTAAGAAAGCAAGGCAAAAAAGTGAAAACAATTCATTTTCCGCAACATGGACAAGGAGTGTTCGGCAAGCTGGTTGATGCTTATTTAAAAAACCAATTTGGCCCGGCGCCAAAATTAGATTATCGTCTCGCCTCCACTCTCTACGCGCTAGACAGATTTGAAGCGAAAAATAAACTTGAAAAATGGCTCAAGGCTGGATATTGGATAATACTTGACCGTTATACCGAATCAAATTTTGGTCACCAAGCAGGAAAAATAAAAAATAAGAATAAAAGATTAGAAGTTATCAAATGGCTTTATGATTTAGATTACAAAGTTTTACAGAACCCAAAACCAGATTTGGTAATATTTCTTGATGTCCCAGTGAATTGCGCAATAAAGCTGATGAAAAAAATGGACAAAAAATATGACGGGCATGAAAGTGATCAGCAATTCTTAAAAAACTCCCACACTGCTTACTTAGACGCAGTAAGAATGTTCAAATATTGGCAATCAATTAAATGCGTTAAAAACAATAAGTTATTGACAATTGACGAAATTCATAATAAAATTTGGAATACCCTATGAAACAAACTAAATACAAACCGACTATCGGTCTGGAAATCCATGTTCAGCTTAAAACCAAAAGCAAGCTGTTTTGCGCTTGCGCCAATGATTCTTGGAAAATCGGGTTGGAAGAGTTAAAACCAAACACCAATATTTGTCCTGTTTGCACAGCCCAACCAGGCAGTTTGCCTGTGATTAATAAAAACGCCATTAACATGGTGGTTAAAGCCGGCCTAGCTCTTAATTGTCAGATAGCCGAGCATTCAAAATTTGACCGCAAAAACTATTTTTACCCCGACCTGCCCAAGGGTTATCAAATTTCACAGTATGATCAGCCGCTTTGCGCCAATGGCTATCTTAAAATTAACGGCCGTAAAATTGACATTACTCGCGTTCATCTTGAAGAAGATACAGGCAAATTAATTCATCCGGCCGGAGCTGATTATTCACTGATTGATTTAAACCGCGCCGGTGTGCCTTTAATGGAAATGGTTACCGAGCCAGATATTCATTCTGCCAAGGACGCCAAAGAATTTTGCCAAAGAATTCGGCAGATTTTCCGCTATCTGGATATTTCTGACGCTGATATGGAAAAATCTCAAATGCGCTGTGAAGTAAATATTTCTCTGTCGAATAGGCAAGAGCGTCCCGATGTAAAATCGGGATCCCGAGCTAGCCTCGGGATTAAAGTTGAAGTCAAAAACTTAAATTCTTTTAAAGCAGTTGAACGTTCAATTGAATATGAGTTTATTAGGCAATCAAAACTATTAGAGCAAGGCAAGCCGATCATCCAGGAAACCCGCGGCTGGGACGAACGCGGACAGCAGACATTCTCCCAGAGAGAAAAAGAAGAATCGCATGACTATCGTTATTTCCCGGAACCGGATTTGCCATTATTAGAATTTGATAAAAAGTATATTGAAAAAATAAAAGCTCAATTGCCAGAACTGCCTGATGCCAAATTGGCGCGTTTTCAAAAGCAATACGGATTTTCAGTCAGCGACGCCAAGTTGCTCATCAGCAGCGGAGACATAGCCGCCTTTACGGAAAATGTTATGAGCGAACTGCGCGCTTGGCTGGTTGATTTAGATGAAATTAAGTTAAGCGATGACCAAGCTTGGGATGAATATAAAATAAAATTAAGCAAGTTGACAGCTAACTGGTTAATTAATAAACTTCAAGGCATCATGGCCGCCAAGAAAATCAGCTTTGCTAGTTTAAAAATTACTCCGGAAAATTTCGCCGAATTTATCACCCTTATTTACAAAAACAAAGTAAATTCAGTCAATGCCCAAAAAATATTAATAACTATGGTTGACACTGGCGCTGATCCCACCAATATTCTTGAAGACCAGGGCATGCATTTGATGGAGGATGTCGGCGACCTTGAGCCGATTATTGATCAGGTCATTAAAAATAATCCCGACCAAGTCGCCGTCTTTAAAGCAGGCAAAACCGTTTTGTTAAGATTTCTTATCGGGGCGGTAATGAAAGAATCCCGCGGCAAAGCTAACCCCCAAATGGCTGAAGACATTTTATTACAAAAATTAACTTAGAATAAACTAACCTTAAGAACTATGAAGAAAAAAATCATCATCGCCCCCATTATTGTTATTTTTATTATTGTCATTATAGTTGTGGTTATGTCAGGTAAAAGTAAACCCGAATATGTGACTGCGCCGGCTGAAATCGGCAATGTTGTCCAGTCAGTTGATGCTACCGGTGTCGTTTCTTCGGCTGAAGATATTGAATTAAATTTTAAAATCACTGGCCTGATTTCATCTATTCATGTTAAAAAAGCGGATAAAGTTTCCGCTGGCCAAATTCTGGCCGCACTGGATGCCGGTGCTTTGAATAGCCGGGTGGCTGACGCCCGAGGCGAACTGCTGGAAGCCGGGGCTAACCTTAAAAAGGTGCTGGCCGGCTCAACCCCGGAAGATGTCAAAATTTCTGAAATTACCGTTGAGCAAAAAAAACAAAATTTAAATTCAGCTCAAAATAATTTGGACAATTTGAAATTACAGCGCGATACAGAACTGCAAAACCTGAAAAATACAGCTATCGTTACCTTTAATAATGAACTCATTGATGCTGAATCAGCCATGGAAACAGTTGACCAGACGCTTGATTCAGCAGATGCCCAAGAAACCCTGGGTATTTTAAAAAGCGGTGCAGTTGATAAAGCCGAAGAGAGCCAGGTTGTCGCCGAGACTGCAGTTGCTCAAACCAAGCTGGCAGTGGCCAGCATTATCAGATCGTCTACGGACGCGCAAGTTCTGACAGCGATTAATCAAGTAATGGCGGCCCTGGATGATGTCAGAGCCTGCCTGTCAGATGTTTTTGATGTTTTGCAAAACACCATTATCTCAAGTAGCTTAAGCCAAACAGAGCTTGATGCGCTGATTTCAGGTATTCAAACCGAGCAGACTACTATTTCTACCTCAAAAATAAATATCCAGACAGCCGAATCAAATTGGACTAACAAAATCGTTTATTATGCTGACCAAATCACTAAAGCAGAGGATGAGGCGGCCGCAGCCGAAGACAGCTTTGAATTAGCCCAGGCACAGTTAGCCTTGAAAGAAGCCCAGCCGCAAGATTATGACATTACTGCCGCCAACGCCAGGGTGACTAAAGCCGAGGCCAGTCTTGCTCTGGCTCAAGCCAATCTGAACGACACAATTATCCGTGCGCCAGTTGCCGGCACAATCATGGAAATTAATAGTAAAATTGGCGAATCAACTTCACTGGCTACCCCAGTGATCAAAATGATAGGGGAGTCAGAGCTAGAAATTGAAGTTGATATTCCGGAATCAGACATTACCAAAATTGAAGTCGGTCAGTCAGCAGAAATTACGCTTGATTCTTTCAGCGATGACAATTTATTCAGCGGCACAGTCACCTTTATTGACCCGGCCGAAACTGTTATTCAAGATGTTGTTTACTATCAAGTTACAGTTCAATTTTCAGATGGCCAAGATAATATCAAGCCGGGCATGACCGCCAATGTGACTATTAAAACCAAAGAAAAATCAAATGTTCTCCGTGTGCCGCTCCGTTCAGTCAAGCAAAACAATGGCGATAAAATTGTTGAAATGTTAGAGGGCGAACAAATTAAGGAGCATCCGGTTACCAGCGGCCTGCGCGGCGACGAATATTATGAAATCCTAGATGGCCTGTCAGCAGGCGAACAAGTAATAACTTTTATAAAAAATGGAAAATAAAAATTTGATAAACATCCACAACATCTATAAACATTTTGAGACTGATGAAGTTGTGACTAAAGTTTTGCATGGCATTAGTTTTGAAATAAGCCACGGTGAATTTGTGGCCATCATGGGCCCATCAGGTTCGGGCAAATCAACCCTTATGCACATTCTCGGTTTTCTTGACCGTCCCACATCAGGCGAATATATTTTTGAAGGTGAAAATATTACAGAATTTAATGATAATAGGTTAGCCGAACTGCGTAATAAAAAAATTGGTTTTGTTTTTCAAGCTTTTAATCTTCTGCCCAGAACATCTGTCCTGGAAAATGTCATTCTGCCGCTTCAATATTCAAAAGATCATCCGGATAAAAAAGGAGCGGCGACTAAAGCCTTAAAAGCAGTTGGTTTGGAGCATCGTTTAGACCATCTTTCTAATCAGCTTTCAGGCGGTGAAAAACAACGGGTGGCCATTGCCCGCGCTCTGGTTAATGACCCGGAAGTCATTTTTGCCGATGAACCGACTGGCAATCTTGATTCCCAGTCCGGCCAGCAGGTCATGGAAATTATTCTTGAACTTAACAAAAAAGGCAAAACTATTATTATGGTCACCCACGAAAAATATACCGCTGAAACGGCTAAAAGAATTCTTTCAATCAAGGATGGCCTGCTGGTTTCCGACACGGCGGTAAAAAACAGGGTTGATGTGCGCAATGGACTAATTAAATAATTTTAAATTTTAAATTACAAATTTTAAATCAATTTTAAATGCTTAAATTTAAAAATTTTATAATTTTATTTAAAATTTAAAATTTGTAATTTAAAATTTTAGCATGTCTTTATTCTCCGCAATCCGTTTGTCATTGAATGGCCTTCGTACTAATAAGAAAAGGTCTTTTTTAACTATGCTCGGTATTATTATTGGCGTTGGTTCGGTGATCGTTATTATTTCTGTCGGCGCTGGCGCCCAGAGTCTTATCATTAATGAACTTTCCAGTTTTGGCACGGATATTTTTGCCGTGACACCGGGCGCCGCTCAAGAAGATGGTCCGCCAGCGTCAGTCATGGGTATCACCGTCACTACTTTAAAGCTAGAAGAAGTTGATGATCTTAAAAAAATTCCGCATGTGATAGCTGTCACGCCATACGTCAGGGGGATTGATACTGCCACTTATCAAAACCAAAAAACTGAAGCCACTTTTCTTGGCGTCAATGCCGATTTTTTATCAGTGGAAACCGGCGCTGTCATTGCCGGCCGATTTTTTACGGAAGAAGATGTCAGAAGCATGGCCAAAGTCGCCGTTCTTGGCCAGACAGCCAAACTGGATCTTTTCGGCGAAAGCGATGCCATTGGCCAAGATATAAAAATTAAAAAACATAATTTTAAAGTCATCGGAGTCCGCGAACCTTTGGGCACAGTTGCTTTTGAAAATAAAGATGAACAAATCTATCTGCCGGTGACTACCGTGCAAAAATTACTTTTAGGCATCAATCATATTTCTCTTATCCGCGGTAAAGTAGATAAATCAGAAAATTTGCCTTACGTTTTGGAAAGTGTGAGCGCTACTATCCGTGAAAACCATCATATTACCAATCCGGAATATGATGATTTTTCAGCGCGCTCCATTGATCAAGCCCTTGATGTTATTGGTTCAGTGACTGATGCCATCCGTTTTTTTCTGGCTGGTATCGCTGCTATTTCACTGCTGGTTGGCGGCATTGGCATTATGAATATCATGCTCGTCAATGTTACTGAACGGACTAAAGAAATTGGTCTTAGAAAGTCAGTGGGCGCCACTAGATCTAACATTTTAAGGCAATTTTTGGCCGAATCAACCACCATTACTTTATTTGGCGGGCTGCTCGGCATTATCGGCGGCGTTTTATTTTCCTGGCTTGTTGCGCTTGGCGCTTCGGTCGCTGGTTTTAATTGGGATTTTATCGTGACCATCCCTTCAATTCTCCTCGGCTTAACCGTTTCTGTCGCCGTAGGTATTATTTTTGGCTCATATCCAGCCAACAAAGCAGCCAAACTTGAGCCGATAGAAGCGTTAAGAGCAGAATAATTTTTAATTTTGTAATTTTTAATTTTATAAATAATTTTTAAATCTAAATTTTTATTTTTTAAAAATTAAAAAATTCTATGCAATTTGCCCGCAACATTACTATCGCCTCCAAAATATTCAAAAGGCATCGTACCCGCACGGCGCTTTCTGTTTTGGGTATCACCATTGGCATTATGTCCGTGATCGCCATTATCAACGCCGGTGAAAGTCTTAAACAATTTATCATGAACCAAGTTGAAGTTTTTGGCACGGATTATATTGAAGTAGAAGTAAAAGTCCCCAATACATCGCAACAATCAACGGCCAATGCCGGCGGCCTTGTCCAGGGCATTGAAATCACCACCCTAAAAATTCAAGATGCGGATAAAATCAAGGAGCATCCCAATATCAGCCAGGTTTATTCAGCCGTCCTTGGCCAGGAAGTCGTTAGCTTTGAAGGAGTGAATAAAGTCGGCATGCTTTGGGGGGTGACTGATGGTTTTTTTGCCGTTGATAAAACTGACATTAAAGACGGCCGTGCCTTCACTGACGAGGAAGATAAATCTCTAGCCCAAGTAGTCATCTTAGGTGATAAAATAAAGCAGGACTTGTTTGGCGATGAAGATGCCCTTGGCAAAAGAATTACAATTAACCAGAGAAAATTTAAAGTCATTGGCGTCAGGGAAAATATTGGCGTTGGCTCTTTTATGAGTTTTGACGATATGATTATTATGCCGTTGCGCACTCTCCAGAAAAAAATTCAAGGCATTGACCATATCACTTTTATTATGGCGAGTGTTAAAAATATGGATAACGTTGACCAAACTACCGCTGATATTATCAGTATTATGCGCGCCGAGCATGAAATCACTGACCCGAATAAAGATGATTTCACGGTGATGAGTTCCCAAGAAGCCATGGCGATGATGGACACCATTTTCAACGGCTTAACAATTTTTCTTGTGGCTATTGCCGCCATCTCTCTGATTGTCGGCGGTGTCGGCGTGATGAATATTATGTATGTTTCAGTGCTGGAACGGACTTATGAAATAGGTTTGCGCAAATCAGTCGGCGCAAAGAATTCCGATATTCTGGAGCAATTTCTTAGTGAGGCGATTCTCATTACCTCGCTTGGCGGTGTCATCGGCGTTATCCTCGGTATTTTTCTGACGCTCATCATTTCCCTGGCCGCCTCATCCCAAGGTTTTGCTATCGGTTTTGTCGTTTCAATTCCAGGTATCTTTGCCGCCCTAATATTCATAATTTTTACCGGCCTTTTTTTCGGCATCTATCCAGCCAAACACGCCGCTGCTCTTGACCCGGTTGAAGCCCTGCGCTATGAATAGCCTAGCTGTCCAGAATGTGTTGGGCTAATACAAATTGTTTGACTTTTTGATAATAATAGTATATACTCTGGATAAGAGTTAAAAAATAAAGAATTATGGTTAATAAAAAAAACAAATACAATTTTTCCGTGATTATTGAAAAAGATGAGTCCGGGTATTATATTGGCAGAGTCCCTGATTTACGAAGTTGCTATACTCAAGCTAAAACATTGCCTGAACTTTATAAACGACTTGAAGAAGTAGTCAGTCTTTGTTTAGATGTTGAAGATAATTTTTTTAAACAAAAAATACCACAAAACCAATTTATTGGGTTTCAAAGATTAGAGGTTGTTAAATAAATCTTATGCCTAAATTAAATACAATTTCAGGCAAAAAGATGATTAAAATTTTAAAACTGCTCGGTTTTAGAGAAATCCGTTCCAACGGTAGTCATCATTTTTTCTTTAATGAGCAGACTAGAAATACCGCTACCATTCCAATTCATGGAAACGAAGATCTGGGCAAAGGAATTTTAAAGCAGATTTTACAAGACATAGAGTTAAGTGTTGAAGAATCCCACATTCAATTTGCAAGTGCAACTTTGTGGATAAATGATTTTAATAAATAATGGTTCATAGTTTTGATTTTAATTTGTTCATTTCAATAGTGAACGCTTCATTTGGGGTTTTGTAACCCAGTAACTTTACCGGCCGGTCGTTAATCAGATTTTCCACTCGTTGGATTTGTCTGGCGGTTAGCTGGCTAAGTTCGGTATCCCGTGGCAAATAATATCTCACCAGTCCGTTTCTGTTTTCATTGGTGCCTCTCTGCCAAGAAGAATAAGTTTTGGCAAAGTAGAATTTCATGCCAATGGCGCCAGTAACGGCCTCGTGGCGAGCAGCTTCCTTGCCATTATCATAAGTCATGGTTCGTCTGGCTTGCTCCGGCAATGGCCGAAGTCGCTTAATCAGTATTCTTGATTTTTCTTCAGCTGTCAGATTGCGCGGTCTGGTGATAATCACTTTTCTGGTTTTGCGCTCAACTGAGGTGGACAGGGCAGATCGATGGCGATCATAGACCACATTATCCCCTTCCCAATGACCGAATTGTCTTCTTTTCTCAATAAATTTAGGCCTTTTAGTAATATCAGTTCGATTAGGAATTTTAGTTTCTGTTCTGTGTTTACGTCCTTTCTTGTGATGTCTGATACGGTGGGTCCTTCTTAGATACTGCCGCAGATTGGCTTTCCTGCCTTCCAGACTGTAAATGAATTGATAGATGCTTTCCTGATTCAGATACGAGTCTTTGAGCTCCTTTAACCGACCGGCAATCAAATCTGGAGACCAGCCACGCTTGAGACGGTAAAGAATTTTCCGTTTCAATTGGGGCTGTTTATCTAGATAACGCTCTTTGCGATTCAATTTTTTACGCTTTTCTGCCTTGCGGCCGGCTGTATCCGGCAAATACTGATGGAATTTCCGATGGCTGTTACGTTTAATTTCCCGACCGATGGTTGATTTGTCCCGACTAAGGCGATTGGCTATCTCGACATTAGTCAGCCCTTTTTCCTTGAGCAGATAGATTCGGTCGCGCTCTTTCTCCCCAAGTTGTTTGTAATTTGTGTTATTCATACAACCTTGAGTATATCACTCAAAGTTGCACTTCTAAATTGATTTTACCAATATGAAAAATTAAGAAGAAAAATTTAAAAATAACATTCCAACACGCAAAATTTTCCAACGGCATCATGGCCGTTTTTTTGGTGTTAGGAATTTATAAACCTCATAAAAGTTGATTTTAAAATTACTCTATGCCAAACAAAATCAAAACGAAGGCATAACCTTGTTTGGCCAGATGGCTTTAGAAAATGGTTTAGTTGACAAAATTGGCGGACAAAGCGAAGTTGAAGAATATCTGAAAGAAAAAATTGGCGAGGATGAGGAAATCTGTTGGTAAATACGATTACCGCGAAAATAACATTAAATATGCGATTAATTTAGAACTATTGGAAATACACATAAAAACCCGAGTATCAGAAACATTCGGGTTTAATCATTTTAAAAAATTAGTCAAACCTAAATACCCAGATTTTATCGTTAATATTAAATTCCTCGTCAGCAATCTCTCTGGCTTGTCCAACTCTTTTTTTAGCGTCAAGCCAATAATCATTGATCACAAAATAAATTCTTGCCACTCCAGTCAATTTTCGCGCTTCCTCAATATATTCTAAACTTGGTCCATTATAGACCATTTTTAAATAAATATTATATAAAGGTGATGATGTCGGAATGGGATAATAAAATAAATTTGGAATTTGGAATTTGGCATTTGAAATTGTGTAATATTTTTTAAATCCGAATTCTTGAAGACTCGCCGCCGCCGTTGATTGATTTGCCAATACCACAAAATTTTTTTCAGCCCCATCAAGATTAATCGCGCGTACTGCCTCAATATCCGCCTTACTGACTGAAAATCCGCGATTTTTTTCAAAAGCATCTACATGGGGATAATTTAAATACAAACCAATAGTCAATATTCCAGCCACTAAAACTATAACCATATATCTCCCGGCTTTTAAATTATTTATTTTATCTAAAATATAATAAACTCCCAGCAAAAACACTGGCGCTAAAACAAGTAAAATTATCTGCCCCAGTCTTTTGACAAATTCAGCCTGTTCATAATCAATCACTGCCTTGAATTCAAAAAAACTTAATAAAATTAGATTAATTAATAAAACAACTAACAACTTACAACTAACAACTAGTAGTTTTTTATTGCCAGTTTTAATTAAATAATAAATTCCAGCTATAATAATCAAAATAAATAATATAATCCAGTTGTATTTAATCAAATAAATCAGATGATACACAGAATAAAACGGCAGATAAGAAAATATGTTTTCAAACAATCCTCTTAAATTAGAAAAATTATTAAAACTAAACTTAATCTTAAAATCAGAAATTAATGAGCCAAAAATAAAAAATAGAGGAATTAAAATACTGGCTAAAATATAAAATAGTTTTTTAAAATTTTTAACTCCCGCTAAAATCAATGCCGGAATGCCAGCCAAGGGGTGAATTAAAAATATGATTATGACTAAAAACCACGTCAGATATTTATTAATATTATTGAATAACAAAAATATTAAAATTAATAAAAATAAATTGGCCAAAGACTGCGGCACTGTGTAGAAGAAGAGGGGAGTCACTGCAATAAGCAATAAGCAATAAGCAATAAGCAATAAATTTTTGTTATTTACAAATTTATTCAATGAATAATATCCAATCACGGGTAATGTTATGGCAGCTAAAACCGGCACTAAAATTTTATCAATCAGATTAATTGGCACAAAAAATATTTTGCTTAAAAAAACCACCAAGGTATATTGTCCAATATAATAAAATGGCTTGGGCAAAATATAGCCCAGCTCTGCCAATTTATATTCCGCTGCCCGATGGACAAAAGGATCAAAGCCATAACCGATTTTATAAACAACCACCGCGATAATAAATGTTAAAAAGAAATGCAGTGATAATAAAATCAAATTTTTAGTTTTTAATAAAAATATAGTGGCTAAAAAATATATTATAAAAAATAAAACTGGCACCGCTTCCCAGGGCGATCTGATTGCCTGATTAGTTTGATTATAAAAAAGAATAAACAAAGCTAAAATAAATAATATTAAATAAATAATAATATTATGATCAAATCTAAATATATTTTTTTGAAATTTTGGTTTAATGTCAAATTTTAAGATCAAATAAAAAATTATTCCTGAAATAATTAAATAACTTAATATTATGGCTAATGAATTAAAATTAAATAAATAAAAAAAGAGGCTGGATATTAAAATAATCAATCCCAAGCCCAAAACCAAGCCCATTGCTTTTTGATATAGATTAGACTGGTTGGCGGCAAATTTTGCCCCAAAAATTCCTGCCACTGCCCCAAAGAGCCATAAAACAGCTAAAATTAAGCCCAAAATAGCCGATTTTAGCAGAAAAATATTAAAAAGCATCAAAAGTACCACGATGATAAAAATGCCGTTAAAAATGCTTTTTTTGGAGTTTAATATTTGCATAAATATCAATTTAATCTTATCATAAATATAACCTGTTAAAAAACCAATTTATGCGCGGAATCATTCTATCAGGCGGTGCTGGCACGCGGTTAAGGCCGCTAACAAAAATAACATCCAAACAACTTCTGCCGGTTTATAATAAACCCATGATTTATTATCCCTTAAATACTTTGCTTAAAGCAGGCATAAAAGAAATATTAATTATCGTTGCCCCAGAGCGAGCAGGGGATTACCTGAATCTTTTAGGTTCTGGTTCCAGATTTGGCGTTAAATTCACTTATGAAATTCAGGATGAGCCAAAAGGTCTGCCCGAGGCCTTTATTATTGGAGAAAATTTTATTGACCGGGAAAATATCACTATGATTTTGGGCGATAATATTTTTGAAGATGATTTTTCAGCTGACATAAAAAATTTTAAATCCGGAGGCAAAATCTTTGTAAAAAAAGTTTCTGACCCAGAAAGATCAGGCGTGGTCAAATTTGATCAGCGCATGAAAGCGCTGGAAATCGTTGAGAAACCCAAAAAATGGATCAGTGATTATGCTATTGTCGGTTTATATATCTATGACCACCGAGTAGTTGAAATAGCAAAAAATCTAAAGCTGAGTGACCGAGGAGAGCTTGAAATTATAGATCTTCATAACTGGTATTTAGCCAAAGCAGAGTTAGAGGTTGCTATGGTGAATGGCGACTGGCTTGATGCCGGCACTTTTGATTCTTTGCTTGAAGCTCAAAATCTAGCTAAACAAAAACTTCAGGAAAAACTTATTATCTAGATATAAATTTAATTATTTGCTATACTTAAATTATGAAGGAAAAAGAACTAAAAATAAAAGATATTGAAAAAATTCTCGTTTCTATCAAGCAAACTGTGGATAACTTACCGACTCGGTATGAAATGAATAAAAGATTTGAACAGGTAGATA